>ENA-ORRN01000732-ORRN01000732.1-human-gut-metagenome-genome-assembly--contig:-NODE-732-length-25274-cov-44.897934_pt1 | contig 25274 bp, 31 predicted proteins | sample MGYA00242174_ERZ509132 | MGnify/ENA primary metagenome ERZ509132 (study PRJEB26280, sample SAMEA2338671) | human gut metagenome | biome: human gut; feature: human-associated habitat; material: faeces... | reverse complement strand
AAACAGATTATAGGAGGTTTACAAAATGCGAATTTACGAATTGACGCCGGGCGGCGGCGCGGATATGACCCCCGCCGAAAGTCTAAAAGCAATGTACGCAAGACGCGCCGCGAATTATTGAGGAGGTAAAGAAAATGAAATTCAAGACAACACAAAAGGCAATCAAGGCGAATTACAACATAATTATTTGTGTCCCCTATTGCGGTTTACAAAACCTTTTGAATTATGAGAGCCCGGTTGCATACACCGAACGCCGGGAAGGGTGGGCGGCTGATATTTACGATATGGGCGGCGGGGTTGCTATTGTAACAGGTTATGCCCCGTTCGGGAATGTTCGCCCATCCTATGAATTGCGGGAACGGTACGAAACGGACGCGGAAAAAATCCGCTATAATTATTTGCTTGTATGGGAGGAACAGCGGGAACAGCTTAAACAGCTTGCAAGGGCATTTATTGAGGAGGTAACACGCCATGAATAAACGGGAGTATTGTGAAAGCCGGGAAAGCGTTGCATATTATAGCGGCTTGAATGGGCTTGAAATAAAGGGCATTGAATACGGTATAAACGATTTTGTTTATTGTGTTCGCTTTTTAAGGGGGTGCAACGAATGAAACAATACACCTTTACAGAAAACGGCTTTACTTTTGAACGGGTGGACAAAAGGCAAGCCCGAAAAGCCTATAATAACGGTTTGCGTGTTGTGGTTTGTCCTGTAAATTTGCGTCCCGGTTATCCATGGCACCCGGAAATTAGCGTTAGTGGTAAATCCGGGGCAACATTTGAGGAAATGTTAAACGCTTTTATTTACTACAATATCCGGGGCAACGAAACAGGCAAATATCCAGCCTTTTATATCCCGGTTGCGGTATCATGTTCTAAAAATTGTGGAGGTGTAAACAATGAACATTGACAACACTATGAAAGAATTAGCGGAATATATCCGCATGGGCGAAGAAATAGCCGCGAACATTGACGCATTGAAAGACGCGCTAAAACAGTACATGAGGGAAACAGGCGTTGACAGCTTGACGGGAACGGAACATAAAGCAAGTTATAAAGCGGTTGTTTCCTCCCGGATTGATACGACAGCACTAAAAAAGGACGCGCCCGAAATAGCCGCGAAATATACCCGGACAACGGAAAGCCGCCGCTTTACATTCGCATAATATAGGAGGTTGGGAAAATGACGCTTATTTGTATCTTGCTTTTTCCGTTGGTGGTATTGGCTGAATTGCTAAAAATCAATAAATAACAGGCAAGCCCCGCTATTATTGGCGGGGCTTTTCCTATGCCCCATTATAGCCGCTGTAATGCGCTGTATGGGGCTTTATTGTGTTAGGGGTATAGAGGAATATACCCCGCTTATATTATGCCCTTTATGCGGCGTTCTGTTGCGTTGTGGGCGGTATGCCTTGCAAGCTGTACCCATGCGCGGCGCGTTCGGGAGTCCGTCAAGCCGTCCGGCGTTGCTGTCGTTTGGGTGTAGTTTATTGACAGGGGCGCGGGGCGCGTTCAATAGGGTTGTTTTTCGCGTTTTGGCGGTACTGTCAAGGGCGCGAAATGCTATTGACAGTGGACGCGGGACGGCTTGACGCTGTACCCCCGGAGGGGGAACGCGCCCCGCCGCCGTGCCGGGAGGGAGTACGGCGAGTAGCCGAAAATTTCAAAAAGAATAAAAAGGACTATAAATTATCTCTTTTGTATTGACATTCATCTTCTCTTGTGCTACACTTATCTCACAAACTAAAGGAGGACGCACTATGGTACGCAATAATATTGAACTCGATGTAAAGGTCAAATGTGTTGAACAGGATGTGACACAACAGACCATTGCAGAAAAGATTGGGACTACGGGACAGTATGTCAACAGAATCGTCAAGAAGAAAGACGGGATTATGAACAAGACTTTCGTTGAAATCATGGAAGCTCTTGGGTACGACATCGAAATCACCTATATCCCAAAGGAAAAGTAAATCGGAGGTGAGTACATGAGGGTCGGTTATGTACGAGTCAGCACCGCAGAACAAAATCCGGCGAGACAGGTAGAGCTTATGAAATCCCTCGATGTGGAGAAAGTCTTTCTCGACAAAATCAGTGGGAAGAATACGGACAGACCACAATTCAATGAAATGTTGTCGTTTCTCCGTGATGGCGATACCCTGTATGTGGAGTCATTCTCAAGGCTCTCCCGTAGCACCAAAGACCTGCTGAATACGGTGGGTGTCCTGTCTGCTCGTGGCGTTCAGCTTGTGTCGGACAAAGAGAAAGTGGACACCAATACCCCGCAAGGTCGGTTTATGCTGACGGTGTTTGCGGCGTTGTCGGAGTTGGAGCGAGAGAATATCCTTGAGCGTCAGCGCGAGGGCATTGAGATTGCCAAAGCGGAGGGCAAATACAAAGGGCGTAAGCCGATTGCCGTGACGGACAGGTTTCTCGGCGCGGCTCGGAGTTGGCAGGAGGGTTCTCTCCCGCTGAAAGACGCTATTGAGCAGTCGGGGCTGTCGGAGTCCACATTCTTTCGTAAGTGTAAACAGCAAGGGATAAGGAGGGTCGGTGTGTGAGAAAGCTGATTTTGGCATTGTGTATGGTCGTGATGGTATTCGCGTTGGTCGGTTGCGGTCAGAAAGAACCTGTCGCGGAAAAGACGGACGCTGAGAAGTTCGCAGAGGAAAACAGTATCTCGGTGGAACTGGCAGAGAGCATTGAAAACGCCCTGTCGCAGACAGATGTTCCCTCCTCTCTGAATAAACTCAATGATTGGAAACAGATTGAGGATTATGCGGAGGGTCAGCGGTACACGGGTTGGGTCTACTCCACCGCTCAAGATAAGTATTACTACATGGTGTTCTATGTAAGTGGTGATACCGTTGCGGGTATTCGAGACCAAAATAACGGGCTTGAATATCTCTATCAAAATGAAAATTGACGATTACAAGAATTGGCGCATGATTGCGATTGAGGGTTTATCCTCGACCAGTCATGCGCTTTTCTTTTTGCAGGAGGTAAAAATGGAACAGCTACTTTCAAAAATTCTCGAAAAAATAAAAAAGGACGCTTACCTGTTTCGGACATGGGAAGACCTGCTCTATATGTGCAAGGAAGCTATGAAAACTGACATTTCGCTCGGCGTGAGGTATCTCAAGATCCTCTCCGCTGAATGTGAGAGAGGTATCAGTGACCCGCTCACCTCGGAACAGGAAGTCAAGGAACTGTACGGATTGCACAAGCGGGTTCTTCTCGCCGCCGCGCCGTATGATTTTGACAGCTACCTGCTCTATGTGGAGTGGAATAGAGAACCGAAAAAGAAGTTTTACCCGCCGCGCCGCAAGGTACTGAAACAGGTGGTGGACGCGCTACAGGAACTTGCAGACGATAAACTTGACCTGCTTGCGGTCTCTCTCCCGCCCGGTAGCGGCAAGACCACTCTTGCTATCTTCTACCTCACTTGGCTCGGCGGGAAGATTCCCAACGAACCTATGTTGACAGGTTCTCACTCCAACTCGTTCGTGCGCGGTGTGTACGATGAGTGCTTGCGTATCTTTGACGCAAATGGTGATTACCTGTGGCACGATGTATTCCCCGATATACAGGTTTCTAACACGAACGCGAAAGATTGTCGTATCGACCTTGATAAGCGACAGCGTTTTGAAACATTGGAGTTTACCTCCATCGGCACGGGCAACGCGGGTCTATATCGTGCCGCCACCCTCCTCTACTGTGACGATTTGGTGTCGGGTATCGAGGTCGCGCTATCTAAGGAGCGGCTTGACAAGCTATGGGAGACCTACACAACGGACTTGAGACAGCGTAAAATCGGAGACCACTGCAAGGAGCTTCATATTGCTACCCGATGGTCGGTACACGATGTTATTGGTCGATTGGAGCGGGAGTATGTAGACAGCGACAAGGCGAAATTCATTGTCGTACCTGCTATGGACGAAAACGATGAGTCCAATTTCGATTATGCTTATGGGGTCGGGTTCTCCACCCACTTCTACCGGGAACAGCGCAATATTATGGACGATGTTTCGTGGAGGGCATTGTATATGAACGAACCCATTGAGCGTGAGGGAATGGTCTACTCGCAGGACGAGCTACGCCGCTATTTCGAGCTTCCCAAAGAAGACCCGGACGCGATTATCGGTATCTGTGACACCAAAGACAAGGGTACGGACTACGCATTTCTCCCTGTGGCGTATGTGTACGGGCAGGATTACTATATTGACGATTGCGTGTGTGACAACGGCTTGCCGAATGTTGTGGACGCTCGGCTGACGGAAATCCTTGTGCGCGATAAGGTCAAGTCCTGTCGCTTTGAGTCCAATTCCGCAGGTCGGCGCGTAGCTGAGAAGATACAGGAGGAAGTCCGAAAGAAAAACGGTATCACCCATATCACGACCAAGTTCACAACAGCGAACAAGGAAACGAAAATCATCGTCAACAGCGCATGGGTCAAGGAGCATTGTTTGTTCAAAGACGCTTCTCTCTATCAGCGGAAGTCTGACTATGGGAAAATGATGGATATGCTCTGCTCCTACACTGTCGCGGGTAAGAACAAGCACGATGATGTACCCGATGGAATGGCTATGCTTGCCGAATATGCACAGTCGTTGAGCGGTCAAAAAGTCGAGGTGTTCAAACGACCTTGGTAATTCACATTTTCCACATAGTTTTCCACATTTAATTCGTAAAAGAAGAACACGAACATTGACTTTTACGAATTGATATGCTATAATTGTAAGTGTAGAAATAGATTGTTTTGAGTGGCGCATGATTGCGCGGGAACGAAAGTTCTCGGCGGTCGTGCGCCATTTTACATTTTCAGAGAGGAGGGACAAATGTGGGAAATGTAATCGACACTTCCAAGCCTGTTGCGGAAACTCGACAGATGTTTGGGCGCAGAGTTATCAAGAGTAGCGTTACGGAAATCACCGATGAAAATGTCGTGGAAGTGTTACTCAAAGCATTGTCCATTCACGCTCTGAACCGCTCGGAGATTGATTATCTTTGGGAGTATTACAAGGGAAAGCAACCGATTCTGAACCGCACCAAGGAGGTTCGCCCGGAAATTTGCAATCGTATTGTGGAAAACCGTGCGAATGAAATCGTGTCCTTTAAGGTCGGGTATCTGTGTGGAGAACCGATTCAGTATGTCGGCAAGAGCGGCGAGGAGTCCGTTACGGCGGCGATTACCCGCTTGAATGAGCTGATGTTCGCGGAGGATAAAGCGTCTCAAGACCAAGAGATTGTAGAATGGCAGATGATTTGCGGAACGGCGTTCCGACTGGTTCTGCCGGACGCACGGGGCGAGGAAGATGAGTCCCCGTTCGAGCTGTATACGCTCGACCCGCGAGATACCTTTGTGGTGTACTCCAACGAAATCGGCAATAAGCCGCTTATGGCGGTGAAATACAGCAAGGACGATAACGAGATTACCCGCTACTCCATTTATACGGAGAACCGCTACTATCTCGTGGAGGACGGTATTCTGAAAGAGTCCACCCCTCATGCGCTGAACATGATTCCCATTTTCGAGTACCCGGCGAATAATGCTCGGCTTGGCTCGTTCGAGATTGTTCTCCCCCTCCTCGATACGATGAACAACATCACCTCCAACCGTATGGACGGTGTTGAGCAGGTGGTACAGGCGTTTATCAAGTTTATCAACTGTGACATCACCAAAGAGGAGTACGAGGAGTTTCTTACCCTCGGTGCAATTAAGGTGAAATCTGTGGACGGCGCGAACGCCGATGTGGGGGTTGTCACGACTGACCTCAATCAGACACAGACACAGACTTTGAAAGAGGATTGCTACAATTCCATTCTCACAATCTGCGGTATGCCGAACCGCAACGGCGGTAGCTCCACGAGCGACACTGGCGCGGCGGTACTTCTGCGAGACGGTTGGTCTCTCGCAGAAGCGAGAGCGAAAGACAGCGAAAATATGTTCAAAAAGGCTGAGAAGAAAATGCTCAAGCTCGTGTTGCGTATCTGCCGTGAGCTGAGTGATTTTGATATTGCCCTTAAGGACATCGAATTGCAGTTCACCCGCCGTAATTACGAGAACATTCAGAGTAAGTCACAGGTGCTTACCACCATGCTCGATAATCCGAAGATTCACCCGCTCCTCGCTTTCCAACATTCCGGCTTGTTTATCGACCCGGAACGCGCTTACGCAATGAGCGTGAAGTATTACGAGCAGGAACAGGCGAAAGTGATTGAGCAGAAACCTGTGGAAAATCCGAACCCCGATGAGGACGATAAATGATTTTAGGCGGCATTGACCGTTTGAGATAGTCAGAGAAGACTTTAATCGCAAATAGGTAGAGAAACCTTAAATCGCACCATAACGGGAGAGAACCCGTAAAAACGCAAGGAGGAATATTTTATGGCAAAGATTGATGTAAGTAAAATTGAGGGTTACGCCGAAATGTCCGCAGAGGATAAGCTCAAGGCTTTGGAAGCATTTGACATTCCCGACCCCGATTATTCCGGCTATGTGGATAAGAAGCTGTTTGATAAGACTGCTTCCGAACTGGCTGAGAAGAAAAAGGAACTGCGGGATAAGCTCTCTGAGGACGAAGCCGCCAAGCTGAAAGAAAAGGAGGAGCGTGACGAGCTTGAAGAAAAGTACAACAAGCTCCTGCGTGAGAGCGCGGTCTCCAAGAACAAGGCGAAATTGGTCGCGTTGGGCTATGAGGAAAGTTTGGCTGATGAGACAGCGGAAGCTATGGCAGACGGCAATTTGGAAAAGGTCTTTGCCAATCAGAAGAAGCACCTCACTTCCTTTGAAAAGAGGATTCGTGCGGAAGCTCTGAAAGATACTCCGAAGCCTACTCCCGATGGGGACGGCAAAACCATGACACTCAAGAAACTCCGGGAAATGAATCCTGCCGACAGGCTCAAGTTCTCGCAGGAACACCCGGAAGAATATAAGGAACTTTATACAGGAGGTAATGAGTAATGGCTCATAAGATTTACAATAATTTCTATCTGTCGAACGAGATTGAAGACCAGTTCAATTCTCACCTCGACCTACAGCAGTTCTGCACCGTGGATAACTCTCTCGTGGGTACTGCGGGTATGACGCGCAAAATCAACCGTTACAGCGCAAGCAACGCCACTCAGAAGTTGGCTATGGGCGCGGGTAACACCGAAAGCATTGAGGTCACTTATGCTCCGTTCGAGTATAAGATTCTGATGGCTCAGAACCGTTTCGAGTATTACGATGAGCAGGAAATGACCGACCCCATGCTTGTTCCCGTTGGTGTTCGTCACATGGGTACGGATATGTTCAACACCGTCAACGCTGACATTTTCGCAGAGTTCAACAAGGCAACGCAGGTCATTGTTGTTTCCGCGCTCAACTTTGACGCTTTCGCGGACGCACAGGCTATGTATAACCTTGAGAACATCGAGGGCGTGAGCTTCTTTGCGTTCGTCTCTCCGGCTGATGTGGCGACTCTGCGTAAGGCTCTTGGTCTGAGCTTGCAGTATGTTGAGTCCTTTGCCCGTAGCGGTTATGTCGGTACGGTGGCGGGTGTCAACATCTACACCAAGAAAGACGCGATTTCCGGCACTATCTGTACCGCTACCAAACAGGCGGTCACTCTGTTCAACAAAAAGGGTGTTGAGGTCGAGACTCCTCCTCGCGATTCCAATGACGCGAACACTCGTAAGAACACTATTTTCAGCCGCAAGTATTATCTCCCCGCGCTGACGGACGAGCGTTACGCGGTCAAGATTGTTAAGGGTACTGCGGCGGTAAGCACCGATACCACGGTTACGGCGGGTAAGACCTACTACGCCAAGAGCGGTCTTGGCTATGTGGCGGTTGTTCCCGCAGAGGGTGATAGCCCGACGACCAAGGGCTGGTACGAAATCACTGCGGCGTAAGTTAGGAGGTGGACAACATGACTGATACTGAAAAACTGGCGGCTCTGAAAGCTATGGTCGGTGATTCTGACACGGACGAAGTGTTGTCCACCTACCTTAAATTGTCCGGCAGTAAAATTCTCGCAAAGGCGTACCCGTATGATGATACTGTGACCGAAGTTCCCACCAAGTACGAGTACCTGCAAATCGAAATTGCTGCCTATATGCTCAACAAGCGTGGTGCAGAGGGGCAGACCTCTCACACCGAAAACGGCATTACGCGACAGTATGAGAACGCGGATATTCCCGCGTCCATGCTCAAGGCGGTCACTCCACATTGCGGGGTGATTCGATGAGGTGCATGAACCGAAATAAGGTGAAGTTCTACTACGCTCTCTACGAGGGCAGAGAACCTATCCTTAACGAACAAGGCAGGAAAACAGGTCAGTACAAGGTCATTCACGGTAATCCAATCGAGGAACACGCCAATATTTCAGCGGCAAAGGGCGAAACACAGACACGGCAGTTTGGTGAGAATGAGTCCTATGACAAGGTAATTGTAATGGATTTCATTACGCCGCCCATTGACGAGTATTCCGTCTTGTGGGTCGATACCTTACCGATACTCAATGCGGACGGTTCACTCAAGGTCAATGACGCAGGTGAGGTAATCACCCCTCACGATTATGTAGTGAAAAAGGTCGCAAAGAGTTTGAACAGCGTATCAATCGCCATAAGCAAGGTGACGGTCAGTGGGTAAAAAGATTATTCGATTTGGGCTGTCTGTGCGTGACATCGACAGGGCAATGCGAGAACTGGAACAGTATAAGCAGGATATTATCCGCAAAACCGACCTCTTGCGTGAGAAAGTTGCGGAGCGGCTTGCGGAACTGTCGAGAGACGGATTTGCGGGAGCTGTCGTGGACGATTTGCTTAAAGGCGGTCAACGCACTGCACAGGTCGATGTGAGTATCGACCAACGGAGCAATATCACGCTTGTCATTGCGCGGGGTGAAGACGCGGTTTGGGTCGAGTTCGGCGCAGGTGTTCATTACAACGGCTCGGCGGGTACTTCTCCTCACCCGAAAGGGTCAGAGTTGGGGTTCACCATCGGCGGCTACGGCAAGGGTATGGGTAAGAAAGATGTGTGGGGGTTCTATGAGGACGGTAAATTACGCTTGACTCACGGCGCACCCGCTACCATGCCAATGTATGACGCCGTAAAAACCGTTTGTGATGAAATCGCAGAAATAGCGAGGGAGATGTTTCAATGATTGACATGGAAGACGATATTTTTGACGAAGTATCGGAAAAGGTTTATGCGGCGTTCGAGAAGAAATGCCCCGACCTGCTCATTATGAGCGAATATGTCAAGTCACCCTCCTCGTTTCCTTTTATCTCCATCGTTGAGATAGATAATGCCACATTCCGCAACTCTCAGACCACGGAGGGACACGAAAATCATGTGGCTGTGACCTACGAGGTGAATGTCTACTCTAATAAGACATCGGGTAAGAAAGCGGAGTGTAAGGAACTGGCGGCGTTCATTGACGAACAGCTCTTGGAACTGAACTTCACACGGACAATGCTCGAACCTGTACCAAACCAAGACGAAGCGACCATTTATCGTATGCTCGGACGCTACCGGGCAGTAATATCCAAAAATAAAACAATTTACAGGAGGTAAAAATCATGGCTATTTCCACCTATAAGATTTTTCTTATGAAGAAAGCAAGCACGGGCGATACCTATGAAAAGGTTATCGACATCAAGGATTTCCCCGACCTTGGCGGTGCGCCGGAAATGTTGGAGACCACTACCCTGTCTGACAAAATGCAGACCTATATTCCCGGTATTCAGTCTCTTGACGCGCTTGAGTTCACTGCGAACTACACCAAGGAGGACTTTACCAAGCTCAAGGCTCTTGAGGGCAAGGAGGAGTCCTACGCAGTGTGGTTCGGTGGCACTGAGAGCGGCGGCGTACTGACCCCCACTGGCTCTGACGGTAAGTTCGAGTTCAAGGGTCAGCTTTCCGCGTTCCCAGTTGGCGGCGGCGTGAATGAGGTCGTTGATATGACCGTCACTATCGCACCGTCTACCCCTATCACTGTGGCAGAGTAAAAGAAAATTTAGGAGGACAGAACAATGAGTAAACAGTTGACTTTCACTTTCGAGGATAAGGAATACACCCTCGAATACACCCGCAGAACCGTTGCAGAAATGGAGAAAAAGGGCTTTATCGCGTCCGAAATCACCGAAAAGCCCATGAGTACCCTCCCGGCACTGTTCGCAGGTGCGTTCCTTGCTCACCATCGTTTTGTGAAGCAGGACACCATCGACACAATCTATTCTAAGCTCACCAAGAAAGAGGAGCTTATCGGTAAGTTGGCAGAAATGTATAACGAGCCGATTATGACCCTCGTTGAAGAACCCGAAGAAAGCGAGGGAAACTTGAACTGGACAGCGAGTTGGTGAGTGACCCGCTGTCCTCCACTGAGGGGAGTGGTGGTGTTACTGCCACTGCTCCCCTCCACTCTTACGGAGAGAAATTTGAGGAGCTTTTTCCGTATTACCTGTCCCTCGGCATGACCGAAGAACAGTATTGGGACAAAGATTGCCGACTGGTGATTTTTTATCGGAAAGCGGAAGAACTCCGAACGAGCAGAAAAAACCAAGAAATGTGGTTACAGGGTGCGTATTTCTACGAAGCTCTGTTCCGTGTGTCACCTCTGCTCCATGCTTTTGCCAAAAAGGGTACAAAACCTGCTCCGTACTTGGCAGAACCGTTTGCTATTACGGAAAAACAGGCTGAGTATCAGCAGGAAGAAAAGGACAAGAAAACCTATGATAAGGGCAAAGCACTTATCGAGGGCTTTATGGCGAAGCATAACAAGAAATTTGAAGGGAAGTGAGAACCGTGTCTACTACAATCGAACAGTTAGAACTTGAGGTACAATCGAGTGCTACCTCGGCAGTGGCACAATTAGACGCGCTTGCTTCTTCTTTGGGTAAAGTAAAATCCGCTACCAAAGGTGGAGTTGGTCTTATCGCTGTGGCAAAACAGCTTACTACGCTGAATACCGCACTGAATAGTATCAGCTCCACCAACGCGGATAATCTGAATAAGATGGCACAGGGCTTACAGGCACTTTCCTCTTGCGGAAACCTCAAGCTCTCGTCTTCTGTAGCTAATCAGATTTCCAACCTTGGGACAGCGGTACGGTCTCTGAATGGGACTGATTTTTCCTCGCTCGGACGGCTTGCGGACGCGCTTACTCCGCTTTCCACAATCGGCAAGTCGAACCTCAACAGCTTTATCTCTCAGCTACAGCGATTGCCGCAAGCGGTACAGGGTCTTAACGGTGTGGACATCGGCGGGTTGGGAACGCAGATTTCTGAACTGGTATCTGCTCTTTCCCCACTTTCTCAGATGGGTAAGAACAACCTTACCTCGTTTGTGACTCAGCTTGGCAAAATCCCCGCTCTCATGCAGTCTCTAAAGACGGTAAACATCGGGGAACTTGCGTCACAGGTTCAACAGTTGGCAGACGCTTTCGCTCCTCTCGCTACGCAAATGCAAGCCATTTCGAGCGGGTTTGCGGCGTTTCCGGCGAGAATCCAAAAGCTGATTACCAGTACAAACAATCTGTCGAAGTCGAACGACAGAGCGTCCACAAGCTATGTGAACCTCGCCGCAAAAATCGGTATTGCTATCGTAGCAGTAAAAAAAGCGGCTTCCGTATTGGCAGGATTTATCAATAAGTCCAACCAGTATGTTGAAGATTTGAACCTGTTCACCGCGTCTATGGGCGAGTACGCAAGCGCGGCGCAGGAGTACGCAGAGCGTGTCAGTGAAATCGTTGGTATCGACCCCGCCGAATGGTTGCGAAACCAAGGTGTATTTATGACGATTACCAAGGGTTTCGGTGTGGCAAGCGATAGAGCGTACACGATGAGTCGAAACTTGACTCAGCTTGGATATGACATTTCCTCGTTCTTTAACATTCCGTTCGAGGAAGCGTTCCAAAAGTTACAGTCGGGTATCGCGGGTGAGCTTGAACCGCTCCGTAGACTCGGCTATGACCTGTCTGTGGCTCGTCTACAGCAGGAAGCATACACCCTCGGTATTGAGAAGAAAGTCTCGGCTATGACGCAGGCTGAGAAAGCGGAGTTGCGTTACTACGCGATTATGACGCAGGTAACAACCGCACAGGGCGATATGGCGAGAACGCTGAACGCCCCCGCGAACCAACTCCGCGTCCTGCAAGCACAGGTTACTCAGTGCGCCCGTGCAATCGGTAATATCTTTATTCCTGCTCTGAACGCTATCCTGCCGTATGCGATTGCCGTAGCAAAGGTCATTCGGCTTATTGCAAATGCCATTGCAAGTCTGTTCGGATTTGCACTGCCGGAAATTGATTACAGCGGTATCGGCGCAACTGTCGGTGGAGTCGCTGACAGTACACAGGACATCGGAGACGGTCTTGGTGACGCTACCAAAAAGGCAAAAGAGCTGAAAAACGCTCTGCTCGGCATTGACGAACTGAACATTATCTCCCCTCCCGAAGATACAAGCGGAAGCGGTGCAGGTGGTATCGGTGACATCGGAGGTGGCGGTCTTGGCTTTGACCTGCCGACCTATGATTTCCTCGATGGTGCAATCAGTTCAAAAGTCGATGAGATTGTTCAGAAAATGAAAGAATGGCTCGGTCTGAACAAGGAAATCGACTCGTGGGCTGACCTGTTCGATACCCGTCTTGGAAAAATCCTGTTGACGGTGGGAGCTATCGGTGCGGGTCTCGCGGCGTGGAAAATCGCAAAGAGCGTTGCCGATTTCGTGAAGTATATCACCTCGTTCAAGGGGTTCGGCGCAGGTTGGGCGGGACTCGGCGCACTTGGGCTGTTGTCTGACCTTAATGAGTTCATCGGGTATTTCCAAGACTTCCTTGAGAACGGTGCAACATTCCAAAATGTTGTCGGTATGATTAGTGAGTTCACGGGTGCAATCGGTGACTGCTTGATTATCCTCGGCAATCTCAAGATTGGCGGTGCGCTCAAGGTCGTACAGGGTATCGGTGAAATTGCTGTTGCAATCAAGGACATCTCCGAAAGCGGCGTAAATTGGGAAAACGCCAATACCGCTATCAGAGGTCTCACCAATATTGCAATCGGTATCGGTGTGTTCACAAGCAATCTCAAGGTGGCGGCATGGGGACTGGCTATTCAAGGATTCACCTCCATCATCACAGAGATTGGCGCGAATTGGGACGCTATCAAGCAAGGCGATTGGAGCGGCGTAGATAAGGTGACGCTGATTATCGGCGCACTGGAAGTCCTCGGCGGTCTCGCTATGGCGTTAGATGTGTTCTCCAAGCTCAAGGAGGTCGCTACCATCGGTAAGGCTTCCGAAGCGGTCACGACCGTTGCAACGGCAACAGAAACTCTCGATACCACGGTCAGCACGAAGCTGTCCCCGAACCTCACCTCTCTCGCAAAGAACCTCGGCTTGGGTATCGTAATTGTCGCGGAAGTCGCGGCGGCGGCACTCCTCATCACGGGAGCAATCATTCTACTCGGCGAGGGATTAGCGCAGGTCGGTGAGTCGTGGCAACCTGTTATCAATAATGGCGGCACGGTCTTGGCGGCTATGGGTATTGGTATCGGTATCTTAGCGGTTGTTGGTATTGTGACTGCTTTGCTTGGTTCTGTCGGTACACCGCTCATCGTGAACATTGCTCTCGGTACTGCAATTCTCGCAGAGTTGGGTATCGCAACGGGGTTGTTCCTCGTGGAGATTTGGGCTATCGGTAAAGGCTTGGACGAAATCGGGCAAGCGTGGCAACCTGTTCTCGATAACGGGGAAACCATTGCAACGGCTATCGGTCTCGGTACGGCTCTGCTTGTCGGTATCGGCGTAGTGACTGCCGCTCTTGGCGCGGCTACGGTTGCAAGCGCGGGTCTGCTCCCGTTGGCTATCGGTCTCGGTACGGCTCTGCTTGTCGAACTGGCGGCGGCGTTCATCATATTTACGGAGAGTCTGATAGCGGTAGCCAATGAGCTTGGTGACAACCTCGCTCCCGCGCTCGACAGACTCAATGACAAGCTCCCGACCCTTTCCACCAACATGAGCGAGTTCGTAGACTTTATGACGGATTTCGCAGGTGAGGTCGTTCGGTACACAGAGGTTTCGGCTATCGCCGGACTGAGCGCAACCATTGACACCATCATCGGTTGGTTTACGCAAGACCCTGTTGAGAAACTGGCAGACGATGTAGAGAACATTTACAACCAAACCACTACCCTCAACGAAAAGCTGAACTTGGCTGTACCCGAACTGAAAACGGCAATCAACCTGCTCAAGCAGTATAAGGGCTTCCTTACCGAAATGGAAACGCTCTGCAACAGTAATGTTGAGCTGTCCACGGGTATGTTCGTGAACATGAAAGAGGTCGGTCAGAAGCTCGTGACGGGATTTGTGGACGGTATCAAGTCTAAGTCCTCTGACTTCTCCAATGCGGCGAAAACACTGGTGGACGGGTTCAAGAACTCGCTGAACACCAACGCCGCAACCTGCAAGTCGAGTCTCATTTCTTGGGCTTCCAACCTCAAGAACTGGTTTACCTCCGCGTCCTTTGGTGCAATCAACCGAACAACATTCGGCAACTACGCCAAGGATATTGTGAGCGGTTTCAACAACGGTATCACCAATAACTACGCTACGGCTAAGAGCGGTATGGTATCGTTTGCGAACACTGTGAAGAACGCTTTCACGGGAATTGTCTCTTACAAGGTGTTCTATGACATTGCAAAAGATGTTATCAGCGGTTTCAACAACGGTATCAACGATTTCTACGATACGACTCGACCGTATATGCGGCGTTGGGCGAATGACGCGGCGGCGGCATACAAAGCGGCGTTGGACTCCAACTCCCCGTCCAAGCGGTTTATGCGTATCGGTGAGGACACTGTTCTCGGCTACAACCTCGGTATCGCCAACCTCGGCGGCACGACAAAGGGCGTTGTGACGGATTGGGCGAACTCGTTTACAAGCGTAAACCCGACCATGAGCTTTGCCGTAGACACCTCCGCTCTGAAATACTACAGCAGTGATTCGTTCGCACAGTCTGTTTCCGCTGATGTGGCGGCGCACAGCACGGTTACTGCAACGGACTTCAAGGAGGGAATGGAGGAGTTCTATAGAGAGTATATCGAACCTACCCTGTCGCAGATGGCAGACGATATGCGTAGGCAAGCCGACAAGCAAGAACAGACCGTTGTTCAGATTGGCAACCGTGTTGTCAATGACGCGGTTACTACTCAGAAAAAAGCCAACGGCTATGTATTCGCACGATAAGGAGGGGTGAAAATGGCTTATTTGGCAATCAACGGTTATGAGCTACCTCCTCCGAAGCGAGGAGTACGCCCCACGGTGACTACCGTAGTGGACGCGGGTAGAAACGCCAACGGCTCAGTAGTCGGTCAGCGCGTGGGTCGAGACCAGTACAAGATTGACAGTCTTGAATGGTCTTGGCTCACCGCCGACCAATGGGCGCAGATATTAAATGTATTGAGTCACTTTTTCGTATATGTGACTTTCACTGACCCCGTGTCGAACTCCCTCAAGACTATCAAAATGTACTGTGGTGATAGAACCGCAGAACCCTATTGGGTCGATGAGAACGGGAAACCGACACACTATAGAAATTGCAAGGTGAATCTGATTGACTGCGGAGAGTAAGGAGGGGATTTTGTGCAAAAGGTTTCAAAAGCATATAAAGAGAGCATGAAATCCTCTCTCCGCGAGAGAGCGTATATTATGATTTCGTTCGGTCTGCTCAATCAAGAAGCACAGGCAAAAGCAAAGGTCGAGCAGGGGGATTTCACCTACTACTCCAACTCCGCAAATATCCTGTCCGAAAAGACCGATGATACCATCTACGCTACCCTTGAGGAGAATTTCACCAAAGTTGACGGAACAATGTTCTTTCTTCCTCGACAGAACGCTTCCAACGCTTACCTTGACACAGGTATCATCAGCGACAAGCTCCTTACGCAAGCACAGTTCGAGCTTACAATCAATCTCAATGTTCCCGCTACGGATTTCAAGGGTATTACTATCAATTTCGGTGAGAATTACCCTGTGAATTTCGATTTGGTGAGCAGTAGCGGACAGGTTGTCGAGTTTCGCAATAATACGGAGGGGCTGTTCAGCACCGAAGAAGTGTTGACAAATACGACCTCGGTGAAACTGGTCGTTTACAGTATGAAGAACCCCCATAGTCGGGTGCGTATCTACTCTATCCGATTCGGTTACGGTCTCGTGTACTACAATGACTCCGTAATGGCTTCTTCCCTTGAGAGCTATGTCTCGCCCATCGGGGCAGATGTGCCGCAGATTGATTTCTCCGTACAGCTCAAGAACTACGACCACTACTTTAATGTAGATAACCCGAAATCCGCTATCAACTTCCTTGAAACAGGACAGGAAATGGAAATCTACTACGGCTATCAGCTCCCTACGGGGGAGGTCGAATGGATTCGCGGAAACCGCCTGCTGTGTTCGGAGTGGGAGTCGGACGATTACACCGCCACTATCCGCTGTCAAGATGTATTCCGCAGTATGGACGCGGAGTTCTACAGAGGACTGTACCGCAGTGCAGGTAAGAGCTATTACGATTTGGCTCTTGAGGTACTGGCTGACGCGGGACTGACCGATTACTATATCGACCCGCAGTTGAAAAATCTGAAAAGCAAAAACCCCATTCCTCGCGTTCAGCACAAGGAAGCGTTGCAGATTATCGCAAACGCCTGTCGGTGTGTTCTATCACAAACCCGTATGGGCGGTATTCAGATTAAGTCCAACTTCATTCCCGAAGCGGCGGCAAGTGCAAATGCAGAAGCAACCTATTCCAATGTCGAAAAGATTATGGACGGTACTGCAAAAGACGAGTACGCCACCTTTGCTCAAAACTATACCACGGCAGACGGTAAGATGTTCTTTCTACCCCGCAATTTTGGAAACGCTACGCTGAATACAGGTTTTGTGTCAGCGGTGCAGTCTAAAGCGGACGGAACATTCACCACCAATCCCGTTGTCACGCTTACACAGGAAGTTGCCTGTATGTACTACGGTGTAAAACTGGTATTCGGACACTCGATTCCGGCAGCTTTTACAATCCGAACCTACAATGACGGGACGCTTGTAACGGAGTACGAAGTCGGGGCTGACGAAATCAGCAAGAACACGGTCATTCACACGGACTTTGATGATTTCGATGTTATGAAAATCGAGTTCACAAAGACCGCAGAACCCTATAGCCGTATCGTGCTGAATAATTTCAGCTTTGGTGATATTACGGATTTCACTATGACCCGCACAGATATGACCTCCTCTCCGAAAGCTATCAAGCAGGAGCTTGTCAAGGAGATAATCGTTCCTTGCTATAGCTATCAGACGGGCAATCAGCAAGAGAACCTTGTCAGTGAAGAAGTCACAGTCACAGCGGGTGATGTAGAAACCTTTTTCGTTGGCGAACCCTCCTACGGCTTTTCTGCCGCACTGGAAAATCAGTCGGGCGGTGTTTCCATTTTGGAGTCGGGCAACTACTACATCACCGTCAAGTTTACAGTGACAGGTACTTACCGCTTGGAGATTTCCGGCTACCGCTACAAAATTGTAGAGCGTTATGCAACAAAAACGCTCAATAATCGAGGAAAGACAATCAAGTGGGAAAACCCTCTTATTTCCGATATGGGAATGGCGCAAGACCTCGCAGACTGGCTCGGTGACTATTATCAGTCCGGCATCGAGTATGAGTACGACACTCGCGGCAATCCCGAAATTGATGTGAACGATATTGTTTACCAAGAGAACGAGTTCCAGTCTGATATGAAAGTAAACATCTACCGCCACACCATCATTTTCAATCAGAGCTTTGCGGGTAAGGTCACGGCTCGTAGAACAGGAGGTTAGTTATGGCTTGGACAACGCCTAAAACAGACTGGTACGGTGTAACGAACCCCTCCGATGGGGTATATACGGGAGACAGGTTCAACGCGGTCGATTTCAACCGTATCAAGAACAACCTCACCTATCTGCGTGAGTTGGCTCTCAAGATGTACGATGAGTTCTCTATCGTCTCCCTCGGTGCTGACCGTACCTATTCGGATTACTTCTATGCTGATGAAATCAATCAGCTTGAGGAAAATCTGAAAACCATCAACAACAAAACTCTCAAGAGGTCGTATGGCAACCCTCCGACCTATGTAGCAAACGGCAACACAATGGATTTTGCAGAGCTGAATCGGTTGGAACGCGCCATACTTGACCTCTACGACAGACTCACCAATGAGTCTGAGGGGAGAAGAATGTTCACTTGGAATTTTGGAATGAGAGGAGGAGACCTGTAAATGTCTTGGGAACTGTTACCCGTAAATTATACGGACGCTGTGTGGAGCGGTCTAAAACGGTACAACACCATCACCAATGAGGACGGTACGGTATCGTTCCAAGATGTGACTGCTTACAGCAACAAAGAAAAGTCCTTTTTTGGCGCGAGAGACGCGAACCGTATGAACGAAGCTCTCAATACCCTTATGTCGATGGTAGAAAACGGTTCTGACTTGTACGAAGCGTTTCAGAACTATTTCACCACACAGAAAGGGCTTTTTGAGAACGAAGCGGACTCCAAGCAGGACGGTTTTACCGCATATATTACTGCTTTGGAAGCGGAGGGGGACAATGTAATTAACTCCCTTAAAACCGATTATCGCACGGAAATGGACACCTTTGAGAGTCAGCAACAGGCACTATTCACGACTTGGTTCGAGTTCGTCAAGAGTCAGCTCGGAGAAGATGTTGCCGGAAATCTGCAAAATCAGATTACTGCTCTCGACACCAAAACGGACGGTTTTGACCCGCGCACAACTACTTTCTCTGCCGATGGAAAGACCATCACGGAAATCGACTCGGCAGGAAACAAGAAAATCGAAACCGTGTTCACTTCCGATACAGTTATCACGCAAAAGCTCTATAAGAAAGAGTCAAACGGAAGTTATTCCCTCGTAAACACTAAGACCATCACATTCAGTGCAGACGGTCTAAACATCACAGAGGAGGTAGTGTAAATGTCTTGGGCAGAAGCAAAATGGACTGTTGACAGTCTGTTGCAGAAAATCGGGCAAGCCCCGAACAACATGAGGAGCTTTATCGCATACTCGCTTTCCGCGACCAGTATCGGCTTGAAGTTCCAAGAACCCGCCGACAGCTATGACGCGAACAACAATCTGATTTGTTCTGTGGGCGGTGTAATGATTCGCATGAGCGATACTGGTTATCCTACAAAGCCCTCAGAGGGGACGCTTGTAGTAAACAACACCAATCTCGGCGCGTATGTCAACACACCCTTTACGGTGAGCGGACTCACCAAGGGTAGAAAGTATTATTTTTCCGCGTTCCCTTATTCCGTACAGGGCGTTTACAACCTGTCGAGCAATGCGGCAAACAGAGCGGGCGCAACTCCCGCCGCAGGTGAAATCGCCAATGTCACCATTTCTATTGACGATGATTCCGCGTTTTCCAGTGTGGTAGTCACCTGTGTCGATGAAACGGAGTCTGCGTCTACGCAGTCGGCAACGCTCACCAAAACGAAGAAAACGGCTTCCTTTGTCGTGCCTATCGGTCATACCTATCATATCGAGTACGGTGCGGAGGACGGGTACAGCAAGCCGGATAACACTACGCCGAAAGTTTCTGTGGCAGGTACGACCTCGAACTACACCGCAACCTACTACTATTTCACGGCTACGATTGCCGTTACCTACCCCGTAGGAGCGACCTGCACCTGTGAGTGTGGAAGTACAAAGTACACCGCCCCTAATACCTCCGGCAGTCACACTTTCCAAGTGCATAATGTCGGCACATGGACGGTAAAGGCGGTTTCCGGCTCTGATACAGACTCTAAGTCAGTATCTATCACTTCCTCCGGGCAGTCTCGCAGTGTGGAGCTGTCGTTCGTAAAAATCTACGGTATCAGCCGGGATATTACGGCTACCTCTCCCGCTTGGGCGAGAACGGATTCCGCTGTCGGCAAGACTGCTACCGCAACCGTAGGTACTACAGCAGGTTCGAGTGACTTCAACAACTGTTACCCTTGGAGCGGCATTGTCCGTGAAACCTTATCCACGGGAGATGTGATGGTGAAAATCCCTAAGTTTTGGTATCGCCGTTACCGTAGTGGAAATGTGGAATATCTCAAGATTGCGGATAAAGCCACGAGCGGGTTCACGCTTCACCCCGCGTTCAATCACGGCGGTGTGGCAAAGGATTATCTCTATGTGGGTGCTTATAAGACCACGAGTGGTAACAAGTCCGCGTCCGGTGTAAGCCCGTTGGTAAATCAGACGAGAGCGACCATGCGTTCCAACGCGAAAGCAAAGGGTACGGGTTGGGGTATTATCGACATTGCCGCACTCTCCGCGATTCAAATGTTGATTCTCGTGGAATTTGCCAACAATAATGTGCAGTCTGTCATTGGGCGCGGCTACTGCGACAGTAACAGCTCTGCTCTCAGCACAGGTACTTGTAACAATGTCAGTGGTCTCACGGGCAGACCTGCCGGAACAGACGGCAAGGTTGATGTGGTTTGGCGCGGTATCGAGGGTCTGTGGGGTAATGTGTGGGAATGGGTCGATGGTGTCAACTGGAACAACGGCACTTACTATGTGTGCAACGACCCGTCCAAGTACGCGGACGATACCACTACGAACTACACCGCCCTCTCCTTTAAGGGAGCAACCAACTGGGCTTCCAGTTATATTACGCAGGAGGGTCTTGACACTGGCAGTAATCCTCATGTCATGCTACCGTCTGCCGCAGGTAGCGGAAGCGAAACGACCTATGATTGTGACGCTTGTTGGTCTTCTACAGGTTGGCGCGTCTTCCTCCGCGGCGGTCTTTGGAGCAATGGCTCGGGCTGTGGTCTCTTTACGGCTGATTTGAACGCTGTCTCGTCCGTCTCGTACTCGGGCTTTGGGTCGCGCCTGCTTTATATCCCCTCCTAAGGGGGTGCGGGGGATTTTCTCCCCCGCATAAGTGGGTCGATACAAAACAGATAGAACTTTATAAGGCGAACAGTAAAAGCGCGTCTTCCTCCGCGGCGGTAATTGGAACAATGGCTCGAAATGTGGTCTCTTTACGGCTAATTTGAACAATGACTCGTCCAACTCGAACTCGAACATTGGGTCGCGCCTACTTTTGTTATACAGCACAAACCTATACAAGATACTGTCTCGCCGTACCCATTGGTAAAAAATAGTTTGGAGGGATAGGGTTAGTAAGTCTCTTGAAACCCCTATAAGAAACAAAAGCAATGAAAAGAATTGGCTTTCTACACGAACAGATAGTTTCAGAAGAAAATTGCAGACTGGCTATCATAAATGCCGCAAAGCATAAGAAAAAGCGCAGAAATGTTCAAAAAGTCATGGATAATTTGGATTTCTACGCGAAAGACTTGTCTGAGCGGTTGGTTCGTTTGGATTTCACCTCACCGTATCGGACTCGTATCATAAAGGACGGTCTGTCGGGGAAAGAGAGGGAGTTACAGATTCCTGCGTTCTATCCCGACCAATGCGCCCATCACGCTATTGTGCAGGTGCTACAGCCGCTCATTATGAAATCCTCCTATTATTGGAGCTGTGCTAATATCCCCAACAGAGGGATTGACCGCGCCGCCAAAGGAGTGGAACGAGCGACCATGCGAGACATCAAACACGCGAAATACTGCGTGAAGATGGACATTCACAAGTTCTATCCGTCAATCCCGCACGACAAGCTCAAGGAACATTTACAGCGGAAAATCAAGGACAAAAAGGCACTTGGTATTATCCATTTGGTAATCGACTCGTACCATAGCTCTCCCGGACATGGTATACCCATCGGGAATTATACCTCGCCGTGGCTTGCGGAGTTTTATCTACAGTCGTTGGATTATTTCATCAAGCAAACTCTCGGTATACGCTATTATGTCCGCTACGCCGATGATTTAGTCTTAATTGACAATAACAAACGGAAGCTCCGAAAAGCAATGTACGCGGTCATGGAGTTTGTAGGAAAACTCGGCTTGGAGATAAAGCACGATTACCAGTTATTTCGTATTCAACGAAACTGCAAGAGCAGAAAGCACCGTAGAGGGCGAAAGATTGACTTTGTAGGTCGCTGTTTCGGTATCAGAACCACGACCATACGAAAAAGACGCGCTCTCGCTCTTATGCGACAAAGCCGCCACATTCGGAAAATCCAAAAACGAAACGGAGTCGTATCGTTCCGTATGGCGGCAGGTTTCCTGTCACGGTGTTCCTGTTTCAAGCATACTGACTCGCTCGGTATGAAAAAGAAATATTACGATACAGTCAAAATCAGAAAATTAAAGGAGGTAGTCAGAAATGAGAGTAAAAGGAAATGTCTCCCCCGTAACCCTGTCGATGGAGTCTTACCCGCCGTTGGAGGGGTATGTAGAGGTCAGACTGCGTGAAAACATCAAAGAAGTCACTGACATTGACCCGCAGACGGAAACCTCTGTCACCATGTTCGAGTACGATGAGTACACTTTCCTCTTGAAAAACCGTGAGGGCTTGCGAGAGGACATCGAGAACAATCTCAGCGATTGGCTCATCACTGGCAGAACGCTTGAGGTCAACGAAAGCGCAAGTATCGTACAGGACATGAAAGCCGCACTGGAAATTTTGGAGGTGAACAGATAATGGCACAGCTTTATATCGACAACGCGAGAAAGCTAAAGGTTCAGATTGACAATAATCAGAAAATTGTCGATACCGTTGAAGCGGCAGGTGGTATTGAAACCACTCTCACACAGTCTGACAAAATCGGCTTTGACTGGCTGAACTTCTATGTGAACAAGGTTTTGGTTCGACAGGCATACAAAGAGCAGGAAAATCCTGTTGGCACTGCCGATAACCCCTTTGTATGGGAAAAAAGCATGGCTCTTATCGCAAACGGGTTCTATGTCCATGATGGTGTCCGTAAGGTTTGGGTCGGCGAGACAGGCGTTACCGCCGCGTGGGACGATAGTAATTGGGAGGTCATGTAAATGTAAATCCTCACATTAAACGAAAGGATTTAGCTAAATGGTTTCTGAAAGCACACTGATTATCAGCATTGTAGGGGCGGTCTTTGCAAGCACAGGCTTTTGGGCGTTCCTCACAAGTCTTATTCAAAGCAAAAAGTCTAAAGACAGCGCGGAGGGGCAAATGCTGAAAGGTCTTGGACACGACCGCATTTGCTATCTCGGTGAGTGTTATATTCAGCGCGGGTATATCACCAAAGACGAATATGAGAACCTGCATGATTATTTATACTTACCGTATAAAAAATTGGGTGGAAACGGTACTGCCGAAAAGATTATGAAAGAGGTTGACCGTCTCTCACTCAAAGACAAGGAGGATTGACCTATGGAAGAAAAGTCGTATTTCCAAACTCATGGCGAAGAAATCACGCCGGAAATGTTGGACGAACTGAGTAACGGGAAAGGAGAAGACGAAGATGAGTAACAGCCCTCTCGTAAACTACACGCGGATTTCCCCCAATAAGACAAGTCCGCGCAAAAACAAAATCGACACTATCACCATTCACTGTGTCGTGGGGCAGTGTTCCGTGGAAACGCTCGGCAATATTTTTGCACCGACCTCCCGACAGGCAAGCTCCAACTACGGTGTTGGTGCAGACGGTAAAATTGGTATGTATGTCGAGGAAAAAGACCGCTCTTGGTGTACCTCAAGTGCGGCAAACGACAACCGCGCTATCACCATCGAGGTCGCAAGCGATACCAAACACCCTTACGCAGTGAACGATAAGGCGTATGCCGCAATGCTCGACCTTGTAACCGATATTTGCCGCCGTAACGGTATCAAAAAGCTCGTATGGAGTACGGACAAGAACAAGCGCATGAATCACCTTGACGGTTGCAATATGACCGTTCACCGCGATTATGCGAACAAATCCTGTCCCGGCGATTATCTGTATAACCGTCATGGTGAAATCGCGGCAGAGGTCAACAGGCGGCTCGGTGCGGCAGTTGATACTCCGACTGAGGACAATCCTACTACCAGTTCTGTCAAGGCGGGAGATACCGTTAAAATCTCCTCCACGGCTACTTATTACGGCGGCAAGGCAATTCCCGCTTGGGTGAAAGCAAAGAACTGGATTGTCCGCGAGGTCAGCGGTGACAGAGCGATTATCGACAAATCTGTGGACGGGAAGAACGCGATTTGCAGTCCTATCAACACGAAGTTCTTGAGTGTCGTTTCTGCCGCTTCTACGCCCTCTCAGAGCGCGTGGACACCGCAGGTAGGTGATTATGTCTCGTTCACTGGAAAAACGCACTACGCAAGCTCCAACGGCGATAGAGCGGTGTCCTGCAAGGGTGGCAAGGCGAAAATCACACAAATCTATGCAAAGGGTAAGCACCCTTATCATCTTGTCCATGTCGATGGAGGGTCTACGGTTTACGGTTGGGTTGACCGTGACTCTTTCACCAAAGCGTAAAGGAGGTTGACGGTATGCGGAGGGTAAAGAAAAAGCCACCGAAAGAATTTTCAAAGAAAATCCTTATCGTGGCGGGAATTATCAACGCTGTCGTTATCGTCTTTACGATGGTAATGATTTGGCGCACTCTCGACCTTTCGCCGCTTGCCTACCTCATACCGTCAGTAGCCGCCGAAGTTGCCACGGGAACGGGATTCTATTACTCAAAAGCAAAGGTCGAGAACCGAATAAAGCTGATGAAGCAAAACAAAGTCACCCCCAACGACACACATTTTTCTGAAAATTACTGAGGAGGTATCACCATGATTGACATTACCAATGTTGTTTCCGCTGTTATCACTCTGCTCGTAGCAGTCATTACCACTTTCCTTATCCCGTATCTGAAAGAGAAAGTGGACGCTGAGAAGTTCGAGAAAATCAAGGCGTGGACGAAAGTTGCGGTTGAAGCCGCAGAAATGATTTACAACGGTGCGGGTCGCGGCGCAGAGAAGAAAGCCTATGTACTGGAATACTTGAACAGCAAGGGTTATAAGCTCGACTCCGACACCATTGACAAGCTGATTGAGTCCGCTGTCCTTGAACTGAAAAAGAGCTGATTTAACCCCGTTCAAGTAGTTAAAGTAGTGGAAAATCCGTTTTTGCGTGTAACTTCCTCTAAGTACGCGCGTATTAGGTGAAAGTTTACGCAAAAACCGAAAAACAACTACTTTAACTACTTCATCTCGTCCCGTGGCAAAGAAAAAGAACGCCGATTCAATCAGCGTTCTCTATCCTATAAACAAATCCAAAGGTGTGTTTGATGAAGAACACAGAGTTCGGATTTGCACTATTTGGTGG
>ENA-ORRN01000731-ORRN01000731.1-human-gut-metagenome-genome-assembly--contig:-NODE-731-length-25275-cov-7.786320_pt1 | contig 25275 bp, 18 predicted proteins | sample MGYA00242174_ERZ509132 | MGnify/ENA primary metagenome ERZ509132 (study PRJEB26280, sample SAMEA2338671) | human gut metagenome | biome: human gut; feature: human-associated habitat; material: faeces... | reverse complement strand
GGCGAGAGATAGGGGCAAGCCCCTATCCTGGAATATGAGCCCCTTTCAGGGGCAGCGGCGCAACTGCCATGCTATTTGGTCAAATACCATGCAGAGATTTATCAAGATTTTGAACGCCCTACCTGAAAGCGCCACTTCGCCTTCCTACCAACCGAGGCCGCGTTGCAGTTTTTTCCGCAACACCCTCCTTCAAACATAGCAAAAAGCTATAGAATCCCGCTTTTAAGGACATTTCAAAACTGCTTATCCTTATTTGGTATGGCGAAACCACCCACCCCTGCCGCAGGCAGCCCTGTGCAACCAATAATATTCGTTAAACCCTAATTATTTGGGGCGTTAAACAATACAAATGTTGTAATTTTGTACGAATTTAAGGTGTATTCTGCCCTTTTAAAGCCTACCCATTCTCGCGAACGCAGAGAAGAAGGGGAACGGAAGGAAGGAAGCACCACATAATCAACAACATGGCAAAGAATATTAGGAAACGCAGCGGACTGCTCGGCACCATCTCCGCCTGCATCAGTTTGACAATGGTGCTCATTTTGCTCGGCACCGTCGTGATGTTTGTCACGATGGCAAGAAATTTCAGCCAGTCGGTGCGTGAGAATTTCACGGTGGAAGTATTGCTCGACGACAGTATCTCCAACCAAGAACTGGCCCAGCTGAAGACGGAACTTCAGCGCATGCCCTATACCAAGCAGGTGAATTACATCTCTAAGGAGCAGGGCACGAAAGAAATGATGGCCGACCTTGGCAGCTCGCCCGAAGAGATGCTCGGCGCAAGTCCGATTCCAGCAGAATATGAGGTGTTCCTCAAAGCCGACTACACCAACCCCGACAGCCTCGCCCGCTTCATGCCAGCATTGGAGAAGAAGAAATGCGTGAAGGAAGTGGTCTATCCCGTTGACCTGATGAACACGATGACCCACACCATCCGCGTGACGTCGACCGCCCTACTTATCGTGGCCGGCCTCTTCATCTTCGTGTCGTTTGTGCTCATCAGCAACACGATGGGACTGCTCATCCACACACGGCGCTTCTCCATCCGCACCATGAAACTCGTGGGGGCCAAATGGAGTTTCATCCGCCGTCCGTTCATGCTGCGCGGCCTGCGCATCGCCATTGTTTCGGCCCTCGTGGCGGGAGGCGCCCTGATGGGAGCCATGCAAATGTTGGTACAGTTTAACGACAACAGCCAGTTTGATATCGTCACCCCGACAGTGATGTGGCTCACGCTGGGCAGCGTGGGAGCCGCCTCACTCCTGTTCACGCTTTTCTGCACGTTCGTATCGGTCAACCGCCACTTGCGCATGTCCGACGACAAACTTTTCACCAAATAAAATAGGCTTATTAGTAATGGTGAAAGAATAAGCGGCTTATATACACCCCGCCCATTATCCACTGCAAACAAATATCTATCAACAATATGAACAACAAGAAAGTATTTGCTTTCGGCCGCACCAATTTCATCCTCCTCACCATCGGTATGGCCATTGTGATTCTCGGCTTCATCCTGATGTCGGGAAACGGTTCGGACGAAACGCAGTTCGACCCCTCCATTTTTGATGCCCGCCGCATCAAGGTAGCACCCATCGTCTGCCTCTTCGGCTATCTCTTCATGATCTTTGCCATCGTGTTCAAGCCCAAGGACAAGCAGATTGAAAACAACGAGACGAAAGAAGCATAATCACCCCTAAGGAAGGACCACGACACACGAAAGAATGTGTGTGTCGCTATGCCTTACTTTATACTCAGAACAAAAAATGGATACACTTGAAGCCCTTGTTCTCGGACTCATCCAGGGTCTCACGGAATATCTTCCCGTGAGCAGTAGCGGCCACCTCGCCATCGGCTCGGCCATCTTTGACGTTGATCCCGACAAAAACATGATGTTCACCGTGCTTGTTCACGTTGCCACCGTGTTGAGTACCCTCGTTGTGCTCGGCGGCCAGATTTGGAAAATCCTCAAAGGCATGTTCTCTGCCCCCGCAGGCGGCCAGGGCCTGGCTTATTTCAATGAAGACCAGCGCTACGTGCTCAACATCGTCGTTTCGATGATTCCCATCGGCATCGTTGGTCTCTTCTTTAAAAAGCAGGTGGAAGCCATCTTCGGCAATGGTCTGCTCATCGTTGGCTGCTGTCTGCTCCTGACGGCGGCCTTGCTGACTTTCTCCTATTATGCACGTCCACGCCAGAAGGGAACCATCTCGCTGCGCGACGCCTTCATCATCGGTATCTCGCAAGCATTTGCCGTGTTGCCTGGCCTGAGCCGCTCTGGCAGCACCATCGCCACTGGTCTGATTCTCGGCAACAAGAAAAGCAGCATGGCGCAGTTCTCTTTCCTCATGGTCATCCCGCCCATCCTCGGCGAAGCCCTTCTCGACCTCAAAGAAGCGCTTGAAAAGGGCGTAAGCGAGGCTTTCAACGGTCTCTCCGTGAGCGCCATGATTGTCGGTTTCCTCGCCGCCTTCATCTCTGGCATGGCAGCCTGCAAATGGATGATCAACATCGTGAGCAAAGGCAAACTCATTTATTTCGCCTACTATTGTGTCATCGCAGGTGTCCTCACCATTGTTCTCCCACTCATCTTAGGCAAATGAATTTCTTAACCGGACAAACTCTGCCCTTCGACAAGCCGCTCAACATGACGTCGTTTCAGCTCGTGGCGAAAGTGCGTTGGCTGATTTCGCAGGCCATGGGCGGCAAGAAAATAAAAGTGGGACACGCTGGCACGCTCGACCCTCTGGCCACTGGTGTGCTCATTCTCTGCACAGGACGCGCCACGAAGCGCATCGAAACGCTGCAGAGCGGCGTGAAGGAATATATCGCCACACTGCGTCTGGGCGCCACAACGCCCAGTTTCGACCTCGAGCACGAGATTGACCAGACTTACCCCACGGAACACATCACACGTGAGGACGTGGAACGCGCACTCAGCTCTTTCGTGGGCGAAATCATGCAGGTGCCACCTGTGTTCTCGGCCTGCAAAGTGGAAGGCAAACGCGCCTACGATCTGGCTCGCATGGGACAGAAAGCAGAAGAGGTGCAGCTTAAAGCCAAACCGCTGCGCATTGACGAAATCGAACTCCTCGAAGCTGACCTCGGGGGAGAGGCACCCAGCATCACCATCCGCGTGGTATGTTCAAAAGGCACCTACATCCGTGCCTTGGCACGCGACATCGGCGAAGCCCTCAACAGCGGTGCACACCTCACGGCGCTCAGAAGAACACGCGTGGGTGAATACGGCGAAAAGGACTGCTTCACGCTGGAATCGTTTGAGGAATGGTTGGCTCAGCAGGACGTGGAAACGGAACTGCCTGAAAACTGAGCCCCCAAGGAAAACGCATAACCTTCTGGCCGGAAAGGAGCAAATCACCCCTCCCGCCATTACTATCAGAGACTATAAAAACAATACAACGATATGAAGTTATCCCAATTTAAGTTTAAACTTCCACAGGATAAAATTGCACAATATCCTGCGCCGCACCGCGACGAGTGCCGTATGATGGTGCTTCACCGCAAAACGGGTGAAATTGAACACAGAATGTTTAAGGACCTGCTCACCTATTTCGATGAGAACGACCTTTTCGTCTTCAATGACACCAAGGTGTTTCCTGCCCGCCTCTACGGCAACAAGGAAAAAACTGGCGCCTGCATCGAGGTGTTCCTGTTGCGCGAACTCAACCAGGAATTGCGCCTCTGGGACGTGCTGGTTGACCCTGCACGCAAAATCCGTATCGGAAACAAACTTTATTTTGGAGAAGACAATTCCATCGTGGCCGAGGTGATTGACAACACCACCAGCCGCGGACGCACGCTACGTTTCCTCTACGACGGCGACCACGACGAATTTAAAAAACAGCTCTATGCCCTCGGCGAAGCGCCTATTCCTCGCTTTATTGGCCGTCCGTCAGAACCTGAAGACCTCGAGCGTTTCCAGTGTATCTTCGCCAAAAACGAAGGTGCGGTCACTGCGCCAGCAACGGGTCTGCACTTCTCACGCGAACTCATGAAGCGCATGGAAATCAAGGGCATCAACTTTGCCTACATCACGCTCCACTGCGGCATGGGATGCTTCCGCGAAACTGACGTGGAAGACCTCACGAAGCACAAGATGGACTCTGAGCAGATGTTTGTGGAACAGGAATGCTGCGACATCGTCAACAAGACGAAGGAGGAGGAACACAAGGTGGTGGCCGTCGGCACAACCGTGCAACGCGCCCTGGAAGCCTGCGTGGGAACGAATGCACGCATCAAGGCTTTCGAAGGATGGACCAACAAGTTTATCTTCCCGCCCTACAACTTCACCGTGGCAGATGCCATGCTGTCGAACTTCCACCTCCCCTACTCTACCATGCTGATGCTCACTGCCGCTTTTGGTGACTATGACTACACCATGCACGCCTATAACGTAGCGCTCAAGGAAGACTATAAGTTTGGCCCTTACGGTGACGTGATGCTCATCATCGACTAATCTCAGACAATCCGCGGCATGAAACTATACATCGGATTTGGAGCCAATATCGGCCAACGCGCAGCCACCATTTATGAGGCCATACGCCAGCTCGGAGAACGCATCGGACCGGTGAAGGCCTGTTCTTCGCTCTACGAGACAGCGCCGGTGGGATTTTCTTCGCCCAACCGCTTTCTCAATGCGGTGGCTGAATTCGACACGACGCTCTCTCCAGAACAGCTCCTGCTGGTGACGCAAGACATCGAGAAAAAACTGGGACGAAAACGCAAGAGCATCAATGGGGTCTATTGCGACCGCACTATTGACATCGACTTGCTATGGCTGGAAAATACGGCCGTGTGTACGCCTGAAATCACATTGCCACATCCGCGCATGACGGAGCGACGTTTCGTGTTGGAACCGCTGCATGAAATTGCCCCCGAACTGGTTCTGGCGAAGGGCGGCCCAACGGTTAGCGAACTGCTGAAGAATCTCAGCGCCCTGCGCATCAGGCCGGTGGGCAACTCGCCGGAGGAATGTGAAGAGGCTGCCACGGCGCTCAACCGCCTCATGCCTTCACTCACAGAGAATTACACGGCACTCAAAGCGGCCGACGTGGCACGCATGCTCTCCACCGGACTCACACGTATCTATCTGGGACGCGACGAGTCGGGGAAGGTGCAAGCTGGCGCCACCCTCGTTCTTTGCTGCTCGCCAACGGGATGCAAAGCATGGATTGAAGATGTGGCCGTGATGCCCGATTGCCGCCGACGCGGCTACGGACGCGCCATCATCCGCTTCCTCATTGCTGAAAGCCAACGCCTCGGCGCGAAATCGCTCAATCTCACGTCGCAACCCAAACGCGAAGCGGCCAACGCGCTCTACCGCAGCGAAGGCTTCGTGCTGAGGGAAACGAACGTCTATAGATGGCAAGAAAAATAACCTTACAACGGGGAAGTGGAGCACGACTCTGCTTCCCCGTTGATTGATTTTCATATCCCGCTTTTTTACTGGGGTGAAACCATACCAAACTATTAGCACTGGGTGGAATTTTTAGAACCACCCTAATACCATTACTCAACCAACTGTCAGCCAATGGGCTTATTTATCAGAAAACCATTCAGCCTGCTTCAAGCAGAAGCCAGCGCCAGCGGACAGGGCACGCTTCGCCGCGTGCTCGGCCCCATCGGCCTCGTGGCCTTCGGAGTCGGTGTCATCATCGGCGCCGGACTCTTCTCCATCACCGGAACCGTAGCGGCAAGCTACACGGGTCCGGCCATCACGCTTTCGTTCGTCATCGCCGCCATCGGCTGCGCCTTTGCCGGACTCTGCTATGCCGAATTTGCCTCGATGATTCCCGTGGCAGGAAGTGCCTACACTTATTCCTACGCCACGATGGGCGAGCTCATCGCCTGGATTATCGGATGGGACCTCGTGTTGGAATACACCGTGGCGGCCATCACGGTGAGCATCTCGTGGAGCCAATATTTCACGCATTTCCTCTCCTCCGTCGGCATCAACCTGCCGCATGAACTGACGGCGTGTCCGTGGGACGGCGGCATCGTCAACCTCCCAGCTGCCGCCATCGTGGTGATTATGAGTCTCTTCCTCATCCGCGGCACGCGCGAGAGTTCGTTGCTCAACAACATCATCGTGTTCTTGAAAGTGGCGGTCATCGTGGTGTTTGTGGTGATCGGCTGGCAATACATCAACAGCGACAACTATAGTCCTTATCTCCCGCAAAACACTGGCACACTGGGCGAATTTGGCTGGAGCGGCGTGTTCCGCGGTGCCGCCATCGTGTTTTTCGCCTTCCTCGGCTTCGATGCCGTCAGCACCGCCGCACAAGAGACGCGTAATCCGAAGCGAAACATGCCGCTCGGCATTCTTCTCTCCCTGCTCATCTGCACTGTGCTCTACATGGGCTTCGGCCACGTCATGACTGGCGTGGCACACTATACTGACTTTGCCGGACAAGAGGGCATCGCCCCCGTGGCCATCGCCATCGACCACATGGGAACAGCAGGCGCCGATGGCACCATCATTCCGGCTTATCCTTGGCTCAACAAAGCTGTGGTGCTGGCCATCCTCATCGGCTATTGTTCCGTGATTCTCGTGTTGCTCATGGCGCAAAGCCGCGTGTTTATGTCCATGAGCCACGACGGACTCCTGCCGCCCGTCTTCTCGAAGATACACCGCCGCTTCCGAACGCCAGCCGTCAACAACCTCATCTGCATGACGGCCGTGGCCTCCCTCGCCGCCTTCGTCCCTGCTGGCATGGCTGGCGAAATGACGAGCATCGGCACGCTCCTGGCGTTTACGCTGGTATGTGCCGGCGTACTGATCGTGCGGAAGACCATGCCCCACGTGCCACGCACTTTCCGCACGCCTTTTGTGCCCTTCGTGCCTGTGGCTGGCATCATCACATGTCTCTGTCTCATGATATTCCTGCCTGCCGACACTTGGATACGTCTCGTGCTTTGGATGCTCATCGGCCTTGACATCTACAGTCATTATGGCATACGCCACAGCCATCTGGAACCGACAGGCGAAAACGGCACGGCACGCCGCGGCGTCACGGTGCTCAACGCTCTCGGACTGGCGCTTTCCGTGCTCTGTGTCATCACGGGATTCTGGCATCAGCAAACGGCAGGATGGGCCACCGACAAGACGATGCTCGTCTTGGCCATCCTCATCGGCTTCGCCCATTTCATCTACTTCATCCTGCGACTCTGGCACCACGCCAGCCCGCGCGGATAATTTTTTCATAATTACTTACTCAAAGAGCCGACAAACGCCTGTGTTTGCCGGCTCTTTTTGTTGTATCTTTTATACAGCCTTTTAAAATTTTGAAGAAAACAGGGGCGGGGAACATTATTTTTTACTACCTTTGCGCGGTAGTCGTTCATATGGTATTATTTTGCAGCGTTTTGCCAAATGACAACTATATGGTAAGGGAACTCGTGGCTGAAACAGCACACCATTCTCCCCATACAATAAAAACATTGCTGCTAACATCTAACTTAACTTATTATTCACCTCGCGTGACTGGAATGTGAATTAATATTCAATCACGTATGCCCACTTTCAGCAAGTCTGTTAGTTGGGCAGACATATTTTATATTCTTGGACTTTGTCCTTGTTTCTCGACATCTGAAAAATCGCCAATTATTTCACTATCGTATGAGAGCAAGCAGACGAAGGCTCATGTCCTTATTTTGGGCGTGAGCTGTTCGTGCTTTTCTATACGTACAGGTGTTTGGCGATACCTCAGATGCGGAAAAGACACAGAACAGTTCCGCCCAATTTTTTTTGCTATGAAGAAGCTACTTTCTTTTTTCCTTGTGCTTGTATGCGCAATGTCGAGCTTCGCTCAAACCTCTATGATGGCTACACTTAACCATGAGGGTACCATTTCCACATTTTATGGAACTCTTGCCTTACGACAAGCACATGCTGCTGCAGTCAGTGGCGACGTGATTACGCTTTCCAGCGGAACCTTCCTCAGTACCGACATCACCAAGGCCGTAACCATTCGTGGTGCGGGTATGGAGGTAACCAAAGCCTACGATATCGTAAATGAGCCCACTGTTTTGACAGGTGATTTTAATATTAAAATTCCTGCAGAAGATACAGGACGACTGACTTTGGAAGGAATTTTTCATAATGAAACAATCTATTTTTATGATGGTCAGATAAAAAATGCTTTGTTTCTTAAGTCGAGATTTAAAAACGTAACACCCACAAACACGTTTAGCCCTTCCAAAGTACGAGATTTAACAGTTCTAAATTGTAGAATAACAGATCATATATATGTTGGTGATGGTAATTCTGCACAATTTTTAAATTCTGTGGTGAACAGCTTTGGTTATGGATACATGTCCTTTTCTCATTGTGTTATTTTAGGTGGTTCTTTCTCTGCAAGTGGAAATGAGTACAAGAGTTGCATAATAACTCCCAATGACCATATTTCCTTTTCATCCTCCGCATACAACAACCTCTTTATTTCTGATATAACTGATTTTTTAAAAACCATCCCCAACAATACAAACCTCAGAGTCCCTAAAAGCGATGAACGTTTTGCTTACCTCAGAGGTTACGATGACTCAAAGGACTATAAGCTTACCGACCAAAATCGCGATATGCTGAAAGCCACCGATGGTGGAGAAATCGGTATCTATGGCGGAAGTTTGCCCTATTCTGCCATTCCCACCAATCCGCAGATAACGAAGTTTAATGTAGCATCGAAGACGACTGCCGACGGCAAACTCAGTGTGGACATCGAGGTGAAGAGCGGCGAGTAACACTGCCTCTTACCACTTTCAAACGTAAGAAACTATGCGAAAACTATTGTTATTGGCTTTGTTCCTTTGTGTCCATTGGGCAGCAAGGGGACAAGCCACCTTTGATTATAAATATTGGTTTGATGGGAATGACTCGCAAGCCCAACTCCTTACTTCTGCCAATGAGCATTGGCAGGAGGAGATTGATGTGAGTCAGTTGGACTTTATGCTCCACACTTTCCACTTTCAAGCCAAGGACGAAAAAGGAGTATGGAGTGCGCCATACACTGCCTACTTCATCAAGTCGCCAAACCAAGCGGAAGGACAGATCTACTATTGGTTTGATGATAACGACAAAGCCGAACAAGCTTTTTCGGGAGGAAATGCCGTAGCCATGCTCGACGTGTCGAAACTCAGTGATGGTTTGCATACCCTGCATTTCTATTACAAGAATAACACTGCGACCAATGTGAGCAGCATACGCTCCTGCCTGTTCTACAAACTGCCGAAGGCGGTTGGTCTGGGCAACTACGAATTATGGGTGAACAATGACCGCAGCACTTTGCAGCGCGGTAAGTACAACGGTCAGCCTATCACGTTTGATGCCAGCTCCTTACGCGAAGGTATCCACTTGCTTCATGTACAAGTGGGTAATGATGCTTATTCATCACCCAGTTCGCAAATGTTTATCAAGGTTCCGCAAACAGAGGGCATTGACAGCCTAACTTGCATGCTCTTTGTAGACGGAGAACTTTATAAGCAAGAAGCCGTGGCAACCCGCAATGGCCTTCTGCATTGGGAACTTGATGCAGCCGGCATGACACCAGGCATCCACAAATTGCAAGCGCTGACCGTTACACCCAGTGGTGCAGCCACAGGCATGCGCGAAACTTACTTCTATCGAACAATGACACCACAGGAGTATGCTTCAATGAAATGCTGCTATTCTGTGGACGGAAGCAGTCACCAAAATGAAGCAGGAGTTTACAAGAATGGTTTATTCCACTTCGACCTCGACCTTTCCACCCTCGCTGATGGTTTGCACCAAATTAGCTTTATGATGATTACCGAAAACGGAATCACCTCAAAAGCCAGCTCAGCCTTCTTCATGAAGACCCCTTTAGGCGGTAACGGCATCACTCGCTACGACTATTGGCTCAATGATAATGAAGGAAACGCAGTACGCACCGATCTGTCACAACGTGTCGACCCACTGAAGTTGATGCAACTTTTGCCTGTAACCTCAGAGCCATTCCGCAGCAGTTCGTTCACCTTTGAGGTGGATAAGGCTGGCGTTCCGATGCTCTATGCACGAAATGATTTTCACCTCCGCACATTTGATGCCGCAGGACGTATCACGGAATCATCTGCAGCCTTTACGGATTATAAGGTGAGTAGAGGGGTCACAGATGTGGAAACTATTACTGATAAATTCGGGAGCATTATAAGCAATAAACCTGAAGCAAATGGTATTTTGTGGTTTAAACTTGAGGCGCACATTGGCGATAGTTTGGCTGTTCGCAATAGTCAAGCAGCTACACTACAGGTATTCTCGCCCTCGGGAAAAGAAGTCTATAATGCCGACGGTGCAGAATCCATGCAATATGGTGGTTTCCATGCATTGGAAGAGGGTACCTACTGGATAGCACAACATGACGTAACAGCTACCTATGGAAGAACTATCAATTTGGATTATCAGCATATTAATAAGTTTGCTACATTGTCCTACACCCCAGATCACGTAGGTGTTGTTCCTGGTGCATTCAACATGAAACTTTTCGGTAATGGCTACGAATTCTTGAAAAAGGCAGTGCTAAAACGAGGTAATCAATCCATTGAAACCTCTGACATAGCCGTGGCTAATTATTCGGAAGCTGAATTGATGTTCATTCTTGAAAATAAAGAATACGAACGAGGTAAGTATAATCTTGAATTGACATTCTCAAAAGATGGACAGGAAGAAATTCTTGTGGTTGAAAATGCGTTGGCTATGCAGGAACCTAATTATGGCAATATAGAAGTTTCCATAGAACACACACCGACGATGGCAGCCCTTTGTCCTGTGAAAATTAAAGTAAAGAATACAGGAAACGTCAATCAACTGTTCGTACCTGTGAATTTTGCTTACGACAATTCCAAGTCTATCACCAAACTTAGATTCGACAATTTCACCGTGCTTGAACCAAAGGACTACGTTGATATGGGTTTGAAGATAGAAAGTGTTACCTCTAATCTGTTCAATAAACAACTTGACGGACGCGCATTCCACCTACTTGTACCCAATATTGGACCTAACGAAGAAGTGGAACTAAATTTAGCTTTCGAAGCACCTGGACATACAATTTTCAACATGTACGCATGGACAGGTAAACCTTGGAGCATGGTAACTGAATATGAAGGCATGTCTAAGCAACGAATACAAGCTTGTGTATCGTCCTTCTCAACAGATTGTATGCCCGATCCATGTGAAATGTTAGGCTTAGTAGCCGACAATAGCGAATGCCCTTGTGGTTTATTACTTGCCAATGCTACCGCGTTAGTTAATCTTTATGCTTCTCTGCAGCGCTACGTAAACATGGAAGCTATTCGTGCTGCAGGCTATAATTCTTATGAAGAAGCTCGTGATGCTTTGGGTATCGATATGGACTTTATGTTCCGCCGTCGTCTAATATGTCCAAACAGTATTTTAGCTCGTTTGTTGGAACATTGCAGTCCTTCCCAAATTCAAACTGCTATAGACTTTATGAATAGTATGCAGGATGAAGATTCGGAATCCAATTGTCCGCGCCCCAAAAAGAAGCGTATTGAAACACTCACTCCAGGCGACCCTAATGACATTTTTGGTTATCAATCGGAAGCAGAATCGCCCTTCGTGAAGAAAGGATTGACAGATATATTCTATAATATTGAATTTGAGAATGATCCAGAAATCGCGACAGCTGCTGCCCATACGATTGTTGTTACAGACCAACTAGATCCCAAATACTACGACCTCAGTTCCTACGAGCCAACAAGTATAAGAATTGGTCATGTAGTAACTCCGCTCACGGGCGAAAAGAACTTCGTAAAGACCATAGACCTTCGTCCTTCCATTAATGTAATTGCACAGGTGAATGCAACGTATGATGCCGTGAAGGGATTGGCTACTTGGACTATTACTTCTCTCGATCCAATGACAATGGAACCGACCGATAATCCGATGTCGGGTGTGTTGCCAGTCAACGTAGATGGAAACGGAATAGGCGAAATTTCATTCAATATCAAGTTGAAAGCCTTGCTTGAAAATGGCACAGAGATACCGAATCAAGCTTCCATCGTTTTTGATAGAGAAGAGGCCATCTTGACCCCAATATGGATCAATACACTTGACCATATTGCCCCGACAAGCACCATCGAGAAATGTACATTGCAGGAAAATGGTACAGATATTGAACTTCAAATGAAGGGAGAGGATGACCGTTCGGGCATTTGGTGCTACGATATCTATGCACGTCATGAGGCTGATGGCGAATGGCTCAAAGTGGGCGACCATGTAGCAGATAATGTCTTTACATTCAAGGGTTCCAAGGGCTTTATCTATGAATTCTGTGCTGTGGCTTATGATAAGGCTGGCAATATGGAAGATAAAGAGATAAAAAGTGAAAACAGCATGTCCACCTTATTGGTAGGTGATGCCAATAACGATGGAAAGGTCAATGCACTTGACGCTTCTTTGGCTACAAGCTATTTCCTTGGTCAAAAGGTTGAATTAAACTTTGCTGCAGCTGATGTTAATCAAGATGGGAAAATCAATGCTCTTGATGTTTCGCTCATTCATAACATATACCTTTCACAAACAGAAGGAAAAGTTAAGCATGTGCGACGCAGACTGAAAACAAAATAATAAACAACTAGGAAGATGGGACGGACTAAATTTTGTACAATTTATATTTACAACAAATTTCCGTTCGTTCCATCAACCTAAATAAAATTAAAACTGAAAAATGAAACTAATCAAAACCATCTGGCTTTGTCTCACCTTATTAGCGTTTGTCCCATCGTATGTGATAGCGGATAATACATTGGAGGTGTGGATGGACAAACATTTGGAATTTAAAGCTGATGGCACAACAGTAACCTACCTAACAGTACATCAAAAGGATCCAAATGTAAACTATATAGCCTACAACATGGTAATAACTCTTCCAAAAGGAGTAAGCATACATCAAGTTAAATCGGGACGTAAATATAAAAACGATATTCAGCAGTCTGTACGTGCAACCGACACGCATATCATTGGATGTAACATGCCTGTTGAAGGTATGCTTAAAGTTATATGCAGTTCTTCAATGAACGAAGAATTGTATCCCGATGATGAAGATGGAAATCCAGTGGATGATCTTTTCACCATAGGGCTTGTGGCTGACGCTTCCACCATCAATGGTGTATATGATATTGAAATGACAGAAATTCTGTTTGTCAAAAAGGACGAAAATGGTATTCCTACTGGAGCTGAAATAGACCACGTGGAATATTCTCAAGCTACCGTAACAGGTGGTACAGACTTCCCTGGGGTGAGTTATACGTTGTCTCCATTAGGTATCGGAACCCTAATTGTACCTTTTAAATTTGTTCCACAATCAGGATTCGAAGTGTACAATTGTACAGGACTAAATGGTTCGAGCATTCAACTTGAAAAAGTGGAAGAAGCTCAAGCTAACACTCCTTATATCGTGCGTGGAACACCTGGTACCTATCATCTGAACGGCAATTATTGCGGTTTGAATGATTCTTATTCAACTCCATATCTCACTGGAGTGTATGTAGATTCAAAGGTACCAGAAGGTGCTTACGTAATGCAAAACCAGGAAATTGATGGATTAGGATTCTATCAAGTTGCTAAAGGACAAAACATTACTATCAATCCTTATCGCTGCTATCTAAATAAACAGGAAATAGCTTTCAGCCAATTAAAACTTTACTTTGGCGCTATTACTGGAATTGATGACTTTGTAGGTGAGAACGCTGAAAGAGTGGATGTCTACACTGTATCGGGCATTCTTATCCGTTCGAAAGTCAAAGCTAAGGACGCATTAAAAGGATTGCACCCAGGAGTTTATGTAGTAAATAATAAAAGAATAATAGTAAGATGAGACGATACATAAAACCATCCATGACAATTATTGATTTGGCAAGCGAAAGACCCTTTATTTGTGCATCTAGTCCTGAAATTAACGTGAAACCAGGTAAGGCAGATGAAGACATTACTCCTATGAGTAATAGGTGGAAAGGACAAGTACCTTGGGATGAATCGGACGATGAATAAAAAATAAATATCATGTGAACCCTTTATACGAAGAGGATGTTGTTATCCATGAACTATTTTGCGGTATGCAACTATCCCCCTTCGTTACCTCCCTTATAAAAAGGCTCTAATAATCCAATCTGGTTATTAGAGCCTTTTTGCATAATGTAATTGTAAAAGAAATCTGTAGCCTAAGAGACTCTAATGATATAGAATAAGCCACCGCTCACCCCATTACTTCCCCCCCTAAACCAAACTCAAAGAGCCGACAAACGCCTGTGTTTGCCGGCTCTTTTTGGGTTTGCTACAGAAAATTCTGCCAAGATGTCTGAGATACGAAGATTAAATCGTAAATTTGAAGATGGTGCGGATTTCTGAAAAGAAATTCTTACGCCCACTCCTCCTCTACAAACCACACACAAGACAACAACACAAACTATAACCAATGAAACACATTCTCCTTTCTCTCTTCTGCCTCGCCCTCTGCCTTCCCATGACTGGACGCGACAGGATTAAGGTAGCCTGCGTTGGCAACAGTGTCACCTACGGCTACGGACTTAAAGACCGGGCACACGATGCCTATCCGGTGCGCCTGCAAGCCATGCTCGGCGACAAATATGAAGTGCGCAACTTCGGACACAGCGGTGCCACGCTCCTCACTCAGGGACACAACCCCTACGTGAAACTGCCGGAATTTCGCGCCGCGCTCGACTTTAAGGCCGACCTCGTTGTAATACACCTCGGCCTCAACGACACCGACCCGAGAAACTGGCCGCACCACGCCGATGAGTTCATCCCCAACTACCGTGCCCTCATCGATTCCTTCCGCGTGGCCAACCCGAAGGCGAAAATATGGATTTGCCTCATGACGCCTATCTTCCACGACCATCCACGCTTCGACAGCGGCACGCGACTCTGGCACGGACTCATTCAGCAACGTATCCGCCAGATTGCCGCCACGGACAACGTGGGGCTCATTGACCTTTATACGCCGCTCCACAGCCATCCCGACCTCTTCCCCGATGCCCTGCACCCCAATCCAGAAGGGGCGCTGATTTTGGCGAAGACGGTGTTTAGCGGACTGACGGGCAACTATGGCGGTCTTCAGTTGCCGGCCACTTACGGAAACAGCATGGTGCTGCAACGCCAGCGCCCCATCCGCATTCAAGGCACAGCCAACGCTGGCGAGAAAGTGAGTGTGAATTTCCACGGACGCAAGGCAGATGCTGTCACCGACAACTTCGGCCAGTGGAGCGTTTCCTTCCCCGCTGAAGAAGCTGGCGGCCCCTACAAACTGCAAGTGAAGGCCCGCAGCGGAGAAAAAACGCTGAGCGACGTATGGGTGGGCGAAGTGTGGCTTTGCTCCGGACAGTCGAACATGGAACTGAAACTCTCGCAAGTGTTGACTGGCAAGGAAGACATCGCTGCTGCCGACACCTGCTCGCGCCTGCATTTCTATGACATGCCCTCCATCGTGCCCACCTACGCTATGGTGTGGGATTCGGCACGCCTCGATTCCATCAACCATCTGCAATATGTGCTCCCTGGCAACTGGCAACGCGCCAACTCCAAGGCCGCAGCTCATTTCTCGGCCATTGCCTTCAACTTCGGACGCATGCTTGCCGACAGTCTGGGCTGCCACGTCGGACTGATTTCCAACGCAGTGGGCGGTTCTTGCACGGAAAACTGGATTGACCGCGCAACGCTCGAAAAAGAATTTCCGGCCATTCTCCGCAACTGGAAACACAACGATTTCATCATGCGCTGGGCCCGCGAACGCGCCGCCTATAACACGCAGAAGGCCACTTCGCAACGCCAACGCCACCCCTACGAACCGGCCTATCTCTTCGAGAGCGCCATCCAGCCGCTTAAGGGCTACGACGTGCGCGGTGTGCTTTGGTATCAAGGGGAATCCAACGCCGACAATATCGAAGTCCACGAACGCCTTTTCCCGATGCTTGAGCGCAGTTGGCGCGAGTTCTTCAACCAACCCAATCTGCCCTTCCATTTCGTGCAGCTCTCTTCCATCGGCACGCGCCCATCTTGGCCGCATTTCCGCGACAGCCAGCGCCGCATGGCGGAAACGCTCCCCAACACCTACATGGCGGTATGCTCCGACCTCGGCGACTCGCTCGACGTTCATCCTCGCCACAAGCGTGAAGTGGGCGAACGTCTTGCCTTCTCTGTGCTCAACCGCACCTACGGCCACAAAGTGACGCCCAACGGTCCGCGCTATCAGTCGATGAAGATTGACGGCAACGCCATCGTCCTCCGCTTTGCCGATGCCGAAGGAATGCGTGCCGCACAGGGAACGCGCCTCATCGGTTTTGAAGTGGCTGGTGCCGATGGCATCTATCATCCTGCCGAAGCCACCATCAAGAACAACACCGTCATCGTGCGCAGCAAAGAAGTGAAACAACCCGCTGCGGCCCGCTATGGCTGGCAGCCCTTCACCCGCGCCAATCTCGTCAACGCTGCTGGTCTGCCGGCCTCAACGTTCCGAACGGCAGCGTGGTAAGTAAAAAATTATGACATAACGTACCAAACAAAACAGAGGGGGATTTCAGTTTTTTCCTTACGGCTATCGTAAAAACACCACTGAAATCCCCTTTTCACCTTCACTGACCATGTCCTTTACCGATAACTCCCGCAGATGCCTGCGATGGATGCGACGCTTTCGCCACCGCCGTGGCTATAACATCCATTCGCCCTTTGCCTTCAATCTGGTGACGGGCGTCATCTATGAGCGCGGAGCCTATTACGCCTACGACGACCTGAGAAACCTACGGAAGACCGTCCCTTCAAAACTGCGCGAGCGCGACGACCGCCTGCTTCTCCGCCTCATCAACGCATCGATGGCCAAAGAAGCCCTTATAATCGGCGATGGCCTGCAAATGCAAACAGCCTATCTCCGCGCCGGACGTCCCTCCTGCCTCTTCCGCGAAATTACCACTTCCGACCTCCGTACTTCGAAAGGCAATGCCCTAAAGATACATCCCGTCAAAGTTGACTTCCTTTATCTCGACGCTCCTTTTGAACTCTGGCCTTCGGCATGGAAGGCGGTGCTGTCTAAACGCGGAGAGAAAGCTTTCTTCGTGGTGCGCGGCATCCACCGCTCCAAAAATGATTTCGCTGCCTGGCAACGCCTCACGGAAGACACTGCCGTGCGCGTCTCCTTTGACCTTTACGACTTCGGCATCGCCTGTTTCGAAGCCCGCTTCAACAAAGAGAACCATCTCATCAACTATTTTTAGTAATGGTAAGTAGGTGGTCAATTGTCTACCATTAACTTAGGTCTTCCCACATCTATATTTCCTCAAAGCCACAAACACATGAATGCACTCGTCAAGACACAAACCATAGCCCTCAATGGTCTGACGGCTTTGCCCGTGAGCATTGAAGTCAACACATACAATGGCGATACCTCCATCATGGTCGGACTCCCCGACAACGCCGTGCGCGAGAGCCGAACGCGCGTGATAAACGCCATCTTCAATTCCAAACTCAGGCTAAGCTCCAGCGCATTTGTGGCAAACTTCGCACCGGCCGACGTGCGCAAGGAAGGAACGGGCTATGACCTCCCGTTGGCGGTCGGCATTCTGGCCAGCAACCAATACATCACCTCCACCCTGCTCGACAAATGCTGCCTCGTTGGCGAATTGGGCCTCGACGGTTCGCTGCGCCCCATTCGCGGTGCCCTCCCCATCGCCATCAAAGCCCGCGAGATGGGCTACGATTTTCTGGTCGTGCCACAGCAAAACGTGCACGAGGCAGCGGTGGTCAACCGCATAAAGGTTTATGGTGCCAACCATCTGCTGGAGGTGGTTGACCTACTGAACGGACACCCCACAATCCAACCAGTGGAATATGATACGCGTGCCGAATTTTACGCTGCCCAAAGCCAGTCGCCCTACGACTTTGCCGACGTGAAGGGACAGGAGCAGGTGAAACGTGCCTGTGAGGTGGCAGCGGCAGGCGGCCACAATCTGATTCTCGTGGGAAGTCCGGGATGCGGCAAGAGCATGATGGCGAAACGCATTCCCTCAATTCTGCCGCAGCTCACACTGGCGGAAAGCCTCGAAACGACGCAGATTCACTCCATTGCCGGAAAAATTGACGGCAACACGTCGCTCATCTCGCAGCGCCCCTTCCGCAGTCCCCACCACACCATCTCCGACGTGGCACTCATCGGCGGCGGTGCGAACCTGCAACCGGGCGAAATATCACTGGCACACAACGGCGTACTCTTTCTTGACGAACTTCCAGAATTCAACCGCTCTGCCCTCGAAACGTTGCGCGGACCGCTTGAAGACCGCGAAATTACCATCTCACGCGCAAAATACACCGCCACGCTCCCCTGCTCTTTCATGCTCGTGGCTTCAATGAACCCTTGTCCCTGTGGCTACTATAACCATCCCCACCACGAATGTGTCTGCTCGCCAGGACAAATCCACCGTTACCTCAACAAAATCTCTGGTCCGTTGCTCGACCGCATTGACATTCAGGTGGAAGTGATGCCTGTGGCCGTTGAAGAACTGGCCACGGCACCGCGCGGCGAAACGAGTGAAACCATCCGTCAGCGCGTCATCAAAGCGCGTGACATACAGACCGAACGTTTCCGAAACATTCCAGGCATCCACTGCAACGCACAAATGACTGCTTCGCAACTCGAAACCTTCGCCACGCCCGATGCCGAAGGCGCCCGCCGTCTGGCCTTCGCCATGAAGTCGCTCAACCTCTCTGCCCGTGCCTACGGCCGCATCCTGAAAGTGGCCCGCACCATCGCCGACCTCGACGCCAGCGAAACAATTCTGCCGCAACACATCGCTGAAGCCATCGGATACAGAAATCTTGACCGCAGCGACTGGGCAGAAAGGTAGGGTGTTCAAAATTCAAAAAAATCAAGGTTGGTAAAGAGGCAGCAGCGCCCTCGCTGCGGAGATTTGCGCTGGCCTGCATAATCGTCTGTTGAGGCGCCAGCATTGTAGCTCACTTTGCTTGCAAAGTGAGGGCCACGAACACGTAGCAAATATGACCAGCGCTCTGGGCCATGACTTTGTTGGATTTTAGCTGTGTTTGGCCGCCATAATATTCGTTGCCCTCACTTTGCGAGCAAAGTGAGCTACAGTGCTGCGCCTCAGACCTTTGCCGAATGTTCGCGCAGCGCCTCTTGTTGCTATGTCGCTACGCTATTTGGCTTAAAAACGCGCAGAGTTTTTTCTGGATTTTGAACACCCTACCCAATAGGACGGTATGTCTGACACATAATATTCAATATTATTGCTCCGGTAAAACTTCTAAAGTTTAAAATATTTCTCAGCCATTTTGGTCAGCTCGCCATTTGAAATATTCGCAACGCCAGTCTGCTTAATATACGAAAATTCTTCTTTGTTCTTACCAATTACAAATTTGTGCTCCACGTCGTCAATGTCAGCATACAGGTGGTAGTTGCCTTTATATGTTTCTTCAATACAAACGTTCTTGACTATATGGCCATTGATTACAATAGCAGACGAAGACGGCTGGCTTTCCCATTCTCCCCAATCCCTTAAATGCTTAATGATAATGGTTTCCACTCTGCCTATCCATTCTTTTTCAACCCCATATTTCAATGCCGCTTGACGGAATTTCTTTAGCGAAGCAACAACATCGCGAATAACAGCTTCAGGCCGACGAATGCCGTTGTCACGGGCAAAAGCAATTGCGTCTTCGCGAGTGATGCCACGGAGTTTAGCACGTATGAACATGCAATGTTCCTCATTAGGCAGACAGCCACCTCTGTCTATGATATAAGTCATGTCATAGGCAGGAGCCAAGCGCCACGAACCATCTTCATTCATTATAAATGAGAAATTCTTGTTGTGGTCATCCGTGTTGTTTGCCAGAACATTGAAAACCATTCTGCGGAACACCTCTTGGCAGTCGGCCTCTGGAAGATGAAGCTTACGACAAACCGCAATCAATTGTTCATAACTTTCAGCGTCAGGATAAATCGCGGCCAATGTCTGAGTATGCACTTTCTTTGTTCCGTTGCGGTCAAATCGCTTTGTCATGAAGTGCCTGTTGTTTTCAACGGCATACAGTTCCGATGGCATCATGTTGATTCCCGCAGTTGTGGCCAACTCGTAATATGTCATTTCCAATTCCGATGAGCAATATTCCGAATTGCCAAATTTCAGCAGGTAATAATCAAAATCTTCCAAGCCAGAAATCTGTCCGCTACGTATCTCACCCGTTTTTCGGTTAATGGCTATAATAGCCTTTGGTTGCCGACCACCGGCTGAAGTACCAACCGTCAATAATGATTGCATCGTTATCGACTCTTCTGGCAATATACGGGCATTTTCTCTTTCCACAAAGATGCGCTCTGCCAAATCCGCCAACGATTTCATATCTATCTTTTCTGTTTTTCGCTCATGGCTCACTTCTGGAAGAAATTCCAGGGCACCCATACCTCGCCTGCCAATAAACGACAGTTTGTCAAGAGGATTGATGTCCGCACCCGAAAGGTGATTTTGCTGACGCCAAAGGTCAAACAACTGATTGCCCCAAGCATCTGGTAATGAATCGGCAACAAAGGCAGGAAGTCTTTGGAATATCTTTTCACTTTCGCCCCAAACAGGCGCAAGCGCTCTTAGCCCTGTAACAGGGGCAGATAATGGCGATATGTTCAGCCCTTTTTTAACGAACTCTGGGTTGTACGTAAAATATGATAGTCTGCGACGCTCGTCCCACACCAACCTGCCTATTTCTTCATCCCAGAGTATGACTCTTAGCAACTTTATCATATATATTCATGGGTTATTTAGAGTGGCGAATACGTTGTGCTTTCTTTTCGTCCTTACGCACCAGATAGGGTGACTCTGGCAATTCGGGAAGCACTTCATCCAGTGCATCAATCTGGCCCACAACTTTCAGCAAGAGAATGAATGTAGACAATGAGACATTGCCAGCTGTTCCGTTCTCGAATTTATGTATTGTCGTCAGACCTACACCCGACTGTTCGGCAACTTCTCTTTGAGTGAGGTTGCAGCGCATCCTATACTCCTTGAAGCGCGTTCCAAGCAAGCGCACAAGTTCTGGTGTTGAATATTCATAAAAGTCTGCCATTTGCACACATTTTTATTATCATTATAATGATATTTATGGCTTATTCTTCCATATAACATTCAATATAATGAAGTTTATACTTGCAAAGCTATATACAAATATTGAAACCACAAAATAAAATTTCGACAAAAACTTTTTTAGACAGCCTTTCCCCACAACAAAAAAACATGGAGACCAAACGCTCAGGGCTGTTTGGTCTCCATGTTTTTATTTTAGGCGTACTGAAAGGGATTTCAAAAACGCCATTACATATCATCTAGCGAATCACCTTTTCTCCGTTTCCGTTGATGTAAACGCCATGCTGCACGGGCTGGTGCAACTGTCTTCCCTGAAGGTCGTAATAGACGTTGGAAGGAGCGGCAGAAGAAGTGTTGACATTGTTGATGGACGTTGAGATGTTGAGTTTCTCAAATGTCCAGATGCTGGCACCCCATGCAATGGGCTTGAGGATGACGTTGTTGGCCCAGCTGCTGGCATTGACATACCAACTGTAAGCACCAGAGGCTGAAATGATGCGGATGCCCGTCTTGCCCTCGTCGCAAGTGTGCTGATCGAGTTTCCATGAATATTCCTTGCCCAAGAGGATGTTCTTGGTCTCGGCATCGGAAGCCGGATAGGCCGGTTTGTCACCCACCTTGCTGAAGATGCTCACCGTGCCATCGGCATTCTTGCGGATGCGCCATTGATAGGCATCGGTGTTGTTGCTCATCGTGCGGGGCTGCACTGTGTTGGAAGTGGAAGCCATGGCCAGATAGTTGGTGAAATAGGCGTTACGCAGGTTATAGTAGTAACCTTCATCCAGCGCGTCGAGCACAGAGGTGCGTGGCATAGCCACAAACTGCGCGTAGAGCGCGAGGAATTTGTCGTATTCGCTGCGCGAAACAGCGCCCTTACCAATCAGCGCCTTGGCCGGCGCGATGATTTCATCGCTGAGCAAGCTGAGGGCCGCTTCTGTCGGTTCGCCCATCTCGCCCGGTTTTGCGTTGTGCAAAACGGTTTCACATTTCTCAACGAGGTGCTTGAGCATGAAGGTGAAATCTTTCACCTCAACAATGCGCCATGTGCCCTGATAGCAGAGCGCAGCGTCAGTGCCGCTCTTGGCATAGCCTGTGCAGTCGGCCGTGAGGTATTTGCCGCCAGAGGAAATGTTGAGCACGGCAGGAATGTAAGTGTACTGTCCGCTGGCTTTAGTGGCGAGCGCAATTTTCATCACACTGCCGTTTGCCGTCAGCGTCATGTTTTCGGCATTGCCCGCTGGCATGGTCAAAGCCTTACCCGTGATGACGTTCTTCACCTTATAGCCACCCGTCACGGCTTCAAACTGCCAGATTTCTTCTGGTTCATATTGCTTCGTATAGTGGAAGCGCACGTTGTTGTCGCTGGCATAGAGCGAAGAACCTTCATATTTTGCCTTGTAGTAAGTGGAAGCAGAGAGAATCTGATAATATTTTCCCTCTTCCGGCATCGTGATGTCAGCCTTTTTATATTGGCCGACAGACGCTGTCAGGGCAGCGAGCTTGTCGGCATTCTCCATGTCGCCCTTCAACTCGCTGAGTGCCTCCGTCATTGCCGTTTTCTTGTCGGCGGCAGGCAGACCAACGTAATCGCCAGCGGCAGCGATGATTTCCTCAGCCTCTTCAACGGCCTTTTGCGCCGCTGTCTGTTCGGGTTTCTCGAAATAATGAGTGGCATACGTCACGCCCATTTCGTCGAGCACGCTGCGCTGCGTCTGGAGGCGCATATAGAAGCCCACCCAGTTTTTCTTGGCAGCTGGCAGCCATCCCGTTTCAGAGAGCGCCAAGAGGCGCGGGAAGAGCTGGTATTCGAGTTCCACACTGTCGTTGCACGTTTCAGTCCACATATTTCCCTGAACGCCCAAACAAAAGTCTTCACGTCCTGAGAGCGAAGCCACGGGGTTGACATTGTAGACGGTTTCCACGCTGTTGACCCAGTTGTCGCCCCATCCGCCTTGGTATTTCTCGTTGATGTCTCTCTGCGCCATCGGCACCTGCATCATGTCGAGATAGAGCGACTGGTAAGGCACCACGATGCTCTTGAAACCCTTGTCGGCAGCCTTGGAACTCATGTTGATGTTGTTCCAGGCCATGATGACGGGTTTCACCTTGTTGTCGGCATTCCAGTGTGAGAGGAGTTCATCCCAAACCACGATGTCCTTGCCGTATTTTTCCTTCAGATAGAGGCCCAGTTCTTCAACGAGCCACGACTGGAGTTCGTTGACGCCCGAGAGACCCTTTTCTTTCACGCGGCGGAGGCAGTCGGCATTGTTGGCCCACTGGTCTGTCGGACACTCGTCGCCGCCGAGGTGAATATACTGATAAGGGAACACCTCTGCCACGTGGCCGAGCACACATTTGAGGAAGTCAACCACTTCGTCCTTGCCGATGTTGAGCACGTCTTTCGAGATGCCGCCGTCAATGCGCACGCTGTAAGACTTCGAAGGATCGCAGCTCAGTTCGGGATAAGCAGCCACGGCAGCCACCATGTGTCCCGGGAGGTCGATTTCAGGAATGATTTCAATGTTGCGGTCCTTGGCATAGGCCACAATTTCGCGCAAGTCGTTGAGCGAATACCACATGCCGCGACCATATTCCGTGTCATCGAAGAATTTCGAAGCGCCACCAGCATTGGAGAACGAACCGGCACGCACGCTTCCCACCTCCGTCAAACGCGGATATTCAGGGATTTCAATGCGCCATCCCTGGTCGTCGGTGAGGTGCCAGTGAAAACGGTTCATCTTGTAAGAAGCCATCACGTCGAGCACGCGCATCACTTCAGTCTTAGAGAAGAAGTGACGGGCCACATCGAGCATGAAACCGCGGTGGCCGAGGTTGGGTTTGTCAACGATTTCCACGTAAGGCAGCGTCCATCCATCGTTTTTCTGCAACGTCTTGCCATAGATGGCCGCTGGCAGCAACTGCTTGAGGGTTTGCAGGCCATAGAAGAAACCAGTGCTATCGGCCGAAGCGATTTCCACGCCCGAGGCGTTGATGTTCAGTCGGTAAGCCTCGTGTTCGAGCGTCTTGTCGGCCACCATAGATATGGCGCATGCTGCAGAAGCGGGGTTCACCTGAAGGTCGATGCCCAGCGTGCGCTTGGCCTGACTGGCAAATTCGCTGGCATAGCGCAAAGGAGCGTCGCCCGTTGCCACGATACCATCGATTTTCGAGAGGCTCAAAGAGCCGTCGCCCTTAGTCACACTGGCAGGATAAGGCACCAAAGAGAGCATCTTGCCCATCTTTTCAAAATCCTCCTCACTCACGAAGGTGAGCGGCTGGTTGGCATCAGAGCGGTCGTTCCAAAGTCCGAGTTTTTTACCCGTTCCGGCACCGCCCCACTGGTTCATATACACTCCCAGATTAGCCTTCGGCGAAATCACGAAATCGCCAGAATAGTTGGCATTAGTCGTGGTTTGCCAAACGAAATATTTGTTGGCGTTAGGCGTTTTTCCGGCCTTGAACATACCTTCCTGCTTAGTCGTAGTGGTATAGAGCGTGAGGCCCGAACGGCTTGTGAGGGTATAGCCCGTCGTTGCCGACCCTTCGATTTTCCAGAATTGTGCGTCACGTCCCATCGGAATGCCCGTAAGCACTTCTTCGCCGTCGCCCTGCGCCGTGAGCACACCTTTCCCGTTCGACATCTGAACGAGATACCATGTCACGTCATCGCCGACGCTTACCTTCGGCTTTTCTGCCGCCCACAGTTGCGAAATGGCAAGCAGGCAGAAGAAGCATAGCAGTAATGTTTTCTTCATATAGATAACTTTTAAAATGTTGATTGTATTACACTTGCAAATATACTTTTAATAATTCAGACAACGAAAAAAACCTTGGATTTATTGTTGCGCGGGGAGGGAACTAAGTGAAGCGCGGCATAAACCACAAAAATCATACCAAAAACACCCATTTTCTTGCCGATACCGGCAAGAAAACATATCCTTGCAATAAAGAAATAACCATCCAAGAGCCTTCTACCATACATTCAAACTTACCGCGACCATTTCCTTGCAACCTTAAATTGGCAGACAAATTCTCCCCTATTATTGCATGATTGTGCCCTGTCCCCTAATCACAATGACTTAATACAGATTTACTTTACACGGTTTTAACATTTAAAAGAAAGTGCAA
>ENA-ORRN01000727-ORRN01000727.1-human-gut-metagenome-genome-assembly--contig:-NODE-727-length-25303-cov-3.194669_pt1 | contig 25303 bp, 24 predicted proteins | sample MGYA00242174_ERZ509132 | MGnify/ENA primary metagenome ERZ509132 (study PRJEB26280, sample SAMEA2338671) | human gut metagenome | biome: human gut; feature: human-associated habitat; material: faeces... | reverse complement strand
TCTTCATAAGCCATTGGAATCGACCTCCTTTTTTCTTTATTTTACATGATATTTTTCTTTTCTCCTAGGCTTGTTGCGAAATCCCCTTTTTTCGACGCGAATTTCATTTTAGATACTCTTTAGGCTCACTTTAATGATTCCCATTACAGTTCTCCTTTACAATTCATGGCATTAGCATAGTATGCTTCATAATATATCTCAACATTTTTATTTATCATTTAACCTATATTGGGATTAACAGTTACCATGTCACAACCGTTGGACAATATGTTTGTTTCTCATCGGTTATCACCATCGGTTCAATTTCGCCAGTTTGTGCATTTATTACGATTCTCTTGTAGTATGGTTGTTCTCTATCGTCAGTTACCCAGCTTAACGGACGCAATTCTTCTTTTGCTGATTCAACATAAGCACATTCGCATATCCAAATCGGATATAATACATATCCAGTTTCATCCAATTTATCGAAATAAACACAATATCCTAATTTCAGTGCATATACATTTCTAATATTTCCTGCAAGTATCTTTTCCTCGATTTTCTTTATAATTACATCTATATCTTTTAATGGAACATCTTCTTCTATAACATTTGACTTTTTCATCCAAATAGAGTTTAACATAAAACTCTTCTCATTCATAAATTCAAAGAAATTAGATGCTATTCCTGTTATTCTCACCTTTCTTTTCCAAAGCTCTGGTTTTTTTCTCGTCAATTCAGGGGACAATTTTCCTCCTACATCCATATAAATCGGTATCCCATTCATCATTTGACGAATACCTAAATTATATGTTCCACTCAAGTAATCTGATACATAATCTCCCAATATATAGTCGTCCATTCCTTCTACTTGATGAAGTCTTGACCTGAGCTCTACTCTATCCACACATACGCTTGACTCTCCGGGGTAAAAGTACTCAATGATTTTCTCAAGATATTTAATAGCTTCTTCTAGGGAGATGGGATTATCTTCCGCATATACACTAGACAATTCTCTTTCATATGGATAAAAAATTACATTTGTATATTTTGTTTTTGAATTTTGCTTATTAAATGGTGCTGAGTAATCTACCAACATTCCTGCTTCTTCATAATCATCCAAATCTAAAACTTCCACTTTTCCTCTTTCCGTTTGTTCTTCACCCATATATGTTAAAAGTTCACAGTCCTCATAAACTGAATACCAGCCCTCTTCACCTATCTTTTCCATTGGTTCTACTCTGTTCACCAAGCATTGTCCATTTACCGCATAATATGGTTTTACTGATATTACAGGAATCTTCTTTACATCTGGAATAACAATCGGAACATCAACATCTATTTTCCGTCCATTTGAATTATATTTGCTTTTCCACTCGCTTCTTTTCGCACAGATTTCCCTTATATTGTTCATATCGTTTTCTGCCAAGCAGCATGTCCACAAAAACATGAGCATACTCATCAAACATATACATATTCTTCTCATACTTTCTCCTTGTTTTTCAATAAACAAATATCATGAGGCAAATTGCTTCATGATACTTAAAATCTTACAGATTTACATTGTAAGAGCCATTCAACCAAATTCTTTCAATTCCATCGTTATTATAGTAGTTAGTATTTCCACGAGCTGATACCGTATATCTCCGTCCTTTTTGAATGTTGTTATTCTGAATCGGGACATTCAAGCCCTGCGTACACCACTTTGATCCTCGAGTCGCATAATTAGAATTGACTTCGATACCACGAAAATGATTAGTATATTCCGTCGTATCCACATTATCATAGTGCCTTACATAAATAGCCGCGTGCGTATCATTCAACTTCTGATCACCTTCAGAATCTGCCATCGTATAATTCGTCGTACTATTACACCACACAGGAGTATCAAAATTCTTAGCACTCGCTACGCTTGCCAAGCTCACCAGCATCGCAATCGCCAAAGCCAACGCTACCATTTTCTTCATAATTTTTTCCTCCTTTTAGTCTTTGTCGCTTGTGTTGTCAGCCCTCCATCTCTGTGGTGTACTTTTTTGATCCTTGCGGACACCATCGCTTTCAGCGACGGGGCTTCCCAGCTTGTTTGCAGGGATCATTTTTTGTACCCACCCTCTTCATAAGCCATTGGAATCGACCTCCTTTTTTCTTTATTTTACATGATATTTTCCTTTTCTCCTAGGCTTGTCGCGAAATCCTCTTTTTTCGATGCGAATTCGTCTTGCTTACTTAATTTCCAAATCACGCATTCCAAAACATGAATTATCATATAGCCCGCATCAAAGCCTATTTCTCAATTACTCCATCTTTTTATATCTGGACAGAACATTTCTTTTTTATTTTTTGTTTTATAATCATATACTTCTCCAGTCTGCGCATTTATCATAATATTTACATAATTATATCCTTTTCTATAGTTTTCATCCGTATTTTTTACTTTGACCTCCCTTTTCCCAGATTCAAAATATTCACACTCACATATCCAAACAGGATATAATATTACTTCATTTGCAGAATCATCCTTAAAAAAAACGCAATATCCTAGTTTTAATGCATATATGTTTCGTATCCTTCCTGCATCTATTTCTTTTTCTATTGATTTAATTATCTGTTCTATTGAAATTAGCGGCACATCATTTTCTAGACGTTTTTTTTTCTTAAACCATTCAAGGGAAAGAGAAAAGCTGTCATTTTTCATAAAATCGAAATACATGTCTTTTATTCCAGTAATAGGTTCATATTGCTTCCAGTATTTCCAAGATTTTTCATCTGAAACAGCTATATTTTCGCCCGCATCTGCATATATCGTAATACCATCAATCATTTGTCTAAAGCTAATATAGTACGTTCCCATCGGATACGTTTCTACAGTATCTCCATCTCCTCCGTTTTTTTGTGTTTTAGTCGTTCTAGCTCGTTCTCTAATTTCAACGTAATCAATATAAACATCTCCTTCTTGTACTTCAAAAAAGTGATTGATCACTTTTTCAAGTATTTTTTTTGAGTCACTCAATGTCTTAGGATTATCTTCTGCATTTTTTACATTTTCAATTTCGAATCCATAATACGTGCTACTATTAAATTCTAAATCTGTCCCAAGTAGTTCTCCCGGCGGATTATCCTCTACAAATAGCATATTTGAGTTTTCACTATTATTTGATACAAAAACCAAACATGCTTCTTTCTTATCAATCAACAACAATTCTGACAGGCCATAATCATCATACTGTCTCAATAACTCATTAGATGTTTTCTCATTCAAAACACACTTATTCTCATTTATCCACTCTTGGCTCTCAAATGGTCTTTGGCATTCTATCGTATAAATCGGAATAGTTTCAACATTTGGAATTATAATAGGGCAATCTATATTTATTCTTCTTCCATAGGCTTCATACATCTTCTGCCATCTCGGAGTTTCTTGTATTTGCTTTTTTATATCTATGATTGTATTCTTATTTTGTGCCTTCGCTTGCAAGTTCATTACTAACAATAAAATGATAAGTAACAATACTTTTCTGAATTTATCCATAAAAAAACCCTTTCTATGAAATAGCCAAATGGAGTTTTAACTCCATTTTGCTATCAAGATATTTAGTTCGGATAATTGACGTAGAAAGTACCAGAAAGCCAAATGCTACTTACTCCGTCGTAGTCATAATAATTCGTATTTCCTCGAGCTGCAATAGAATAATAGTTAGGCGACGTAATATTATTATTCTGGATCGGTACATTCATTCCCTGTGTGCACCATTTAGAGCCACAGGTCGTCCAATTATTGGAAGCATTCTGCCCTCGAAAATGATTCGTATACGCTTCTGTATCCACATTATCAAAATGTCTCACATAGATCATTTTTGAATCCGTGTTCTTTTTTTCGGTTTCATTTGAACGTGCATAGTTTGTCGTACTGGTACAGCTTACATTAAGATTAATACTCTTAGATGCACTCGCTACGCTTGCCAAGCTCACCAGCATCATAATAGCCAAAGCCAGCGCTACCATTTTCTTCATAAATTTGTTCCTCCTTTGATTCTTGTCGCTTATATTGTCAATCCTCCGTTTTCGTGGTATACTCTTTTCGATCCTTGCCGACACCATCGCTTTCAGCGACGGAGCTTCCCAGCTTGTTTGCAGGGATCATTTTTTGTACCCACTTTCTTCATAAGCCATTGGAATCGCCCCCCTTTTTTCTTTATTTTAAATGATATTTCCTTCTTCACCTAGCCTTGTCGCGAAATTCCCTTTTTTTGACGCGAATCTCATTTTGGATACTCTTTGGGCTCACTTTAATGATTCCCATGTGATAATTTGCGGGCAATAAGCCGGCTCTTGTTTTTTTATCAAATAAGGCTCTATCTGTCCAGTTTGAGCATTGATCACAAGCTGCTTATAATAATACTGCTTTCGTTCATCCGGAATCTGCTCAGATTTTTTCAATTCTTCCTTTGCAGACTCTGTATAATCACACTCACACATCCAAACTGGATAAATCGTATATATATTTTCCCCTTCATCACTGAAATAGACGCAATATCCCAATTTCAAAGCATATATTTTCCTAATCTTTCCCTTTTCAATTTCCTTTTCCAAATTTTTTATAATTACATCAACATTTTTTAGCGGTACATCTTCTTCAATTTTATTTACTCTTTTCAGCCATACTGTATCTAGTTCAAATCGGCTTTTATTCATAAACTCAAAATAATTATTACTCACACGCCATAGCTTTACATTTTTTCGCCAAAAATCGTTTACACCCTTTTTGCCTTTATCAGAAGCCAAATCCAATGAAAGTCTATCTCCAACATCTACATAAATCGGAATTCCGTCCATCATTTCTCTAATACTCAGATTATATGTTCCTGATGGATAATCTTCCACATAGTCTCCGAGATTATAATCATCTATCCCTTTAACCTTATGCAACCGCGAACGTAGTTCCACACGATCCACCATAACAGCCGGTTCTTCAGGATAGAAATAACCAACGACCTTTTCCATGTTCGCCACAGCATCTTCTAGCGACGCAGGATTGTCCTCCGCATAGGTATCCGCCTGCTCGATCTCGTATGGGTAAAAAAATTCACTCGTGTATTTTGTATTCAGATTATGCTCATCTCTTGGCGAAGAATAGTTTGCATCAAAGTCAACCTGTTCAAAATCATCGAGGTCTAATGCCTTTGCTTCTCCTATTATACCTTCTTCTGAAAGTAAATTTTTTTCTGCGTATACTGAACACCATCCATCTTCTCCGATTTTCTCCAGCATAGTTCCATCTCTGGTTAAACGTTGCTCGTATACCGCATAGTAGGGTTCAACTGAAAAAACAGGAAATTCTTCCACGTCAGGAACTATAATTGGGATATCTACTTGCACCGTTCTTCCTTTTGCTTCATAGCTCTCATTCCAAATTCTTCTTTGATTTTGGAGTTCTTTAATCCCACACATATCATTTTCCGATTCTCCCTGTACAAAAAAGAACACCTCTAATAAAACAACAATTAAAAAAAACAGATTTTTTCTCATAGTTTTCTCCTTACAATATAAATATCTTGAAGCAGAAATCTGCTTCATGATATTTATAACATTTACTTATTCACATCATAATGACCATTCAGCGTAATTCTGCTAATGCCATCATTGTTATAATAATTTGTATTTCCACGCGCCGATACGGTATAATAAGTATTCTTTTTAATATTATTATTCTGAATCGGAACACTCAACCCCTGCGTGCACCACTTAGAGCCACGCGTTGTATTTGTTTTCGCTTCAATGCCACGGAAGTGATTGGTATATTCGTCCGTATCCACGTTATCATGATGATACACATAGATAGCCGCCTGCGTTCCGGATTTCTTTTCTCCCGCTTCGTCAGCTTTCGTGTAGTTCGTCGTGCTATTGCACCAAACCGGAATGCCAAATGGCGCCGCACTCGCTACGCTTGCCAAGCTCACCAGCATCGTAATCGCCAAAGCCAACGCTACCATTTTCTTCATAAATTTGTTCCTCCTTTAATTCTTGTCGCTTATATTGTCAATCCTCCGGTTTTGTGGTATACTTTTTTCGATCCTTGCGGACGCCATCGCTTTCAGCGACGGAGCTTCCCAGCTTGTTTGCAGGGATCATTTTTTGTACCCCACTTTTCTCTCAGCCCATTGGAATTACTCCCTTTTCTTCTATATTTCTAAATTACAGATTCCGCTGTAATCAAGATTCTCCGCTTTTTTCTTGAAGAATCCCATCCTCAATTTCAAAAACACAGTCGCACGCGCGGCTGATATCCGCTGCGCTATGGCTTGCTAGAAGGATGGTTTTTCCCTTTTTCCGCAGTTCTTCAAAAAGCTGGTGAATTTCTTCTATACCGCTTTGATCCAATCCATTAAAAGGTTCATCCAGAATCAGAATTTCAGGATCTTCCATAATCGCTTGGGCAATGCCAAGTCTTTGGCGCATACCGAGCGAATATTGGGCTACCGGCTTCTTCTCATCAGGATCAAGTTTCACCTGACGCATGACCTGTGCCGCACGTTCCTTAGTCGCACCGTGCGAAACGCCCGCCAACAGCAGCAGGTTTCTCAGACCGCTGTAATGCGGTAAAAAGCCGGGCGTTTCAATGATGATACCTGTCCGCTTAGGGAAATCTACCTTCTTGCCGATTTCATCCCCATTGACAATGATCTTTCCACTCGTCGGATGTGTAAAACCACAGATGCAACGCATCAGCGTCGTTTTCCCGCTGCCGTTGATTCCAACCAATCCATAGATTCTTCCGGCTTCAAGCGTCGCAGAAACACACGATAAAACCGTTTGTTTTCCATAGACTTTTGTCACATTTTGAATCTCAATCATCTATCACGCCCTCCCTTTGCGCTTATTTCTCATTTGAAAAACTCATATCAACTTTCTTTACACTAACCAACATGACAGCTATAATTCCGGCAATCAGTGCTGCATATCCGCCCATCACTCTCGCCACTTCTTGCAGCTGCATCCCGTCTTCCAACCCGCTCACGATATCCCGCAGCGTCGAAAAGTGCATGGGCATACTCATCGGGAACGGGAAATACTCAAAGTAAATGATTACATGAGCTACCATGATAAAAGCGTATACCATAACACCCACAACAGATGCTCCCCACACGCCAAACATCAAAATAACCAACACCATTGTAAACCAGAAGCAGAACATTGGAAGAATCGCCAGCAATAAAGCAGTGAATGGTGTAAATTGATTCAAAATATACTGCGCAACCAGCGCTTCCTCCGGCTCTATTGCCTTTTCGGCAATTCGGATGATATCGCTCCACCCCGTCCCCGGTGTGACAACCTCAAGAGCTTGAATCGCTATACAAATCAGAATCAACGCGACCATCGCCGCTACCATCATAAAGCAATACAGAATTTGAGCTACCATCCATTTCCAACGGCTGCTGCGAATAAGCGAATACTGCTGATAAGCAATTTTTCTCGGCAGCTCGCTTACCATAATGAGAAACAGCGCAGTCGTCATCGGCATATTGCATCCGAAATTAAACTCATAAAACAGTGTTTCTCCCATGTGCATTGTGTAGCCGGTTTCGTTAAGCGTCATTTTATAGCCACACATTTGGAGATAGCAAATTGCAATGATAAAAAGCAGCATCAGCACCGTTCTCGGAGAATGTACCCACGAATCGAAATTCGCTAGCGCCATCGAGAGTATTCCTTGCCCAAATCGTTCTTTTTTCTCAGGCATCTTGAATCCTCCTCTTGAGCCCTTTTACATAGACAAATATGCTGATAACCAACAGAATCGCGTACATCAGAAGCGACTGCCATACCCTTTCAACCGTTAATGCGTCATTGTACAGTGCTCCGGGATGCGGCGTATTGATTCCAAACAAGTGATAGAAAATTCGGCAAGACCAGAGATAATAAATGCACACCGGAACGATGATCGTAAGCAGCTTATCCGGCACCCAAACCGATACTGCCAGCGCCGTTACCGACCATACCGCCGCACATAGCGCGATTCCAAATGTCATCCATGCATATATGGGAAACGCATAGAAAATGTCAGTCCATTGTGAATAAATGCACTTCGCGCTGAACGGAATCTCTTGATAAGGATGTGCGACCAAATCATAGGGATATGCAATGAAATTCCAGACCAAAGCATGTAATGCAAATGCCAATCCCGTTGCGGCAGCAGCACTAAGCATCGTCGCGATAATTTTATTGCGGGCGTACGTTTGGGTTGAACAGCGAATTGCTTTCCATTCAAGGAATGACGTTCTTACTTCATCGACTTGGCTGATCGCATACGTTACACCCGCACAAAAGGGAAGCAGCAACATTGAGCCACCGAAAAAAATTCCTCCCACCGAAAGCTGCAATGCACCTTCTCGAAATTCGTCGCCCCAGTCGGCACTAAAAATCCACGTCGGCAGTGAATACCCTAAAAAGCACGACAGCATCAGTCCGAAAGCCAGCAAGAACCTTTTGCTAAAAAAGGCGGATTTCAGTTCCTCTTTCATTCAATTTGCCTCCTGTCTTTTGTGTCTCAGATTCTACCAGTTTCCGTGTCATTTTTTATTCAAAATCGCGAAATCGGCTTTTTTTGACGCGAAATCCCATCTTTTCTTGTAATTCCCTATTTTTGTTAGATCTAGTTATGTAAAAAGAAATAAGCTGCTTTTACTTTACAAGAAAAAGTAGCTTATTCTTTACTCTGGACTTACAATTTTAGGGGAGTGGAATTTGAGAATTACTTCTCGTCCTTCAGTTCTTCCGGCACAGGAGCTTCATACGCACCACGATAGCTCGGCATCCCCGCGCTAGCCTTGCCATACTCATAGATTGCATCAATCGCCTTTTGAAGAAGTTCTTTCATAGGGTATCCCTCCTTTTTCATTTGAACCTCTGGTAGTTATGATTATACCAGTTCTTTTCCTTACAAGCATATGCTAACGCGAAATCTGCTATTTTTTCTCCGAAACCCCTATTTTTAGGCCATTGTCCCTATCGTTTTACCTTTTATTCCCGATGTAAATACCTCAAAAATAAGGTAACATGATAGGGCGAGGTGGAGATTATGGCATCAACGGAACATCCTAAAGATTACGGTATTGGAATGCGCATTGCCGAATACCGTCGAGCCCTCGGATGGAGTCAGCATCAGCTGGCTAAACGTCTAAAAACAAACTCGCACACTGTCGAAAATTGGGAACAAGCCGCCGCAATACCTTCAGTAGAAAGTGTTATGCGTCTATGTGAAGTTTTTCACATCACGCCTAATGCGCTTCTCGGGGTCGGAGAAACTAATGTAATTTCACTTAACAACCTTCCTGAAGAAAAGCAAGTGCTTATTCGGCGAGTGTTACAACTTTTTGTAGATGAAAACAACAAATAGTGTGTTACCCAGTCTGCTTCGCGCAGACTTTTTTTATTGACAATTGTCTTTCTGCTCTGCTATGATACTTAATGCAAGTCCCACGTAATATCGAATGTGGTTTTTCTTGACTGGGGAGGAATTAACAGCATGATGCAGGTTTGGCTTTGCGAAGATGACCCAATATTTCGCACATCTATCGAATCAAAAATTTCAAATTGGTCTAAAGCAAATCACAACTTTGATCTTTCCATCACCACATTTCGTTCATCCGAGGATCTTCTTGAACATTGGCAGCTCGGAAATCACGCGGATATTTTCTTTCTCGATATCCAAATTCCGAAGGAGCTTAGCGGTTTAGAACTTGCCAAATTGATTCGCCAAACCGACGAAGATGTTCCTATTGTTTTTGTAACCAACTATGCCGAATATGTCTATCAAGGTTATACTGTAAACGCTTTACGTTATCTTAAAAAACCCGTGTTGGAATCCGATATTTCTCCTTGTCTTGACATTGCCTATAAGCACTATACGCTGTGCCATCAAGAATCATCTATAATAGCCATTCCTGGCGAACAAATCGTTTTACAATACGCCGAAATTCTCTATCTTGAAGCCTGCTCTCCTAACCTAATCATAAAACGCATAGGTTCTTCATCTGACATATCTTTCAGATATCGAATTTCAAAAGTTTACCCGCTCCTACCCTCCGAACTTTTCGCTTTTTGTCATAGAAGTTATATCGTGAATCTTTCAAAAATCCGGATTCTCAAAAGGACGCAATTAGTTTTGTGTTCAAACGAAGTCCTTCCTATTTCTGAAAAATATGTTGACGAACTATTTCACAAATTCAATGCATATCATCAAAGAGGGTGCTGCTAATCATGTTGTGGAATCTTTTTGAAATTTCGATCAACGCATATGAAGCCTTTTTGATGATATACTTTTTGAAAAGTCGATTACATTTCAAAAAAAATTCTCCTATTGCCGATTGCTTGTGTCTGATTTCCTGTACACTTTTTTATTCTGCCTACATATATTTTGATATTTCCTTGAACGATATTTTCGGTTTTATATTTCCGTTATTCTACGCCTTAACAATGTCCGATGATCGTCCTAGCCTGTCTTTATTTTGGATTTCTATCTTGGCAATCCTCTTTTCCTCAGCAATCGGAGTATCGACTCACTTTTTTAATACCATTTTTCTTCAACATTTGGCACTCTTATCCACACCCGGTCTATACCGTGCTATCTATGTTGTAGCATCAAATCTAATTTTGTCTATTGTTATCTTTTCCGCTTCCAAAATTCGGAAAGACATATTTGGTCTTTCTTGGTCGGTAATGTTCGTTTTTCTCTTTATGAGCCTCAGTATCCTCGTATCGGAAGAATGTCTTTACCAACTCCAAATCAGAACTCACTTCAACTCCTATATCTTTTCCATCGGATACCTGGGTTTGCTGATTTGTTCTATTCTCTCGATTCTTCTGTTCCACTTCATGGCTGAAAGCACAAATCAAGAGAATCAGTATAAAACAGAACTTAACGCAATCAGGCTATCGCAGAAATATCAAGAGGAATTTACTAGCATATATAATGATTTCATGATAAAAGAGCATGATTTTAAGCACCAGCTTGAAACCTTAAAAGCCTTAATCTCTGAAAATAACAACACCGAAGCTCAGAACTATCTCAACAGCTATACATCCCAGCTTCAAAACATACGTCCTTTTATGACAGGTTGTTTAGCCGTCGATGCTCTTTTAACCTCTAAAGCACTCACAATGAAATCCAAGAACATTGACTTCAAATTCACTCCCTATCCCTTAAACAGCCTTCCTCTCTCCGCTCCTGATTTCTGTTCTGTCGTTGGGAATTTACTGGATAATGCAATCGAAGGCACCCAAAGAGTTCGATCTTCTGATTCACCTTTTATCTCTCTTGCTTTTGCGAGAACATACGATGTCTTTCATATTGTGTGTAAAAACACATGCAATCCTAAAACCATTCGCTTTGTCAATCATTCTTGGCTTTCGTCCAAAACAAATGATTCCCATTCTGAAATTCACGGTGTGGGTATCCATAGCATTGAACGAATTATCAACAACGCGCAAGGCTACTCAAGTTTTTCTGTCGATGGCTGTACATTTGTCGCCGAATTGACCATTCCATTTCTAGATTTGAATAATTGAGGTAACAATATGTATGCTTTTTCTGATTGGGTTATCAGTTTGTTTGAAAAAAACGGAATCGTACTAAAACACAACCGTTCAACTTATGTCTATGGTCTTGACATTTTCCTCTATACTATTCTAAGTACCGTCGGATTACTTCTGATTGGTTATGTTTTGCATCATTTCTACGAATCCGTATTATTGATTATTCTTTTTTACACAAACCAAACCTATGGCGGTGGATTTCATGCCAGTTCTCATACAAAATGCTTTCTAACCATGACTCTTGGGTTAGGTGTTTACCTTCTCTCCTCCCTTATTAAAGTTCCCCCTTTCGTGTCTGTCCTTATCGCAGCTTTGAGTTTTCTGTTTCTCTATATCCATCCGCTTGTTTTACACAAGAACAAGTCCTTTCTTGCCAGCAAAAGCAAACTTCTAGTGCAAAAATCCAAATGTATTCTTTCGCTGGAAATGATGCTGTTTATAACCTTGCTTCTTTTCAAAAATGAATACTATCTCCAAAATTTTTCAATCGCGTTGCTCCTCTGTGCCTTTTCAAGAAAAACTTCCATTCTTTTATCACAAGGTCAAGAGTATCGTCAGTAGCTCCATCGGATTGTCTACAATCTTCAAAATCACCACAATAGACAAAAAGCTCCAAACTATGTCGCCTTCTCACGCATAGATTGGAGCTTTTTAATAAAAACTATTTTTCTTAAAGCAAAGGAGAAAAACGCATGTATACCTATACTCCAGAACGAAAGTCTAAAATTGAAAAAGTCATTAAAGCCTTCGAGCCTTATATTCTCCAAAGTGACTTTTTCGATATTCTTTGGTCAAACAAATTTGGATATCTTTTAGTAAAATCAATCGGACCGAAAATGGACGAAATGATGTGTCTGCATATTTCCTCCGACGCTGATTTGTGTGAACGTCTGCTCGCCGATATCGCTTTTGACATCTTTATCCTTAACGAATCTGACCATTTCTTAGATGATGCTTCTCCTCTCGAACTACGCGTGATCCAAGAAACATGGGAGCGCTATATTCAATTTATTCCTGAATACAAATGCATCTGTACTAAAATGCTTCAAAAAGGATATCGGTACTCAGGTAATTCAGAGAGCGACTGATTTTCCTTTTCACATTTTGTTCTTTTTCACCGTAACATATTTTTGAGCAGGACTGGTCGGCTTATTGGGCATAGTCATACGAAGCGCGCCACTTTCAAGTAAAGGCTTAATATGTTTCTTTGCAAAGAATTTTGGGTCTTTTACCCCAAAATACTCCGCAATTTCGTTCCTTGTTCTAGCCGTCATGCAGAATGTAAGAATCTGTTCAGCATGGGGAGTAGCTTGGGGAGTAGCTTGGGGAGTAGCCCATAAGCTGCTATCGTATAGCTTAATATAGCACATAAAACCGCATCTATGCAATCTCGTTTTTGCTGATTCACTCCCATTTTACCCAAAGTGAAAGAGCTTTTCTCCTCAAACAAGTCTGGTTCTTCTCGCTTTTTTCTGTCCCATCGCATACCTGCAAGCAGGGCACACCGGTACCCTTTTGTGCATCTGCTTGTTGGTGGCGTTGCCCCCAAACCCCCGTTCCACGCAGTCCTTCGTCCTGCGGCTGCGCATCTTTCTGCGGAAAGACGCTGTTTTCAGAAAACCGAATCTGAGTAAAATTCCGTTACCGCGCCTGCTTTTTCTGTGCAGCATCATTCCCATGTTCCATTGGCTCGTTCAGAATTCGCTCCACGTTCGCCCGAACGGTCAGCAGTTCGCGCATTTCGTTCTTCGCCGCTCGATACTCAGCATAATCCTTTTTCCTCTGTGTCATAAGAGCTTCATATTCCGTTTGCAGCATTTGAACAGTCGGGAGCTTTGTCAACTTCCGTTCATCAAAAGCCTGTTTAGCAGCTCGATGAATCAAAATTTCCTGTTCATGCTCAACGAGAAATTTCTTGGCATAGCCGGACTTTTTATAAGCCGCATACGTTTCGCGCGTCCTCAAGTAACCAAGGACGTGCTTTTTCAGTTCTGTAATTTCCTTCATCCGCGCTTCTTCGTTCTTCACTTTCTTGAGTAGATCACTGTGCCGTAAAGTCGCCGCTTCCGTTTTCTCTGCCAAATCTGCAAGGTTTTGAATATGATGCTCTGAAAGATAAGTCAGCGTCTGCGCCATTTGCTTAGCGTTAAACACCTTCGCCCACCGCGCATAGCCGCCGCCTTTACCCTGTTGCAGCTTTGCCTGCACATCGACCAACAGACTTACGCTTGTGTGCTCAATCTTAGGCTTTTGTCCTTTTCGCCGTTTCTTCGGTTTCCATTCCAGCTTTTCATCCAACGCCGCGCGCAGTACCTTTTCTGAATACTCCTCACCCAGCGAATCAAGCCGCTTAAACCGAACCTGTCCCGGCGCACGAGCGCTCATACGTTTTCCGCGCTTAATTTCCCAGCCTTTTTCCTTCAATACGGAAAGAAGCGCATCAAAGCTCTCTGGCTTTTGTCGCATGATTCCATCTATGGTTGCCCGCATTTCTTCCCGCTGCGATTGCTTTGCTCTGTCGCCTAACCATTTATCATAAGTCAGTGTTGTATGCTGCGGTTTCTCAATAATCGACAGCCCATTTTCCACGCACAGTGTATCACTCAGCCTACCCAGTGCCCGTCCGCTCCCTAAAAAGTCGCGGAATTTTCGGTCACAATCCAGATTTACCGCTGAAAAAATAATATGCGAATGAATAGCACTTGTATTATTATGAGTTGCAACGATAAACGCATGATTTCCATGTGTAAACCGCTTTGCCAGTTCGCAACTAATCCGATTTGCTTTCTCCGGCGTAATCTCTCCCGGCTTAAAAGACTGCCGTAAATGATAGGCAAGCACGTCATCTTTACCGCGTCTTCTCCCCGTGATTGTCAGATACTCCCGCCGCATCAGCATGAACTCCGCTTCTGCCGTCTGCGGTGTACAGCCATAGCTCGTCACCAATATACCATTCTCAGTTTTCGTCGGGTCTTTAATGTAGCCGAGCGCGCGTTTAACCGCGTCCCCAGCAGTTTGCCCCTTGCCGACATGCAGGGACATCAGTCGTGTTGTTGCCAAGCAATCTCTCCTTTCCAGCAAAAGTGTTCTAAATCCACCTGTCTTTCCGAAACAACTCATAAAAACAAGCATTTCCATATATAGCCGAATAATAAACTCTTCATCAAAAAAGCCGCCCGATTTTATCAGGCGACTTCGTCCTTCATCTAATTTGTCCATTTTCTAAACATTTGTGATTTCATTGTCGGAACATAGCCCATGTCCCGATATCCCAGTTTCTGAAGCAATCTCATACTTGCGATATTCTGCGGTTCTACAAAACTGATAAACGCTCGATCGGGTGCCATTTGATGAAGCTGAGCGATAAGTGCCGTTAGCGCCTCAAACGCATATCCACATCTATGATATCTATAAGAAAACGTATATCCGAGTTCAGTCGTATCTCCCTTTGGTTTGACAACAATCTCGCCGATTATTTCATTCGTTTCTTTTAGCGCAACGGCAACCATAAAAGGCGCTTCAACCGACAAAACATCCGCTCGACGACGCTCAATCATTTTCACAATTTCCGCGTAATCCTTTGCCTGCCCTTTTTGATAGCGGAAACAAACCTCGTTGTTTCGATAATCAAAGATGGTATCCACATCTTGGGGCATTAGACTCCGCAAAACAAGTCGTTTCGTTTTCAAAAAAATCATAATTTCTATCAATCATCCGGCGTTTTTCTCAGTATATTCCTGTTCCAGTTCTTCTGCCAGATACGCATCGCTCATGCAGTGCATATCAGAAACACCGTCACGGATGAGCTGATAGATCTGGGAATGGTAAAAAAAATCCAACGCCGCATCCAATGAAAGTCCCTGTCGTTTGGCAAAGCACTCAATAACACGACTGTACTTTTTTTGAAGTAAAATTGGATTTGCCGTCACAGTGTTTCACTCCCTTCAAAATGCAGCAAAGACAATGCCTTTTCTGTGCGGAAACATATTTGCAGATTCGGTTTTTCGTACCGCAGACGGTTGATAGCCTCCGTTTTATCAATCAGCCTGTCAAAAAACAATTCCACCGTATTGAACACCTTATCATTGGCAACACCGCCCACAACAAGGTCATAATCCGTCGAATCTTTCCCACTGCGGCAATCCAGAATAAAAACCAGCCATTCCTCGGAATAGGAATCAAATTTCAGTGTTTTCAGTTCAGTTTCCCGGCTTTCATCATATTCATACCGGGAAATAATACCGTCTTTTCCACGGCGTTTGAACTTGCCGCACCACTTCGCCGCCTGTTCATACAACGGCGTAACATAGAAGCCACGTCCAAAGTCTACATTAGGGCGTGAATGAACCAAATCCGGTTTTGCAATTTCTAAGAAAGAACCATGATAGAGCGTCATACTTTCACCCCCCTTTCTTTCATCACATCAAGGAGATCATCAACGATATACTCCCTGCTCTGGGTATGCAGCACTTCATATTCCGGCACAATGTAACCATTGAGAATGTCGCTCTGTTCAGTAAACGCCTGATAGACGCGCTCAGCATCCACACCCAGCTTTGCCGCAACGTTTTCAATGCAAAATACGGCAAACTCCAGCTCATCGGAGGTTTTGATTTTTTCATCCATCGTCATACGCAAGCCCTCCTCATATAACAGAATTTCATACAATATGTCTTACTCTACATTAACTGATTCCGTCAGGACTAAACTTACATTGTTATTCTCTTTCCATTATTGTACCACATCATTTCCGCTCTTTCCATCCCGATTATTCTCTGATCCGCCCCTTCACCGCGCAGCACAAATCATCCAACCCAAACACCACACGATCCGCCACCCACGGCAGACCAATCGGGCTAATCAGCCATGCAAACGCCAGCAGCATCAATCCGTTTCGGACAGACAGCAGCATCGCCACAAATGCCATCGGAATGAGAATCCGCAGAAGAATCCCCAGCACTGTCGAAGAAAGCACCATCACCAACTTGAGGACAAATACGACAACCTCCAGAGCCAGCCAGATCGGAAAAAGCAAAGCCTTGAACATCTTCTTCATATCATCCGCACTCCTTTATGCGTTATATATACCTCATCTTCATTTGTTTGGCAAGGATGCCGCCCTACGAAAAAAACGCGGGAGAAGCTGCCGGTGTTTCGGCGCTCCTCCCGCGTTTCAATTCAGCCCGCTCAGCTTTTCCAAAAGCCGCGCCATCTGTTCGAGCATCCGCTCCTGTCTTTTGCTCACGCCGCGAATGTCCATCTCGTCGATTACGCCGACCTCGTTCGCTCTTTTGGCAATCTGGTTGACATTGTTGCCCATGTAGCGAAGCTGGGAAAGCATCTCTTTTAACTCCGGCAGGTCGAGCCGCAGAATGTAGCCGTCCAGCGCCATCTTCCGCAGGTATGCGCCCATGTTCGTCGTGCCCGCTTCCCGCATCTTCCGTTCCAGCAGCGCCCGTTCGTCCGCCGTCACGCGAAATTTGATTTGAATATCCTTCTTTTGCCGCTCGATGCTTCATCGCTCCATTTCATTTTTCGTCGAAGGTACAGGCGCGTTTTTCGCTGCTGCCTTCAGCTTCTCCCGCACCGAAACCTTTTCCGATTCGTAAGCCTTCGCCTGATCGCAGAACAGATTGAGCAATCCCGGATGCGTCTGCCGCACAACCAGCGTCAAATTTCGGTTGCCGCCCCAACTGTCGATGTCCGGCTCAATCGGAAACGCCTGCGCCCATGCTTTATTGGCGGACGAGAATCGCCCGTCGTAGAGCTTGTCCCGAATCGTAATCGCCAGCACCGTCATCACGCGCTCTTTGCCAAACTCGTCGATGACCTCTCTGGCTCCAGCTTTGTTCAGACAGTTATCTCTGTAATGCTTCGCAACGGCTTTTTCTATCGCATCCCGGCAGGCAACGCCTGCCACCCGGGACGTCTTGTATGCTTCCAGCTCGCCATGCTCCACCGCATAGGCGGCGCTATGCCTGTACACGGGAATACTCTTCATCGGTTCCATTCGTTTGTTCCTCCTTTTTCTCCCTGACTCTGAGCGTCTGCCCGCTCCTGATACGCTTTCAACACATCCTTCATCGGTCGCTTCTCCATCGGCTCCTTCCTTTTTTCGTCAATGTTCAGCGCGGCGTTCAATTCGGCAAGACGCGCAGCTTTGGCTTCCAGCGCCTTCTCCTGCGCAAACGGTTTGCCCAGCTCCGCCTTGGCCTGTTCCGTCTGCCGTTCCAGTTCGGCAATCCGTTCTTCCGCCTTTTCGAGTTTTTGCGGCATATTCGCCAGCGCGTTCTCGATGCGCGTCAGATTGCCGTACACATCCGTTCCCATGGTCACGGTATGCGACATCTCGCCACGCAGAATGAGCTTGACCTCCTGCCGATAGCTGTCATAATCCACCGTCATTTTCATGCCGCGGTATTCGCCCAGCTCCATATCATGCGGCGAAAGACGGCAGGCTTCCAGAAGCATTTTGCCCGCTGCCTCTTTATCGGCAATCCGCTTTCCCTTGATCGCCATGCCGACAAAACCATCCTTGGGCAGCGGATGCGCTTCCAGCAGCGCCATATCCGCCCGATATCCCTTCGCCCACTCCTGTGCCTGGCGGATTTCTTCCGGATACTGCTTCAAAATCTGGTCTTCCAGTTTGAACTGGTTGCTCTGATAATCCGCTTTCATCAGGCGCAGCTTTGCGACCTCGATGTCCAAATCCATCTTTTCCTTGATGCGCGGATCGCCCGCGCACAATGCCTTGATTTCGGCATAAGAGAGCGCGGTTTCGTCCACATCGTCGCAGGCACGGACGGGCGATTTGCTGGACATGATCTGGCTGATAAAGCGCTGCTTGTTCTCGATGGTCTGCCAGAGGTACGAATCGAATGATTTTTCCGTGACATATCGGTATATATGCACGTCCGGATTCATGTTGCCCTGCCGCACAATGCGCCCCGCTCGCTGCTCCAAATCGCCCGGCCGCCATGGCGCATCCAGATCATGCAGAGCGATCAATCTGTCCTGAACATTGGTGTCTGCTCCAAGTTTTTGTGTGCTGCCAAACAAAATCCGCACCTGTCCGCTCCTGACCTTGGCGAACAAATCCTTCTTTTTGATTTCCGTATCCGCGTCATGGATGAACTGAATCTCCTCTTTCGGAATCCCGCTTGCAACCAGTTTGTCCCGGATATCGTCATAGACGTTAAACGAACCGTCCCCATGCGGCGTGGACAGGTCACAGAACACAAGCTGCGTCAGCTTTTGCGCATCCCCTTCTTTGTAGATACGCAGGATGTTTTCCACGCAGGCGTTGACTTTACTGCCCGGTTCGTCGGGCAGCAGCGGGTTCATCAGCCGCTGATCGAGTCCCAGCTTTCGCCCGTCCGAAGTAATTTTGAGCATGTTATCGACCTTTGGATCGACTGAACCCGAATGAACCTGTGCGGCACACTCGGAAAGTGCCTGAATCATTTCCTGTTGGTATTCGCTTGGCTTGACGGAGATGTTTTCAAAATGCGGTGTAGGCGTTGGCAGATGAAGCTGATCCGCCGTTTTAATATCCGCAACCTCCTTGAACATCGCCATCAGTTCCGGCAGGTTAAAGAACTTCGCAAAGCGCGTCCGTGCGCGGTATCCGGTGCCCTCCGGCGCAAGCTCAATCGCGGTCACGGTCTCCCCAAAAACCGAAGCCCATGCGTCAAAATTCGTCAGGTTCTGTTTTCGCAGCGTTTCATATTGCAGATAGCGCTGCATGGTAAAAAGCTCGGTCATGCTGTTGGATACCGGCGTGCCTGTGGCAAATATAATGCCATGCCCGTCTGTCAGTTCGTCCATATATCGGCACTTGGCGAACATATCGCTGGATTTCTGAGCTTCACTTGTTGAAAGTCCTGCCACATTGCGCATTTTTGTATATAAAAACATATTTTTATAGGAATGCGCTTCGTCCACCACAAGCCGATCCACACCGAGCTGTTCAAAAGTGATTACATCGTCCTTCTTTTCCTCTGCTTTCAGCCTTTCAAGCCGTGCTTCCAACTGTTTTCTGGAGCGTTCCAGCTGTTTAATCGTAAAACGTTCCCCGTTGGCGTGTTTGATTTCCGCAATACCGTCTGTAATTTCAGCAATCTGATCACGGATGATTCGCTCCTGCCGTTCCCTGCTGATGGGGATACGCTCCGCCTGACTCTGCCCGATGATAACCGCGTCATAATTGCCGGTTGCAATGCGCGAGCAGAAACGCTTTCTGCGTCCCTTCTCAAAGTCGCGTTTGGTCGCCACCAGAATGTTTGCGCCGGGATACAGCCGCAAAAACTCCGCTGACCACTGCTCAGTCAAATGATTCGGCACTACGATCATGCTTTTCGTACACAATCCCAATCTTTTCGACTCCATAATGCCTGCTATCATTTCAAACGTCTTCCCTGACCCGACTTCGTGTGCCAGCAATGTATTGCCGCCATACAACATACGCGCAATCGCGTTTTTTTGATGTTCCCTCAGCGTAATTTCAGGGTTCATGCCCGCAAAAACAATATGCGATCCATCATACTCACGCGGTCTGGTTGCATTAAACAGCTCATTGTATTGCTTTACCAGTCTGTATCTCCGGTTCGGTTCCTTCCATATCCATTCTCGAAAAGCATCTTTGATCGCCTGCTGCTTCTGTTGCGCCAAAGTCGTATCCTTGGAATTCAGAACACGCTTCTCCTTGCCATCCGCATCCTGTACGGTATCGTATATACGCACGTCGCGCAGGTTCAGCGTATCCTCCAGAATTTTATAGGCATTCGCCCTTGACGTACCATAGGTTTCGAATACCGCAACATCGTTGCGACTGAGCAACGTCTTGCCCGATATGTTCCACTCGCCGGTAAACTGCGAGAAATTGACCTGAATATATCGTTTCATGTATTCCTGTGTAGAAAACAATTCATACATGAACGCATCGATGTCCTTCGGCGAAATCCATGTTGCGCCAAGGCGAACGTCGATCTCCGAAGCGTCAAGATCTTTGGGCTGCACGGCTTGCAGCGCATCGACGTTCGGCATAAAAACCATATTCTCTTTTGCCGCAGCCTGCGCTGTCCTGAGTTTTTCCCGCACATTGCCGGAAAGATATTCGTCTGCCGTCTGCCATGTTTGGGATTCAGGATCAAGGTAGATCACGCCGGTCAGTTCTTTTGTTATCGCATCTTCGTTTTTTCCGGTCAACTCCGCCATATACGGCAAATCCACCCGCGCCTTTTCTCCTATGGATACTGCCAGTGCTTCTGCCGCGGTGTCCGTATGCGTAATGGCTTGGTGCGTTTGGTGAACATATCCGCTTTGCGTTCGAGTTTTCGATCTTCATCCAGCACTTCAAGCGAACTGAGCAGATAATACGAAGAATCATCCGAAAATGCGAGTCGGTTCGCCCGATCGTTAATCAGCCCGAATTTAGCACTGAACGCATCATACTGCCTGTTCAACTCCCGCTGTTCGTTTTCAATCGTTTCATCATCAGCATCTTCCAGCTGAGCGTCCATTAAGCGATATACCGTATCCCGAAGTGCCACCATGCTCTTGACGCGCTCCTGTGCTGTGCGATTCAGCTTTGGGCGCATCATCACCGAATTTTCGCGAAAATACACCTCGCCATCTACAATCGTGTAGCTGTAATTCTTTACATCCGGATCGGCAGGTAATGTTTCAGTAATTTCCTCCCCTTCTGCCAGTTCCATGACCTCTGCCGCATGGTATTCGCCGCCAATCTTCTGAATCGCCTGCTCCAGCTGTACCTTTAAGTCTGCGCTCGGAATGGGTCTGCATGTCGTTTCCTTCTCATCGCCGTACATGCTCTTATCCCATGCCATGCTGCCCAGCATCATATCGGGATGGCTGACAAAGTAGCTGTTGATGGGAATTCCGTCCTCTGTCTGCCCCAGATGCACCCAATCCGGCTCTATGTCGATTGGGCTTTCCCGTTTCTGCAAAAAAAGAATATCCGTCGTTACGCTCGTTCCGGCATTCGCCGCAAATGCCGTATTCGGCAGACGGATGGCTCCGAGCAATTCAGCTCTCTGCGCGATATATCTGCGCACGTCGGGAGATGCCTTGTCCATTGTGCCCTTGGATGTGATATAAGCAATAACACCGCCCGGACGAACCTGCTCCAGCGTTTTAGCGAAGAAATAATCATGAATCAAAAAATTATACTTGTCAAACTGCTTGTCGGAAACCTTGTAACCACCGAAGGGAACATTGCCTATTGCCAGGTCGAAGAAATCCCTGCGCTGCGTTTTTTCAAAGCCGCTGATTGTGATCCGCGCATCGGGATAAAGTTGCCGCGCAATGCGCCCTGTAATGCTGTCCAGTTCCACGCCATAAAGCCGGCTGCCGCTCATGTCATCCGGCAGCATGCCGAAAAAATTGCCTACGCCGCAGGACGGTTCCAGAACATTACCCGTGCGAAACCCCATTTTTTCAATCGCGTCATACATAGCGCGAATAACCGTTGGCGATGTGTAATGCGCGTTGAGCGTCGAGCTGCGTGCCGCGTCGTATTCCTTCTCTGTCAGCAATTCTTTGAGCTGCCGATATTCTTCTGACCATTGCGTGTTTTCCTCGTCGAAGGCTTGTGGAATACCGCCCCATCCGACGTATCGGGAGAGAATTTCCTGCTCATCGGGACGTGCCTGCCTGCTCTCCGCTTCAATCTGCTTGAGCGTTTGAATTGCCGCGATGTTATATCCAAATTTTGTTTTTGCGCTTCCCTCGCCCAAATGTTCATCTGTAATGCGAAAGTTCTGCGCTTTGAGCTGTTCATTTTCTCTCTGCCGGGGTTCTTGCCCCGTCAGGTCTATGACGACACTGTGCAGCTTCGTCTCCTCCTGCGGCTGTTGCGGTTCCGGAGTATTCGGCAATTCCTCCGTCAGTACCAAATTCTCAGGTTCCGCAGGCATCGCTTCTCTCTGTCTGTAAAACAGCTCGTCGTTTCGCGTGTTTTCGGCAAGCATCTGTTCAAAAATTTCCCGCCGTTCCGTCCTAATGACGGGATAACGCAGCGTAGGATCACGCAGCTGGACATGGATATCCGTAATCTGTTCAATCAAAAAAGCCTTATCATCCAGATAGACCGTATCGCCCACCTGATAATGCGGCGTATCCCGCCTTCCGTTCAGCTCTTTGACGACCTCATAGCCGCCCTGTTCGGCAGGCTCGGCAAAGAAAATGCTCTGTCCGTTTTCCGTCAGCGTTTTTGCCGCAACACCCCAACGTCCGAAAGGAATGCCCGTAACCGGCATCATGCCCATGCCGGGAATATCCCGTTCAAGCAGTTTCGTGTTCAGCAGCGGCGCAGCCGTTTTCGCATCCTCTCCATAAAAGAGCAGGTAATCGTCCACCCTCACGCCAACCATGTATTGCGGACGCTCGGCTTTAAGATTCCGGTAGGCTTCCATATCCGGCACTAACCGAATCTCTTCCTCTGGTTTTTGCTCTTTCAGCCTTGTATATCGTCCATTCCGAATCAATGTGTCAATACGTTCAGCGACCTTATTCCAGCCAAGCGTCACATTCTGACAACCATTCTTGCGAAGCTGTATGCCCTTTGTATCGTGCCATTCTTCGCTGTGGCGTGCGTTCGAAACGCCGGGCATGCGCCCGCCTGTTCCATATTCGCGTTTGAGAAATTCAATTTTCTCGCCGACATCATGCGGCTGTGAGAAAAACAACTCAATTCGTTCAGTGCCGCTTTCATAGCCTGAACCGCCGGTTAAATTCCAGTCGATTTCATCCTGCGTGATGAAGCCCCGGACTTCCGGCAGCTCTCTTTCTCCTTTGGGCAGTTCTCGCCGCTCGTGTGTCAAATCTCTAAGCCGTGGCAAAATTGCATCGGGCATGAAGAAACGCATCCGCATCAGGTCGGGCTGACGTTCAGCCGCCTCTGCAAATGCTTCGACCTGCCGGATCAGCTCATGCAGATTATCCGGCTGCTCCATTTTTTCAAACAGTCGATTTACGCAATCCGGAAAGATCATCGGTTCCTGCTCCCGTATCAAGGGCAGATAGCCGTTTTCGCCTGCAAAACTCTCACGATACATCTCAATAAGCCGGCTTGCTACCTGCCGCCTGACAAAGCCTGCGGCTTCCATATTTTCCAGCTCTGTTCCAAATCGTCCGGCGTTAATCCGTTCACCGACGCGCTTCGCAGCGTCTTTCCACGAAACTATGCGGGCTGTGTTGGCATACCGTGCGCGGTCTCCGCCCGCAATGTATATCCCATTGTCCGCATACCACGCTGAAAAACGTCTCCCTTCCAGTTCAAAACCACTTCCGCCATGATACAGCGTCCGCATATGCGCAGCAATTTCATCTATCGGTTTGTCGATCATTGCATCGAAAGCAAGCTCCATTCGGATTTCTTCGTTGTTACCGCCGAGGCGCAGCACGACATCCGTCGCTTTTTCCATCAAAAAAGAAGCGGAAACCTCTCGTTCATCCGCTTCTTCAAGATTTTGTATTTGTTCCGCTTCTGTTGGAAAAAGGCTCATCTGCCGGTTCAGGCGTAAATCAGCTCGTTCATTACGATTTCTTCTGCCTGCGCCTTGCAGGTGTTCATCAGCCCGACCCAGCGCATCGGGTTGGTTGCTTTCAGCGCTTCTGTCGCGCCCGCCTGCTTCGCCAGCTCCGGCATGATTTCCTCCATCCGATTCACCGCCGCCTGATCGATCTCCATCAGGTGCGCGGTCAATTTTCCGCTCAGGAGCAGGTTGTTGTAGGTGATCGTCCGATGCTCCTTCAGAAACCATTCCCGCATCCGTCCGTATTTGCTCAGCTCCATCGGCTGTTCGGCTACTGTCAGATCGGGAATCCAATACTCTCCGTTCTTCGTATACGTCAGTTCGTTCGTCATGGTTTTGGCTCCTTTCATATTGACGGATGGTTCTTTCAATCTGTCTGAGTACCCCTTCGCTCAGCTCGCTGATTGCGCTTCCCAATGCACCGGATGCGGCAGACGTGTTCCATTCCAATACGCCCGCCAGTTCTTCCAGCTCAACCTGATATTCCCGTGCCAGATTGCATCGGCTCAGCAGCATGTATTTCACGCTCGCCGCCGCTGTGTTTCGAAACGCGATTTCGAGGTTAAGCTCATCATACCCTTCAAGGAAGCTCCCGTCAACGATACCGCGCAGCTCGTCCTGATGCCATTGCCAATAGTCCATGCTCTGCTGCATCGCGATTTCTTCAAGCTGTCCGGCAATGCCCAGTTTCGCTGCCGAGCCGTACTGCGTTTCCAGCGCATGAGCGACAGCTTCCCGATTGTTTTCATCCAGTGCCCATGTTTTAACCTCCCGCGAGCTTTTGCGTGCACCCGTATCTGCTACATCGAATACATAGCGCACTGCCCCCGCCCCGTCCGGCAGCGCGATACCCCTTGCTCCGCGCCGGACATACCGCCGCATCGTCTGATTCCAGATTTCATAGCTGGCACAGGCGGTCGCATCCGGACGCTGGGCGTAGATCAACAGCTGTTCCGGGTAACTGTACTTGTACAGCCGCGCTGCCGATTGCAGAAAGCCAGTCCATTCTTCAACGCTGCCGGTTACTGCTTTTGCCGTTTTTTCCGCCAACTGCGCCGTTGTTGTTCCATTCATGGTATCCTCCATTCTTTTTGGGCATTAAAAAATCGGCATGAACGCTCACGCCGATTTATCCGCTTCACTTCTCAGTTTTTCAATTTATATCTCGTTCCGTT
>ENA-ORRN01000723-ORRN01000723.1-human-gut-metagenome-genome-assembly--contig:-NODE-723-length-25395-cov-4.914286_pt1 | contig 25395 bp, 25 predicted proteins | sample MGYA00242174_ERZ509132 | MGnify/ENA primary metagenome ERZ509132 (study PRJEB26280, sample SAMEA2338671) | human gut metagenome | biome: human gut; feature: human-associated habitat; material: faeces... | reverse complement strand
CAGACCTTCCTCTTTAAAAGCGTTTACTTATTCACATACTTTGTTGCTTCGTCACGAGAAAAATTGAATTTTTCCATAACTTTTTCAATAATAGCTTCACTTGAAATGCCGAACTCTTCAAGCGAAGATATTAAAACCTTTATTGAATTGATTCTTTCTTCTTCACGAACTTCCTCTTTGCCCTTATTTACTGCTCTTTCCATTACATCACACATCTTAATGTCCTCCTTCTGTTTCAGAAATCTGTTCTATGTAAAAAGATATGAATTAGAAAAAGGCATGCTAAACGGCAGACCTTCCACTTTAACATTGTTACGTTGGTTTTTCTTATTGCGTTATTTTTCCGGGAAGTTGTAACCGCACAAAATCATTCGATTTTTCAGCTCTTCCACAGTAATTCCAAGGCGCTTAGAACCAACTTCAGGAGTTAAAAGCAAATCTTGAACTAAACTGTATATCATAAGATTACCGCCTTCTGCACGACCTTCTATCATACTTTTTTGCTTCATTTCATTCAATGCATTACACACAATCGTCCTACCTCCTTCTTTTTTCCGTAAAGACTTGGTTCACCGGTTAATATAGCCGTAAGATTCCATATCGAGTTTGATATACGTCTTCTCCTTTTCCTGTTCCATTCTTGCATTGTTACATCTATAATGTGCCAGAAAATCTGCGATGTAGAAAAAGGCCCGCCAAACCGGCAGACCTTCCTCTTTAAAAGCGTTTACTTATTCACATACTTTGTTGCTTCGTCACAAGAAAGTCCATATGATTCCATAAGGTCCTCAATGATCTCTTCATCTGAATGACCACGTTTCCTATACGAAGATACTAAAATCTTTATTGAATTGATTCTTTCTTCTTCACGAACTTCCTCTTTTCCCTTATTTACTGCTCTTTCCATTACATCACACATCTTAATGTCCTCCTTCTTTTCTGTTTCAGAAAATTTTACATTATACCTGTCGTCTCCGGTCAGCACCTGCAGAAGTTTCAACATTTCGTCTACATGCTTTATTTTGTGCTCATCCGGCACATAGTCTTTGTTTTTCCTTTTCTGAACAAAGAAATCTGCAACTATTCGAAAATCACTTTGGAACATCTGCACCGTTTCATCATCTAAAAAAGCAATGTTAAAGATATTTGCCTTGTAGTCATTTACATATGGCTCCAGTTCCTTTGGAATATCAATAACTCCTTTCAGATTATGAGGTGATGACCATTCTTTCATCCCGAAGTGAAGTACCAGTGACACGACCGGAACAATGGGATTCTCATCATTTTCCGACAACAGCTGCCGTCGGTAAGAAGCTCCATCGTAGCTAAAAACTCTTAATGGCATATATTTCTCTTCTGCAGTCTGGTTTTCCAGTCCACAGATTGCAACAAGAGCGTTACCATCCTGCCAATATTTGGCTACATCCCTTTCCTGTTCATGCAGTTTTCCAGCTTCGGCCTTATACTGTGATTTTACTTTTGTTTCTTTCAATGATTCTTCTTTCACGATCTGATTTCCGCGAAATAAAAGAACATTGACAATGTCTGCGAAGACGTCATTGTAGTCTTCCAATAGTTTTTCTGTTATGTCTTTTTGTCCCATAGATTGTTATCCTTTCCCTAATCTGATGTAAAAAACGATCAGGGAAAGCTCATAGGCATCCCTGATCTAAAGTTTCGGGGATTCCCCTATTCTACTGGATTTATATTTATTCCTCTTATCCTTATCATACAAAATATTATTTGTATCGTCAACCAGTTCACGATTGACAGAATATTAGAATCCTTCCAGCGTTTTTGTTGCATTATGTTGTAATCATAGTCGTTTCCTCCTTTTTCTGACTCCATTTTTCTATGTTTCATTTATAATATGTCAGATAATCTCCATCGTAGAAAAAAGACTCGATGAACGGCAGAACCTTCCACTTTTAACTAAATGCTATTCCATGGCTTTGTCAATAATTTGCTACCATAAGCTGCCCCTCACTTTTTTATATTTGTTCTTACTTTTTATATATGTCAGAATATCAAAAATACTTATTTCTTCCATACAGCAAAAAAGACACCGGCTTTTTGCCAGTGTCTTAATCTTATGGATGCCCTACCATCCCTCGTTTGAAATTCGTATACTGTACATTCTTTACAATCACACCATCAGGAAATCGCACATCCATATCCTCGCTTTTACGATACGAAATAATCTCTGCTTCAAGTCCGCATTTCATAATTCTCTTTTCGCCGATACGGAACTTCCCTCTATTTCTTCTGGAGTCCTGCGGCCTTGCAACACGCCCTTCCGTAAAATTTTTGTAATCAATATGCTCCGCAACCGAACCGTCCTCAAAAAGAACATCCATATCTATATGTTTTCGATATGCAATAATTGTAGCTTTGAGCCCATTGTTCATAATACCTGTTTCTCCGACACGATCAATCGGAGGCCTGATGGACCCGTTTAAAAATTCTTTATATGCTGCATGCCTGGCAATATAGCCATCTTCAAACCTAACATCAATATCGGCATAAGCTCCATACCGAATAATCTCAGCTTCAAGCCCGCAGTTCATGGTTCTCTTTTCTCCAAGTCTGCGCTTTGCCTGTTCTTCAGGTGTGTCATCGGGACGGCCGATCATTCCTAACTTAAAATTCGTATAAGTCGTGTGTTTGGCAACAGCTCCATCCTCAAACTCTACATCTAAATCCATCGAAGACCGATAAGCAATAATCCTGCATGTTTCACCACTATTCATTGTGGCTTTCCTGCCGATTCTGTCCCGATACTTATAATTGCACTTGTCACATAACTGTCTTTTTGTAAGACCACGAGCATTCAGCGGCAGTATATATTCCCTTCCGCATGGTCTGTGACGGATTCTGACATGAGCTTCATCCTCGTATCCAGTCACCTCGTATTCTCCGTTCCAGGAAAGATCTATTCTTTTCTGCAGCAGCTCCAGGCCATCATATTTCCTCTCGCATATCGGACATTCATATCCATAAGACCTGGCCAGGCCGAAGGAATGGTAAATCGTCCCGCAGTGCGGACATGTATTGCTTGCAATCTGACATCCTTCTTTTTCTCTTCCTTTGATCTGCTCTATGAACTCGTCAGGCTCATACTTTTCACAGAAAGCTTTGATAATGCAGTTAATTGTCAGCCTGTCCAGTATCAATCGTCCGGTCTTCGTACCGGCAAGCAGGTCTTTTATATCATCTAACGTGACTTTTGGCTGATGCAGATAAACCTGGTAGAGGAATTTCGCATACCGGAGGCTTTCTTCATCTGCTGGAACAACCGGTTTATCGCTGTCATAGATTGAGTAAATCTGTAACCTGCAGCCATGCTTTGCACAGGCTGTTACACCATGGAGCGAATGCCACGCTCTGATATAGGGACGTCTCCCGTTTGCCATGTCTTCAGCCAGGCATTCCGGACAGCACCTCAGTACTTTGCAATGATTCTTTTTATTGCCTGGAATCATATGAAAATCTTCCGCCTGCCGGATGACCTGCTCTGCCACAAGAACATTCATGCTTTCATTACGAAACGGCATCATCGTGCAGAATTCTGAGTGCCTCGACATAATCTCTTCCAGCGTTGGAAACTTATCACCTTCATATTTTCTACAGATATTCTCAAGCTCTAACAATTCCGCACTTCCCTCTAAAGTAACAGAGAAAGCCTTTTTTGACATTCCGTTAACTGAAAACAAAGCTTCCAGCCATGACACAATGTTCTCATCCGGATATATCCGAAACCATATTGGAAACCTGTATTTGTTCAATCGTATACACCCCTTTCTTTCATCTCTTTACATACCCATGATTCACCAGATCCTGCAGGATATTTCTTTCTTCCCTGGTAATTGTCCTGCCCTCGAATCCATCTTCGGAAGCGGTCCAGCAGCCTTTCTCATCAACGCCTGCCTTCACAGCATCATAGATTCTTATTCGGATGCTCTTTGGTAATCTCATAATCTTCTCCTTTTTTACAATCCCCGCTTCTCACTGGAAACGGAGGATATTTCCTGCTCATTCATAGCTTTTTTCAAAGCTGTAAGCCCCTGGCTTGTCTCTCTGTCAATCGCAGCTGCATCGCTTTTCCCTTTCTTCGCCTGATTAGCTGTGGCGGTATTTTTACGTTTCACCTTTGCGTTTGCCTTTTTCAATATTTCCATAGCCTTCTGTGCAAGAAACTTCGAAGGGTGATCCAGGATATCCGGTTCCTTATCGATTGCCTGTCTGATTGCGCGGTTAATCTGCGTTTCAGTATAATTTGAAGTGTCGCTGATTGACTGGAAAGCTCTGCTGCGGACCGCTTCTCTTTTTCTGGTCAGTTCGCCCGCTGCCATCATATCGAACAGCCTTCCTTTTTCTTCGTCATTTTCCGTAGCGACCTCTTTAGCCTGCCTTGCATAGAGCTTTGTAATATACTCGTGATACTGTGCATCTTCCGGATCATCAGGATCAGCGAGCAGTTTTCGGAGTGTCTCCATGTCCCTCCCAATCGTTTTCTCGATGAATGGCACATCAATCGGCTCCATGCGCTTCTCGATTACATCCTTCGTCTGTATAGTAATCACGATGTATTTCAGGAGTGCTATATTCCTGGATGAATGGTACATGAGAAGTTCCTCAATTTCTGTTGTGAACGGACTTTCCACGTTCCCGAACTGATATCTCCAAAGTGTCTTGATTGCATTCTCAAACAAACGTACATTATTCTTCGTAACCTCGTCTGCATTGATAATGTTTTTTGCTACGCGCCTGTTAAGCCTGTCATATTCCAGTATAGCTCTATATCCGTCATCGTTACCAATGAGTCCGAACTGTGCCCCGGTTGCCTGTGTGATACTTACAATGTCCTCGATGTTCTTCTTTTTTGGCGAGAAATCAAGGAACTGTACTTCATCTACGATGATGAGTCCGACATGATAGAGTTCGATCCATTTCTTTACAAGCCCTTCTGTTGCAGAGATACTCTTGGCCCCAACGGCCCTTCTTCTATGGTAATCTCCGGTATCCAGAAATCTGTCAAATGCTGCGGCAATGGATTCAAACACGTCTCTGATATCTTTTCTGAGCGCTGTCACCATGACGATGGGGATCTGTACATAGCTGCAGTCCTCAAACTCATGATAGATTACATTAGGATACATGCGACACGCTAAGTTCACAGCCATAGTCTTTCCGCATCCGGTCTTCCCATGAAGCAGAAATCCAATCGGGCTTGGGGCCTCCAGCTTCTGATACAGAACGATAGCACGTCCAAAGCTTTCTTTTTCATACGCTTTCTCATCTTCGTTTGCGGAAATCATGACGTCAGCCCCTTTATATCTGCGGTCCAAAAACTTCCAGATTGTACGGGCTACATCTACATGAATTCCAAGTGGGATCATTGCCATGTCGATGTCTTCTATTGCGGCTAATTTTTCAGCAGTGCTCATTTTTTCTACCTGTTCTCTGTCGTATCCTGGAGGATTCACCATTCCAAGAGCCAGGATATCCCTTATCGAAGGCATCTTCGGCAATGCGCATACATCAGGATTATCTTCATATCCGGCGACTCTGCGGTACTGCGCATCTACCATGCTCCCCGCAGTCAGGTCTACATCATCATAAAGATTTTCATCTTTTCCAAGTTCACGGAATGTTAAATTACATTTCAGTCTCTCCATGTTTTCTTCCTTTCTTACACTTCGTCTTCTATTAGTGCCAAGATACGATTGATTTCCTCTTCTCGGCTGAGTTTTCTGTCTCCCATCGTCCTCATTTCATCTGGGATTCTCAAATGCTCAATCGCTGCCAGCTCTTCCTGCTGCTTTGTTAATGTTTCTTTCTCAGGTTCCGGATCAATGGAACTATAAGAACGTTTCGTAATTTCATCTGGATCTTTTCTCATTTCCTGTTTCTTGGCTGTTTTATCCTCCGGATGCGCTTTGCCGTATTTTTTCTTCTTTGGATTCAGGGCTTTTGCCATTTCTGCCTGTTTCTCTACCGTATCCTGCAAATTCAGTTTCGTGTCCAGATATACCTGTTTTGCTTCTTTCATTACTTTTGAGTCCCTCTTTTTACGGATACACTCGTCGTATTCATCCCAGGTTAAGTCTGCGTATGTATACTGCTGTTCAATTTTTTCTGCAAGAGGTACTCTGTGGATCTCTTTCTTATATCTGATATAGACATTCCTGATATCGTCCACATTATATCTGACCTCAATATCTTCCGGATGCGGTTCATCTTTTAAAATATCCAAGAACCATGGCTCCTGCGAATAAAAACGCAGTTCCGTCTTATAGAAGGTGTACACGATACCTTTCCTGCGGTTCCATGTAAATTTCCTTTTTTCTTCTTCCTTTGCCAGCATTGCAAACAGATAGGCTGGTCTTGTTGCATCATTTACATTGGTTGGATCTCCTGCTCTGCCATGAGCTTTTTCGTATGCGAAAATCCCTTTCGGTGTTGGCGATACATTGTTATCCACATACTTCTTATCAATGAGTCCCTCAAAAACACGGCGGTTATACAGAATCACTGATTGGTAGACCAATCCTCTTATTTCTTCCAGTGTCAGACATGCAGCCCCTTTCGCCAGGTCACCACCACGGTATTTATCTTCTATATATCCGTTATTCTTTAACTGTGCTTTTAAATAGGTCTGAACCAGTCCGTTGAAGGATTCGACAACCCCCTTTAAGGAACCGCATCCGGGTGGAACCGGAGTATTACGGATGCCAAGTTCCCCCATCGCTTTGCTGTATGCCTTGGACATATACTCTGAGCCCCGGTCACAACGGATCTCGTTTGGCACGATCATGGACGGCCAGTCTTCCTCATCATAGTCAATGTTATAGCCTTTCGTCTGGTTCTTATGCGGTTCCAGGAGTGACAGAAACACCTGCTGAAAGCCACGCATGCTGTTATTTTCAAGACTTACATATGCACCGATGCAGATTCCACTCAATACTTCGACCATACAGTATACGACAGCTTTTCCAAGAACAGTTTCTCCATCATTCTGGTCGACTACATAACAGCCAAGCTCCATCTCATCTGCTTCAACAATCTGTCCCAATTCATAGACCCCTGTTCTGCTGTTTCCAACCAGCTGTCTGTTATTGTTCTGCTTGTCTCTCTCATCTTTTCCCTTGCAGGAATAGTCTTCTGTATGCGTTCTGATATAGTTGTAGAGCATTTTGTATGATACTGATCTTTCCTCTTCCGGAAGTGTTACCATCTTGACAGAAGAACCATCTGGCGCCTCGACCGGTTCACGAAAATACCGGCGCAGAACTGCGTCATATGCCTGTCCCGGTTTTCCATACTTTACGAACATCTTAAGACCGTATTTGAGGATTTCATCAACGTCATTCTTTGGATTCTCGTAGTCTTTTGAATGGGGTACTCTTTTTCTATAATTACCTTTGCGATGGTCAACAAGACTGAATTTATTGCGGCCGGAACGAAGATAATCATAAAACAAAGTTCTCAAATGCCTTCTTGAAATATTAAGAAGTATTGCATCTGCATCATGGTTTACCCGCAAACGACATTTGATAGGATATTCTTCTCTGAAAATAGCTTCCATTACTTCTGCACGGTGGTTGATTGTCTCCATTTCTTCCGGTGAAATCGAAAAAGACGATCCCGTTTTTTCTTTTATCTTCACACACTCTCTGTTTTCAATTGCTGTAATAAGTTCCGCAGTATCTTTCAGCCTTAATTTGTTATTTTTAAGGTTAATCAGATTAACATTTTTATCTCTCACATCGAAAACTCTCCATTCCTGGTCTTCGAAACTGTAAATATCACCTCTTCTGATAACAGGTGAATCCTCTTTTTCTTCAGCCACCTGATTTTCATCGCCTTCAAGAGTGATAACTTCCAGTGGGTCTATTCTCTCTTTCTTTTCGGATGTTTCGTTATTTTTTAATTCTTCCATTATGTTATCTCCTTTCTGTAATTTCTTCATGAATGTCACGTGCCACTAATACTCGTTTATACAGCTCATCAATATCGAAACCAGCACGCTTTACAATCTCACGGAAATCCAGAATCTGTTTATCCATCGGGATATGTACATATTTATGTGCAATCAGATATTTCAGTTTCTGTTCTTTGCTGATCACCTTAAATGATTCGTAATAACTCATGACACTTTTTACATTCCACACAAGCACCTGATTAATATCTTCGTTCGTTACCAGCTTAAACCTCACTTTCTGAGATTCCCAATAGATCTGTTCTGCTCTCTGACGCATTACCAGATTGTGCAGCCTTGATTCTTTTCCACGGTAGGTACGTTTATTCGGATCAAATGCGCTTCTGTCATATTTGACTGAGAATGCTGTCTTGCTTCCATCATCGTAATCTACTAAGAAATCTGTGGTCCACCATGGAGCTTTCTTCATCCCAAGTTCTTCTGCAATGGCATTCATCCTATCTGTATCTAAAAGATATTGTTCGCGGATATGTTCCACATTGTCCTGCCAGCGGATTGTTTCATACACCGCAACTTCTGTCTGCGACAGGCAGTGGATCAATCTTTCTTCAAAGGGATCCCAGATGACTGATGCTGTACCCCGCCCCTTATATTCTCTGACCAGAATAAATGGGGTATAGTCTTTCCCGTATCCCTGACAACGCCCTTCTTCGATTTTTCGTTTATGTGATTTCAATTATTTCTCCTTCCTGTTTATTTTTGTTTTCGCCTTCGCAATTAATATGCTTGATTTCTCATGTGCTTTTATTTTCACATACAAATAAACGACCATTTTCAAATATTTTTCAGACAAAAATTCATCTACTAATACTGTATTTATGCGGTTTTATTTTATTTTTTTGAAACTTCTAATTTTCGGACAACATTTTTAAATAATATGATATAATGTGTTGGTTAGTACTAGTAACCATTACAAATGAGAGGAGGCTGTGCCATGAGCGAGTGGTGGCTGTTTCGTGATACACGAATTGAAAATATAAACGAACAATACGAAATAGCGCGCAAACATTTGCCAGATACAAATTACTGGCTCGGCTCAGAATACAACTACTTCTACATAAAATGTTGTGGCGTGACCCATTCCGTCTATTCGGACAGCGACACACTTAAGGGCGATATTTCACCACGTCGCCCTATTCAAAGTGGCGATACGTTATATGTAGCAAATATTTATGTACTTGGCGGCACCTTGCCCAAAATACAAAAAACGCTAAAACTCCTTCAAGACAAACAGATCCACCTGCGAATCCCATCACTTGAATATGACGACAAAGATGATACCCACGACCATGAGCTATTATCCGGAATACTTAGCCAAATCTATAACTATCGTCAGGCGCAGCCTATCGAGCAGCTTCCTGGTCACAGGAAAGCTTCTGGAAGACCGAAACGCCGTATATCACTAATGAGCTTACAGCGAAAAGAATTTGATGTCATAGAACAATATTGCCTGCACAAGATCACTGAACGCCAAGCGATGAAATTACTGGCAGGTAAGCTTCCGGATAATAAACCCATTACTCGTTACATATTCCGAAAATTAGTTGATGAATACAGGAAAATGTTCCCAGATTCGGACGAGATCGATGCTGATCAGTACAATTTATAGGTACGGTGCTCCGCATCATAATCCGTCATCACAGGCGCAATATGCCCCGTATCTGGATCGATAAAAATGGCATGTCCCCAAAATTCATTGATGGTCGTGTTAATAAGAAGCGAATAGCCACGTTTCTGACCATCATCAAGCCATGATCTAAGGATGCCACCAAGCTCAAAATCTGCTTCCTGATCACAGCAAAACGCTGGTTTCGTAAATAAGCTTACGTATCGAATGTCGTATCGAGTTCTGAAAATAGCCAAATTTCCTTCGTATGTCTTCGGATAAAAAACCAACTTGTCAAGGCTGCTCCAAAGCTTTGCCCAATTGGCCCCTTTCAGCTTCTCCATCCCGTCACCAATAAGGGCTCCCGTATCCCTCATCAATTCAAGGTAGTTCCTTACTTCTTCGTTAAGTTCCTTGCTCTCCGGGTTTGTGAATTCAATTTTCTCCATGTATTTCCTCCTTTTTGAATCTACGGTTTATAGTTATACCTAGTTTTGTCCCTATTTTTAGGGACAAATTACTTTGGCATACACTATATGTCAGATTTAAACGGCACTTTTATTTTTTCATACAGCCTCAAACTGAATGTTGTAATTTTGCCTGTAAATCCGCGCTTTTTCCTAATTGCAACTCAAAAGAAATCTTACATACATGTTCTATTTAGGCATAAAAATACCCACAAGCTTATTAGGCCTGTGGGCATTCTTAAATATTCTTATTTGAAAAGTGTGCGCTCTTCTTCCGGTCTGCTGAAATATTCCTCAAAATACTTCGATAAAGTTTTTTCTGTAGCAACAGTTTTAGATATTCCTGATTCTTCGCAAAACTGTTCCAGCTGATCACTGATCTCTTTTGCTAGTTTGATATTAAGGATTTTTGCATCTTTTTTCTGTCTTGGCATATTAATCTACCTCCTATAAAAGACTTTCCAAATCCGTAAGAAGCGAGACAATCTGTAAATTATCAAACAACCCGGCAAAATGAAGTTCCTCTTTCAACAGGTCCTGGCAAACTGCCTTAATTCATTTATTTCCCTTTTTTCTATCCCTTATAAAAATCTCTAACGTTAGAAATCTTGATTTTTTGAGTGTTTCGTACTATCAATATTCTGAAAGGAAAAATATTGATAGTATTTCAATTTAATTTAAGGTACATCAAATAAACTGTATCTGTTCATATTTCGCCACCCTTTCTTATAACTACTTTCTTTTGGTGCAATAGTATGGGTACTCCCCGTTTTATTGCGTGTGAAAGACAGAAAAGGTACTCAATCTGAGTTCCTATATTCTGTCTTTTGATCTATATTTAGTTAGCTTTTGTTTTTCCACAGCCACTGCACTTGTAGCCTGTCAATTCCTGTTTTGTCGTAGCAGGTGAATCAACCACATATCTTGTTTCGTAGACTGCATCGTGATGAACCGTATTATATCCCACTACTGTTTCACGCCATTTAGTATAATACCCCCCTTTATCATCACCTATCATCACATGATTTTTCACATGAGCGGACGTATTTCCTGTAATATCTGCACCACATGTTGAACAAATCGAATACGCCTTCATTTCAGTAATTGGAACCTGTTCATCATAAGCAGCCTGCACCAAGACCTGCTCGTTATGTCCTTTTTCTGGTACACTTACAGTTTTATACTGTGCAACCCAGTTATGTGTATGTTCGGCTGGTTTAGAACTGTTTGAACTTGAGTTGTTCTTGTTTGAATTTGAGCTGGTCGATGCGGTGTTATTCTTCTTTGATTCTGAAGAATTTGATTTGTTAGAAGTATCGGCTTTTGCGGTTTCTTCTTTCTTTTCTTCCTGCTTTACTTCAGACTCATCCTTTTTTTCTTCCTCTGTCTTTGCAGAATCTTCAGATGGTGTCAAAGTGGCAGTAGTGCCATCTTTTTTCGTTACATCTAGATTGACTTTATCTTCTTTTAAAGAAACATCAACTTTCTTTGTATCTGTAGTATCTACATCCTTGAATACGAATGTTTTGTCCTGATCCTGTAAACCGACTTTTACATCCAACTTGTCATTTTCTTTGACAGTGTAATACAAAGTACGTTCTTCTTTGTTTTTTACAGCGTCGCCATCATCCAACAAGTTATCACTGAAAGATTCTTCTGAACTTGATTTTGTTTCAAATACAGTGATTTTCTTACCAGTGCTGTTTGTAATCTTCAAAGATTTTGAATCCTTGCTTTTTTGACCAATTGTTTTTACTTCTTTTTTCTTGGCAACTTCTGTTGTCTTTGTATCTTTTGTTGAAGAATTTGAACATCCAGTCAACATGCCACCAGATAGCACCATACTAAGAGCTAATGCTCCTGCCATTAAAATTTGTTTTGTTTTCATATATAATACATCCTTTCCTGATCTATTTTCTTAAGGCAATTTGCCTTAATTTTTTATCATTTCCCTTTACACCTATATTTTACCATTTTGAAAGTCGAAAAATGCTAGATTTGACCTAATTTATGAATTAAGCTTGTATGTCTATAGATTCATTTTCTTCTTCAACTTCATCTTCAGCTTTATAAGGCAACATCCAAACATACAAAATTCCGTGAACTACTCGGCAATTGAATTACCGAGCATCCGAAGAAGAACCTCAAACACTCATCTAAACATCCCAGATATCAAAGTTGTATATGCATAATATAAAGGCTCATATACCGATATTATGGCTCTTTTATATTGTTTCGTCTACACGTTTCATCTTTTTTCACTATTTTTATCTTATATAATATGTTAGAAAAGCGCCGACTCATTGGCCGACGCTTGTTTGTTTTATATAGTCTTCATTTTATTGATGATGATCGTGTCACCAGTACACTGAACATCAATTTTATCGCCCACGTGATATCCAAGTGCTTCGAGCCACTGACCTTGAAGCTGAATTCTTGGAACTTGCTGCTTACCATTTAAACCAAGTGGTGCCTCGTACACTTTGAGGCTGCGTTTCGATTTATACATTGTTTCCTTCTATACTCCGAATTGAGAACTAAATGTTGAATTTGCCATCGTCCGAACGGAACTAATCAAATTTCCCGAACGGAACTAATTAAAATTCTGAACGGAACAAATTAAATCCACGAACGGAAGTAATCAAAGGGAAAATATCTTATCTGAGCGGAACAAATCAACGAACGGAACAAATCAACGGGAAAATCACATCTACACAGCCTATGGCACTATAATTATAAGCATCCTCCTCTTTAACTTGCCAATCCATAAAGGAAGGAATTATAATTTCGTCATTGTTTAATGCTGGCATTCCAAAGCCTAAACGCATAACCTCTACACATTCATCCAAAAAACGTTTATTGATATTCTTGTGATAGCGAACAGTTAAATTTGGTTGTGTCAATCTTGTCTGTGCAACAGATTTCAAAACTAAAAAACTCAAATCATTGACTGCATCCTTTTTATCTGTTGTTTGACCTGCAATCGTTACATTTTGATACATAGGAGAACCTGCTGAACTTAGCGTATGTGCTTGAGAACGAACTTTATTGATTGTAAGTGTCTTTATCCACAAGCATGTCAACAATTCCAAGGCTTCAGATTCTTTAATAGTGCCATTTTTAATATCTCGACCATAATATGGATACATATATTGATCGAATCTGCCATAACTCAAAGAATGTCCATTGGATTCAATTTGTAAAATCAATTGAATAAACCATACGGATTGTACCGCTTCTTTAAATGTTTCTGCTGGTTCATATGGAACTTTTGAACAAATTCTACTAATCTCCAATAATTCAATTTTTCTTTTTTGATTCAATTCTTTTTCTGCTAAATCCTTCGCAAGAACGCTGTAACGATTCGCAAAATTACGCACCGCTTTCAGTACTATAAGAACTGCATTATAAAAACAATACTTGTCAATATTATCTGGATTTGTTAAATCAAGAGCAGCTTTATATTCTTTTACACGTTTTTCGTATCCTCTTAATCCATCCTTCAAAATACGTTCATAGTTCACCGCCAAATGCGCATCTCCTGCATTTAACTTACCTTCCATTCCAAATACACCTGTCTCCATAAAGACACGAACTTCTTCAGGAAGAAGAGCTTCTCCTCTTGCACGCAAATTGTTATTCTGCCAGAATGGCGCAATTTCTCTAAGTTGTTCCTTGGTCTTTTCAGTGATATAGAATATGTCCCCATCCCTTTTCTCAAACTGATCCAATTCATTCATAACAAATTCCATAGTATACTCAGGAAAAATAGGAGCATTACGGTTCTTGGTTGCCTGATTTCCTGCTAAAAGAGATTTGTCTTCAATATATATACTCATATTATCGAGAACTTTTTCTAGCATTTTAGCTCGAACCATCACTCGTGGTTGATTTAAATTTTCTTTGTAAGCAAGAGTTGCTAGAATTGCACGTTGTGCATCAATATAAGGTTTTTCATCTAAAACTTCTTCTCGAAATTCTTTCATTCGTTCTGTCAGTGTTCCAAAATGTTCTACATTTTCCATATCCGTCCTCCCATTACGTTTCATTCGTAATTTTAGATTCTTTTATTCGCAATTTAAAAATAGCATTACACGCATTTCATGTCAACTTTAATTTCATTTAAAATATTTTATACTTTCATTTGTAACTATAATCATTGCTTTTCTTCTTTGAAATGTTTATACTCTATATGAGGAAATTAAAATGACAACAACAAATCGAAATACAACAGGAATTATTTTTAACATTCAAAAATTCAGTGTAAATGACGGTCCAGGCATTCGTACTACCGTTTTTCTAAAGGGATGTCCTCTTCGTTGTAAGTGGTGTGCAAATCCTGAAAGTCAGCTTATACAAACACAAATTCTTTGGGATCAAAAAAAATGTATAAATTGTCATCATTGCATTGAAACCTGTCCAAAAAACGCTATGAAAATAATCGATAAATCCATCAAAATCAACTATAGTCAGTGTAGTGGATGTAAAAAATGTGTATATGAATGTCCAAAAAACGCATTAAGTGCACAAGGCGAACAAAAATCTGTGGAAGAAGTGCTTAAAATTGTTTTACAAGATCAAGCCTTCTATGAAGAAAGTGGTGGTGGTCTAACACTTTCTGGAGGTGAGCTTTTACTTCAACCTGAGTTTTCAAGAGAACTACTCTTAGCCGCTAAAGAAGAAGGAATTCATACATGTTGTGAAACAACCGGTTTTGCGACAGAGGAAACATTCGATCACGTCATGGAATATGTAGATTACATTCTTTTTGATATGAAACACTGGAACACAGATAAACATATAGAAGGTACAGGTGTTTCTAATAAGTTACCATTACTGAACATGAAACATGCCATCGCCAATGGCAAAACAGTTCTTCCTCGAATCCCTGTTATACCTGGTTTTAATGATTCTTTGGATGACGCAAAAGAATTTTCAAAAACACTTCACAACATTGGTATAAACAAGTGTCAACTTCTACCGTTCCATCAATTTGGAGAAAATAAATATCATCTTTTAAATATAAAATACGATTATGAAAATGTTCCTTCATATCATCCAGAAGATTTAAAAGAATATTTAAATATGTTTAAAGAAAATAACATTAACGCTTTTTTCTAAATTTCACTTTCATTTGAAATCAAAAACACTTATTATATAAACAAAATGATAGGAATCAACGTAAATGAAAAATAGAACAAATAAAATATTAGAATTATTGACATCTGAAAAGAGAATCGAGGTTTCTCAACTTGCTGAATACCTAGGTGTTTCCCAAGTAACTATCCGCAAAGATTTGGATGCATTAGAAGCTAAAGGAATCATCAAGCGTGAACATGGACATGCTGTGTTATGTAGCACAGATGATATCAACGGTAGAATCGCGTATCATTATGAAGAAAAGAAAAAAATAGCTTTAAAAGCTACTGAACTTGTTCATGAAGGCGATACAATTATGATTGAAAGTGGTAGTTGTTGCGCACTTTTAGCGGATACGTTAACTCAACTTCATAAAGACTTAACCATTATCACAAACAGTGCTTTTATCGCAGAATATATTCGTGGAAAATCAAATTTTCAAATTATTCTTTTAGGCGGAATTTATCAACAAGATTCACAAGTTATGGTAGGTCCAATGGTTCAAGAATGTGTATCCAACTTTTTTGTCGATTATTTTTTCATCGGCACAGATGGATATGATTTTAGAATTGGCTTTTCAAATCGTGATCAAATGCGAGCACAAGCCGTACGTGATATGTCGCATCAAGCCGAACAAATAATCGTGCTAACAGAAAGCGATAAATTTTCAAAGCGCGGTGTTGTACCATTAAATTTAAAAGATAAAATAAAAACTGTTATAACGGATCATTCTATTGATTCTTCTTATGTTCAAGAATTAAACAATCAAAATATTCAAGTCGTGACGATTTAAAAAGGAGCCATAACGAATAAGTAATTTTTATTACTTATGGAGTTTAGCTCCTTTCTTTTCATCTTATTATTTTTTTAACTCCTAGAGCCTTAGTTTAAATTATTGTTTTTCTAAAATTCTAGTTACAGAGTGTGGTATCTTCTTAGATTATGACCAACACATACAAGTAATATCTTTAGTTTTTATCATAATGATTGTCTTCTTTGATCTGTTCGAAAATCCCTTCACTTCAGATACTTTGTTGTGTCATATATCTTTTAGCCTGCTCAGTCGAAAAATTTTCTTTGGCTTCATTTTAATAGAATTCAAGCTTTCATATCCTGCAATACCAGAATATGGAATGATATCTGATATGCATTACAATTAACTAGCTATTTTTGCACAAATAAAAGAAAGACCGATATTCAGATTTTTTTAAATCTTGAATATTCGGTCCTTTTTTTAAACTAAAACGTTTTTATCTGTTATAGCCCCTTTTACTATTAATCATCAATATAAGCTGTAGCCATTGATTGTGACCAAATAAGTGTAGAAGATGTATTCAAACCTTTTACTTTCTTATTACGTAAACAATATGTTTGTACACCATCTGTTGGTAAGTATGCACATAGTTCTGCTTGACGAACATAAGCCTTTAAGTAAGCAGCTGCTGAAGCTTCTTTATCAGCTGTATAAGCACCTGCAGCCAAGTATGAATCTAATTCATCATCTTTTAAACGAGCAAAGTTATTTACACCTTGTGATTGAATCAAGTAATCAACACCTGTATCTTCAGGGCTTGTAAAAGAATATCCTAAATAAGATACATCCCAATCACCAACAGCTGAATCATCACCTACAGTTGAAATAACTGTATTAAATTCCATTGTGTTTGCCTTGAAGTCGACACCAAGTTCTCCCCATTGTTTTTGTAACATAGGAATCATTGTATCCATCGCATCTTTTTCTTTTGTAGCCAAAAACTTAATGCTTAATTTTTGACCATCCTTTTCACGAATACCATCGCTACCAACAGTCCATCCCGCATCGTCTAAAATTTGTTTTGCCTTTTCTACATCATAATCATAGTAAGTAGCCCCATCAACTTTTTCTTCACCACGAACATATGCACTATTTTCACCAGATACTGGGTTACCAAACAAGCCTGGTACATATGCCAATTTAGCATCTTTATCATCTAATTTATAATAGCTTGCGATATAGGCTTCACGATCAAATCCATAAGCCAAAGCTTGACGTACTGCCTGATCTTGACATGCACCTGCAGCTGTATTCATGAACAAGAAGTCTTCACGATCACTTGGATAAGAATCCATAGTCAAACCTTTATCTTTGTCTTTGGCTACTGTGTTGATTTTATTCGCATCTACTACATCTGGAATATAATCGACAGTTCCATTTTCCAATTCTTTGATTTCAGTCGAAGTCTCTGTTTTCTTGATCATAATCTTAGAAATTTGGTATTCTCCATCCTTAGCTTCAAAATTTTCATTTCGATCCAATGAAGCTCCCTCTGTTTTAGAGAATGATTTTAATTTATAAGGACCTGTTCCAATAGGATTACTATTGTTCTTTTCAACATTCGAAGTTTTTCCCTTCTTATACTTCAATGTTTTTGTACTACAAATTTTTTGTGTTCCCAAAGTCGATTCTGCATCGATTTTTGGTTTAGACATGTGGAATACAACGGTATAATCGTCCGGTGTTTCAATACCTGAGACATCTTTGGCATCTCCATCATGATATTCGCTATATCCATTTAAAAAATCTACATTACTTGAAAAACGTCCTGTATAGCTTGGGTCAGCCATAACGCTAAACGTTGCCTTTACATCTTTTGAAGTAAATTTAGATCCATCACTGAATTTAACACCTTTCTTCAATTTAAATGTCATCGTTGTACCATCATCACTAATAGTAGGTAAATCCTTTGCTAATTCTGGAACTAAATTGGCATCCTTGTCATATGCCAATAATCCTTGATATACCAAGTTAACTACATTGTGATCGTTAACGGTCTGATAATACATAGGAGAAAAATCTCCATTCATTTCTGTAAACAATCCAACAGTTAATGTTTGTTCTTTACCAGAACCTGATCCACCTGCAGAACATCCTGCAAGCATGAATGCCATCCCTAGAGCACATACTTTTCTCTTATTCATAACTCTTCCTCTTCTCTTTCATGTAAACCATTATAACGCTTTCTGAAACATATTCAATTGTTTTTTACATTTAATTTCTGTAACAACATAATTTACTTTATATAAAAGAAAAAAGCCTATCTTTTATGATAAGCTTCATATAATTCATTCTTTTTACAAGCCATTTCTTTAGCAACTAAACCAATAGCTTCTTTTGTACGCATTCCAGATTCAATATATTCATCCACTTTCGTAATGGCTGTATACATATCAAATACAACTTCATCTTGTTTAAATCCATCCATGACAATAACCATTTCACCTTTACATGTAGCCGCTACCTCTAACACTTCTTCAATGGTTCCACGAATATATTCTTCATGCACTTTTGTGAGTTCTCTAGCTAAACACATTTGACGATTGCCCAATACTTCCAACATATCTTGTAAAGTATCTTCAATACGATGGGGTGCTTCATAAAAAATCATTGTATAAGGAATTGCTTTGATTTCTTCGAGCTGTTTCTTTCTTTTTGAACTCTTATTGTCTAAAAAGCCATAGAACAAATAATGATAACAACTCAATCCACTTGCGACCAATGCATTCATAGCCGCGTTAGCACCTGAAACTGAAACCACATTAAATCCATGCGAAATGGTTTCTTGAACTAATTTCTGTCCTGGATCCGAAACCAAGGGATAACCTGCATCGGATACTACCGCAACATCTTCACCATTTTCCAATCGTTCAATGATTTTTGGAATACTAACTTGCTGATTATGTTCATGATGCGACATCAACATTGTATCAATTCCATATGCCATTAAAAGTTTTTTTGTGTTACGCGTATCCTCAGCTGCAATGACACTCACTTCTTTTAAAATATCCAAAGCTCTAGGTGTCATTTCCTGTAAATTGCCAATAGGCGTAGGAACCAAATACAATGTTGAAGTATTCGATTCAAAACTCTTCTGTCTAATCATTGTTAAAATCCTTATCTGGCCACAATTCTTTAAAGTCCACAAACAAGACTTCTTCTTTGTTCTCTAACTTAGCCTGTTTTTGAAGAACGTTCATACTTGAAATACGATATTTTTTACCTTGATAACTCACAATCGAATTCATCTTTGGTAAATCTTTACGCATTCTTGTATACTCTTCATTTTCGAAACGTAAACAACACATTAGCTTTCCACATTGACCACTCAATTTCTGAATATTCAATGCCAACATTTGATTTTTTGCCATATTAATAGATACCGTATCAAAATCTGACATAAATCTTGAGCAGCAACATTCCATACCGCAATTTCCAATTCCACCTACGATTTTAGCTTTGTTTCTTGGCCCTACTTGTCTTAACTCGATACGACAATGTAAATGTTGAGCTAAGTCTTTCAATAGTTGTCTAAAATCAACACGATCGTCCGACACATATGTAAAAATGACTTTTGTACGATCTAATGTATATTCTGAGCTGATTAAATGCATATCCAACTTCAAATTTGCGACACACTCGTGACAAATCTTCATTGCTTCTTTAGCTTTTTCAACATTTTCTTCTTTACATTTAATATCTTCTTGCGTTGCCTTACGCAATACTGGTTTAATATCTCCTTTTACTTTGGAAGCATCAAAATCAACCGTTGGCACACAAACCTTTCCTAGTTCTTGCCCACGTACAGTTTCTACAACGACAACATCATTTGTATAATATTTAACATCTGATCCAAAAGTGTAGGCTTTTTTTGATTCTTCAAACTGTATATAAACAATATATTTATATGTTACTTTTCCTTCTGTATTCACTAAATCACAGCCTTCCTAATATCATAATAAAGCTTATCCATAAATAAACCTAAATCGACAGGTCGATACAACATATCCATATTTTCAACCAAAATCGAATATAGTTTTACTTTTTTTTCTAAAGGTAAATTTACCCTATCATTTTTTACATAGAATAAAACCCACTGAATCCACAACTGTACCCAATCCTTATTCATACGATCTGATTTATTCACAAATACATTTGTCTGCATCTTTTCAATTTGTGAAAAAGAAGAGGCATGTTCAATATATTCAAGTGCAATTTGTTTTAATTCTTCAAAATCAGGTAAAGACAATAATTCAATTGCCTTATCATATGTATATCCAGATTCTGCAAGCATCTTTGCGTTTTCTTCACTTGTATTTTCAAGCAATAAGTGTTCACAGCTTTCCGGTTTAAAATGAATAGCCTGACACCTAGATTGAATAGTCGGTAATACATTGGATTTTTCATCCGCAATTAATATACCATAAATCCCTTCACTTGGCTCCTCTAAAAACTTCAACAAGCTATTTGAAGCATCTGGCGTAGCCTTATCATAATGATCTAGAATATAGATTCGAGCATTTTGTTTTCCTGCACTCGTTGATTCAAAAAGCGTCTGTAAATCCACTATATCTTTCTTTTTAATACGATCATTCGATACAATCATATAGTCTAAAGATTCTTCGTTCTCTATGCGTTTACAACTTTCACATTCTTGACATGCAAATCCATCATTATCTGTATGTTCACATACAATACTTTGTGCAAATAAGATGGCTGTTTCTAATTTGCTTGAGCCTTTTGGCCCGTGAAATAAATAGGCATTCGCAACTCTTTGATTCTTTAAAGCATTCGACAACGTCTGATACACAACAGGTTGTGCTTTTTTTAAATACTCTTTATTCATGTTCTTTAATAACCTTTAAAACACATTCCATAGCACTTTTTAAAACTTCTTCTTTACAAGGCTCGGCATCAATCACTTCAATGCGTTCTGGATACATAGAAACTAATGTTTCATAGCCTTGACGTACAGCTTTGTGGAATGAACTTTCTTCTTGGTCCAAACGATTCAAGTCGCCACGAAGATTCATACGTTTTTTACCCGTTTCTACACTAACAGATAAAAACAATGTCTTTTCTGGCATACATCCATCAATTGCAAACTGATTGATATCCCACACTTCTTTTAATCCTATGCCGCGTGCAATTCCTTGGTATGCCAAACTAGAATCAATGAAGCGATCACACAATACGATCTTCTTATTTTCCAATGCCGGAAGAACAACTTCTTTTAAATGTTGTCTACGACTTGCTGCATATAATAATGCTTCTGTACGATCATCCATCTCCGTATTGTTTACATCTAGTAATATATTACGAATAGATTCAGCAATCTTGCTTCCGCCTGGCTCACGAGTATAAATACAATCGTATCCCATTTTAATCAGTTCTTCTTGTACCGCTTTACATACAGTTGTTTTTCCTGATCCATCATTTCCTTCAAATGTTATAAATACACCTTGTTTCATATTTTTCCTCACCATATATATTCAATAATTATTATTTTCTAATATCTATTCCTCATTTAAACATAGCGTTCTTCGGTTTTCAAGTGATTATTAACATCATATTTTACGGTTTTCAAATATATTTAGGTATCAGAAAATACAGTTTTCAAAAAAACACCCATAAGCATTCAACTTATGGGTATCTTTCAATTATAAAGTTTTTCCTGTCAACATTGTGTAAGCTTGAAGATATTTTTCAATTGTCTTATCCACAATCTCTTGAGGAAGTGTCCAGTCATTATCTGGATTTGCCTTTAGCCAGTCACGCGCAAATTGTTTGTCAAATGATGGTTGTGAATGACCAGCTTCATATCCATCTGCAGGCCAGAAACGAGAACTATCAGGAGTTAACATTTCATCGCCAATAACGATATTACCATTTTCGTCTAAACCAAATTCAAATTTTGTATCCGCAATAATAATTCCTTTGCTTAAAGCATACTCAGCGCATTTTTTATATAAAGCGATTGTGCAATCTTTGATCTTAGTCGCATATTCTTCACCATGACCTGGGAAGTGTTTTTCTAAGTGCGCAATACTTTGTTCAAAAGAAATGTTTTCATCGTGATCACCAATTTCAGCCTTTGTACTAGGTGTATAAATTGGTTCTGGAAGTTGTTGTGATTCTTGTAATCCTTCTGGAAGTTCAATACCACAAACCTTTCCTGTTTCTTTGTAGCTAGCCCATCCACTACCTGTGATGTAACCACGAACAATACATTCGATTGGAAGCATGTTCAATTTACGACATAACATTGATTTTCCTTCAAATTTTTCTTGTTGGAAATATTCCGGCATATCTTTTGTATCCACACTAATCATGTGATTAGGTAAGATATCACTTGTGTAATCAAACCAGAATTTTGACATCTGTGTTAAAACAGTTCCTTTTTTTGTAACCTCATTGTTTAGAATTACATCAAAACAACTGATACGATCTGTCGCAACCATAATAAGGTTGTCCCCATTGTCATAAATTTCACGTACTTTTCCTTCTTTAATTGGTTTTAATTCCTGCATCTCGAATCTCCTTTTCTGCGTACAAGACAAAGATACAACTAAAACAAATTTAACACAATATGAAAATAAGGAAATCCTAAGATTTCCTTACAAATTTTTAACATTTAATGCACGAATCGCATTTAATACGGCAATAATCATAACTCCAACATCCGCAAAAATCGCAACCCACATATTCGCAATACCAATGGCACCTAATAATAAACAGATCAATTTAACACCAATCGCAAAATAAATATTCTCATATACAATATGAATACATTTTTTCGCAATCTTAATGGCTTTAGAAATCTTTAATGGATCATCATCCATCAAAACAATATCAGCTGCCTCAATGGCTGCATCACTGCCTAAAGCACCCATCGCAATACCAATATCGGCTCTTGATAATACTGGAGCATCATTGATTCCATCTCCGACAAAGGCAAGATTTTCTTTCGAGTGCTTTAAAGATAATAATTCTTCAACTTTATTCACCTTATCTTGAGGCAATAATTCCGAATACACTTTATCAATATGTAATTCAGAAGCGACTTTATCTGCCACACTTTTTACATCCCCAGTTAACATGACTGTTTGTTTAATGCCAGCCTTCTTCAATGCTTCAATTGCTTCTTTGGCATGTGGCTTCAACATATCCGAAATCACAATGTGACCTGCATATTTTCCATCAATAGCCACATGAACAATCGTACCAACACTATGACATTCTTGATAAGGAATATTATACATCTTCATTAATTTATCATTACCTGCAAGTACTTGCACTCCATCAATTACAGCTTTAACTCCATGACCACTTATTTCTTCTACATTTTCAATACGTGATTTATCAATGGTATTTCCATACGCCTTTAATAAACTTTTAGAAATAGGATGCGTAGAATAACTTTCAGCCATGGCCGCATACTCTAATAACTTTTCTTCTGGAATATTCGCATGATGAATGCCTGCCACTTCAAACACACCTTGTGTCATTGTACCTGTTTTATCAAATACAACATATTTACATGAAGCCAATGCTTCTAAATAATTCGATCCTTTTACCAAAACACCCTGATTGCTGGCGCCACCAATTCCGGCAAAGAAACTTAAAGGAATACTGATCACCAATGCACATGGACAAGAAATAACTAGGAATGTTAAGGCACGATATAGCCATGTGCCAAAGTCAGCAGGATTTGACATAATCAAATTGAATACTGGTGGAAGTAAGAACAATGCCAAAGCACTATAACATACGGCTGGCGTATAAATTCTCGCAAAACGTGAAATAAAGGCTTCAGAACGAGATTTCTTACTTGATGCATTTTCAACCAAATCCAAAATTTTTGATACAGTGGATTCCCCAAATTCTTTTGTTGTCTTAATTTTTAATAAGCCCGTCATATTGATGCAACCACTGATTACTTCATCATTTTCACTGACTTCTCTAGGCAAGCTTTCCCCTGTTAAAGCCGCTGTATTTAGAGTAGAACTTCCCTCAACAACAATTCCATCAATAGCCACTTTTTCACCAGGCTTAACCACAATAATTGTACCGATTTCAACTTCATCTGGATCTACTTGTTCAAGATTTCCATTCTCATCTTCAACATTGGCATAATCCGGACGAATATCCATTAATTCCGTGATGTTTTTACGACTCTTACCTACCGCATAACTTTGGAACCATTCCCCAATCTGATAGAACAACATAACAGCTGTTGCTTCATCAAAAGATTTCAAACCAATAGCGCCTACAGTTGCGACAGCCATCAAAAAATTCTCATCAAATACCTGACGGTTTCTAATTCCTTTAAAAGCCTTAAGAAGAATATCATAACCAATTTCTAGATAGGCCACTAGAAACAAAGGAATCTCAATGTATTCAGGTAGTTTTACGACCTTAATTATGATAAAAAGAATACTCGCAACAATGATTCGCTTTAACATCTTTTTCTGTTTCTTGTTCATACTTATCTCTACCTCTCCAAAAACATTAATTGTTCAATCATTCAACTATAATAGCCGAAAAATAGAGATGCTTTCGCATCTTACTTTTCATTAAAAGAAGATTTCGCAATCATCTTCAACTTTTTTACAATTTTCTAATACACGAGCCATAACTTCTTTAGGTTGAACTCCATCTTCAAATTCAACATTCATCTTTAACATCATGAAGTTTACAACTGCACTCTTAACACCTTCTGTATTATTAGCAGCTACTTCCATTTTGTTTGCACAGTTTGCACAATCTACATCAATCTTATAACTCTTTTTCATATGATTTCCCTCCACATTTGAATAGTTGAACACATATTCAACTTTTTACACTTTCATTATATAGGATTCATACATGATGTCAACAACTTTTTGACAATTGTTCAATCATTCAACTATAATAAAGAAAAAAGGAGAACTTATGATTGGTACACATTGTGACTGCAAGCCTAAAAATACAGAATTAGTACAAAAAGTAAAAGAAAACATGCCGGCCTTTGATGAAATCATGAACCTATCCGATTTCTTTAAAGTGATGGGAGATAGTACACGCCTTCAACTTTTATTATCTCTTCAACAAAGTGAAATGTGCGTATCCGATTTGGCTAACGTTTTAGATATGACGAAATCTGCCGTATCACACCAACTAAAAGCTTTACGCCTTTCTAAACTCATCAAATCTAGAAAAGAAGGAAAGACTGTCTACTATTCATTAGACGATGAACATATTGAAACCATTCTAGACATGGCTTTTGATCATACAAAAGAACACTAAACTAAGAGGAAGATCGAATCTTCCTTTCAGATTGTTGACAAAAGCCTATACCTTTACGTAAGGAAATAGGCTTTTTATT
>ENA-ORRN01000719-ORRN01000719.1-human-gut-metagenome-genome-assembly--contig:-NODE-719-length-25437-cov-115.925262_pt1 | contig 25437 bp, 25 predicted proteins | sample MGYA00242174_ERZ509132 | MGnify/ENA primary metagenome ERZ509132 (study PRJEB26280, sample SAMEA2338671) | human gut metagenome | biome: human gut; feature: human-associated habitat; material: faeces... | reverse complement strand
ATGAGAACTACAGGATTACTAACTCGTATTAATATGTATATTATTACTGCCGCATGGTGACCACAAAATTAGTTATTTTTTTCCACCCCAACAAATTATAGCCGGAAGTATTTTCGCAGATTATTTCCGCAGATAACAGCTAATCATGCTAAGACTATAAGTTCCCTACTCACGCCTGGTACTTTATAGTTTTCCATAGAGGCGGCTTTTGGGAGGTGACGAGCAAAAGCCGCCCCGCGTGGTTGCAGGACGGCTCGGTGGTCGTTATGACATTCCAGGATTGGAAGCTGATTGGGTTTCAGTCAAACCAATCGGGGTTGCTCTCGCTGAGTATTGCGACAAGTTCGTTGTCGGGCAGCTTCAAATCACTCTCGGATGTATAGTAGAAGATTTCTTCATCGACACGCTCCGCTTCCTTGTCGGCGAAGCCGTTGCATTTGTCTGTGATTGGGTAAGGCATAAGTGCGTCAAGCAATTCCAGTCCACCGATAATAAGGCTCTCGCCCTCGTTGCTTGTAACGATACGGCAGGTATAGTCCGTACCCTTGTAGTTGATTTCAGTCGTTGTCATATCTTTCGGTTTTATGCACCATGCTCTCCATAAGGATTGCAGGGTGCTGTTTATAACTCAGTCTATATCAATCCCGATAAAATGTTCATCATCAATCAGGGCATAGTAATATCCGTTGGCACAGCCACGATACTCTTTACTGAAGCCTGCGGCAATATCTCCGGCTTTATAGTAGTTATAGTTATCGTCCTTTTGCTTGACCTCAATCCATAGGGAACCGTCATAACCACGGAAAGTGAATGTTCCGGAATTAAAGTTGCGCCGTTCTTTGAGAGCCTTTCTGAACTGTCCCACCGCCCAATGGTTATATCTGGAGATAGCGTCAAGGGATATTATCTCTCCGTCGATGTGAGTGCCGGTGGTAAGGCGGTTCTCGTAGCAGTCCTTTGTCGGGTCAGCTTCAAGACACTTGCGAACAAATGCAGACGGAAAAGTTGCACGCGAGGCGTAGCGTTGGAATTTGGCTACGATATTCGTTGTCGGCTTTGTCACTTTGGAGATAGACAGCCAACATTTGATTTCGTTTGGCTGTATCGGGTAGCCTTTCTTGGGAGAGCGTTTAGCAAACTCACATACCTTACTTTCAGTGGAAAGGAACAAACGTCGGCGTTGAGGGCCAAAGGGTGTGGTGATGTCGAAAACACCATGATTGCGATATAGTATCGCTGACACATCTTCGTATTTCATATCCGTGTGATTTGGATTGTCGTTTGACTTTCGTGAGATAATGGCTACAAGGTCATCACATGGCAGTCAGTGACTTCGGCAGGTAGTCCGAAAGCAGGGAAATGGGAGAAATATGGGTTGCACTCTCCCTCGGCTTCCGAAGCGGTGGTGACGGTCTGCACTTTGTTGTCGGCATACCATTTGTCAATCATCGCAATTTCATCGTCTGTCAACCCTGTCGGGTCTCCGTTGATTAGATAGCATAACGCCCATGTCGGGATAGGCTCGATAAAGAACTCCATGACTGTATGTTTTTAGTTGTGATACCCTAATATTGCTCCGATGTATAGTCTATCGCCCTTTTTCAGTCGGGCGATAATATCCATTAGGTCTGCGGAGCGTTCAGCCGTGCCTGCACCGCCATAGAACTCGGTCACGAAAAGAGCGTCAACACCAAGCGGATTGATAATGGCTTTTTTCAGTTGTCCTATTGGTCCGTTCCATTTCATCACGTTTGCAGGGGTAAGTTCGGCAGAGATAGCCTTGATGTTGTCGAAATGGGATTTCCGCCATATTGCGAAGCCACCATTGTAGGTAAGGGCGTTTTCATCGGTGGACGTAAACATACCTTTCGGCAGGATATGTTCAAGAAGAAAGCGGATGTCGAACTTGCGTCCGTCCTCGGAGTTTTCGTACAAATAGGATATAGAGGCGTTTTCTCCTGCCACAATACGGTCGATGTTCAGATAGTCGTTCTCGGCTATCGGCCCGGTGCTGATTTGATAAATAGTGCTGTGCATAGTCTTTTGATGTTTGAACGTTTTATACTACGGTTTAATTCTTGTGGTCTTGCCAATTTTTGTATCAGGGTGAACCGGGAACTCCCAGTTTACTTCATCATCAGGTAGTGAGGAATGTATGTCACTGCCTATAACCAATCCGTAGTGTTTTTCAACATACTCCCTTGCCTGTGCCTCGTTTTCAGCCTCTATGTCGAAGAAGCCGCTGAATATGTACTTTGTTCTGACTCTGAATTTTGTCATTGTTTTTTGATGTTTGAGTTAATTTTCTCCCTTTTGTTTGAAGCTCTTTGAGCTTCTCCGGCAGGGCTGGCCGTTTTTCGTGCAGTTCCACAACTGCGGCCATAAGGGAGGATAAGGCAAGTGTGTAGTCAGCGGCAAGCGAGGGATACCCATTTTTTCGGAATTGAGGGAGAAAAAATGTGGAGGCTCACGAGTGCGGACGCCGACCACAAGCACAGCGTCACTTGACGTTCCTCCCGGACGCAGTAACTTCGCACGCCAAAACGCCTGTCCCTGCCGAGGCTCAAAATCTTCAAGGGAAAGAACAGGCCACCTTTGACTTTTGCCGTTTCAAAGTGTCAGCCTTGAAGCGGCCATAGTCATCGTTTGCAGACTGGTATTCCAAAGAGAGGCGACAACGCGAGAGTCGAGCGAAGGCTTGCCCTCGCTTTGCTCTGGCGTTGTCGCCGCCTCCGGCTTCAGCCAGGCATCATATCCAAAATCATAACTGCCCGAAGCTGAATCGGTGTGCAGCACGGTATCCAAAGTCTTCCCAAAGTTCTTATTGATGAGCACGGACTGGTGTTCGGCAAATATGACCCCGCCAAGCTGATACACCTTGACAGAGACGAGGTCAAGCTCGAACCGCATGAAAAGAAATATCTGTATGAGTTCGCGGTATGGATACACCGTGCCATTGTTGTATATAACACTGCAAACGAGAACAACGGGATTGTTTTGCGGCGTGAAATAGAGGCAGACGGAAATGGCGCCAAGAAGAAAAGCAACACTCTCCTTGATGTCATACTCGCCCTTATCCGCTTCAACAAGGAGAACCGCTCGTTCTTTACTTTCATCCTCAAAAACATTCACTCTGGCTTCAACAAAATCAACTGGGGCAAGACCATATCATCGACCGCAGCCGTGGTGCAGGGTGAAGAACCAATCTACCTGAACCCCGTCAACAAGAAGCGTCAGGTCAACTTCGATGAAGAACTTATTGTGATATTCTTCTCGATCCTCAATTATGTGGCTGAGCGTTTTGGTTTCAGAACAGAGATACCCTTCGGGTTCAAGCTCATCACGGGCAACCAGTTTGAGAGATATATCAACGGTTTCGGCACAAGAAGGCTCCGCCAGATAAAATACAAGTATTACTCTGACATCGCTGTAAGACTGTGGGATTTGTGTTATGCCTTCTTCGACAAGACATATCAGATAAAGATGTCAACCTCGCAGAGCGAGTATCTCCTTGTAAAAAGTTTCCATATTGTGTTCGAGGCCATTATCGACGAACTGATAGGTGATAAGGATGTTCCCAAAGGTTTGCAGGAACAGGAAGACGGTAAACTTGTCGACCATTTCTACACTTACAAGGGCCTAATCAGCAATCGCCAGGAAGAGAACGATGTTTACTACATAGGCGATTCCAAGTATTATAAGATAGGAAGTGACCCCAAAGGAGAGGCTGTATATAAGCAATATACCTACGCTCGGAACGTTATCCAGTGGAATATGAACCTGTTCCTTGACGAAGACAGCAGGAGTAAGGAGAAAGACCGTTTCAGAGAAATTCTGCTTAGGGATGAGGTGACGGAGGGATACAATGTAATCCCCAATTTTTTCATTTCAGCTTTTATAGATAAAAATACACTTTCCTATGACGATGATACGAAAGAGCATGATACACAGCCGCCTGTAAGCCGCCACTTTACAAATCGTCTGTATGACAGAGACACCCTTATCCTCTCGCATTATGATGTTAACTTCCTATATGTTCTCTCATTGTACGCGAGGAACAATGCTGGAGCAAAAGAAGCATACAAAAGTTCTGTCAGGGAGAAATTCCGCAAGTCAATCCAGAAGATACTGAACGACCACTTTACGTTCTATGCGATGGAGGCACATCCGGATGTTGACAGCGTGGAGTATATAAGAGAACATTTCAAGGATGTGGTTGGCAAAGTGTTTAATCCCTATCAGAACGAGAACATTTACTCGCTGGCACTTGACATGTCAGATCCCGAAAGTCAGCCGCTTCTTGACAAACTAAAAGAGGATTTCTATGTGGCCGAGTGTAAGCTTGGAGACGAACCGTCAAGTGTTATACAGCGTGCAAGAGAACAGTTTGGAGGAGCTGTCAGAAAGGTTGTCTATGACGGCTGCTTCCTGACATGTTTAGTCCGTAAGAACGAGGAAGGCGAGGATGAGAACGAAATGATTACCAAGCTGTATGATTTGTTCTCGACACATCAGGCAGAGGGTAAGACATACGTTATGCTCAATATGCCCAGCGGGTCTATCAACGAGGTGAAATACCTGCTGCCGATAGTCAACAACTCCATTGCGGGATATTACGAAATCACGAAAGTGGGATTTGGCACGAGAACCAAGAAAACCAAGGGTGGTCAGCAAATCTCTGGATTTCCCACCCTCCGCATAACCATTGGCAAGTATCACCCCTTTGACCGCACCTATACCAATGGTATTGTGCCTAACATGTCCAACCAGATATGGACACCCCAATACCTCAAAGAACACATCTTCGACAAAGCCAACGCCTACGCCCCTGACGAAGATGTTCTCCTCGCCCAAGAACCAGAAACGGGATACGGATATGTAGAACCAGAGGATTGGGACTACATCGAAGAGCTGGATTAAGCAACCAATCAATTATCATAATTATATGGCACATAACGTACTCATATTAGGAAATGGTTTTGATATCGACTTGGGCTATAAAGACTTTGTCAATTCTGAATATTGGCCCTTCAAAGAAAAAGACCTTGCAGCCATTGGTGTACCCAATTTGCGGAACTATGTTTATGACTTTACAGAAAGCCATCGAGATGAACTTGGTAAAGTAAGGTGGATTGACATAGAACAATTGCTTCGAGATTATGCGGTTTCAAAGAATGAAACCGACACGTTTAATAGCGAGATAGTTAAATCAGACAAAGATACGTACAACCTGCTAGTCGCTAAATTTGGAGAATACATAAGGGCCGTTCAGCATTCAGGGCGTAATATCCATTACGAATTCTATCCTTCGTATCAGTTAGTTGACGCTATTTCTCAATCAGCTATAACTTGGAAAGGTTTTACGTTTAATTATACTGATTCAGAGGCGATAATATATTTTATGATTAATGAGAAAAAAGGGAATAAATATTAACTGCCCTTCTTTCACATTCACGGAAGGGTAGAAATGCCAGATGGAGATATTTCGTTGATACTCGGCATTGATGATGTTGATATACACAAAGAATATAAATTCTTGCGTAAATCATGGAACAAGAACTTTAATAGTCACACATTGGATGACGAAATAGTGGCCGCAGAAAACATTGTGTTCTTTGGATTATCATTTGGTCAGATAGACAGAGAATACTTTCGAGACTTTTTCAACACAATAATCAGTGATTATAGACCAGGCTTGAAAAGAAAGGGATTACACATAATCACTTATGACGAACATTCAAGACTTGATATTATGGAAAACCTCGAGGGGCTTGGTGTTCAAATGTCAAAACTCAAAAAAGCCATGGATGTAAATTTCTACTTGACGTCAGAAATGGACAGAGCACAAGAAATCGATCGATACAAAGAACTTTGCCGCAACATCAAGGAGCAACAATGATACAAAAAATTATTATTCGTAATTACAAAGGTATAAAGTCATTGGAGTTAAACTTTAACGAGTTCCGCACTATATTGGTGGGGAATAATGGCGTCGGCAAATCAACCATAATAGAAGCTCTTCAACTTGCTCTTGGAGGAGATAATAAGGTTGAGTTAACACTATTTTCATTTCATAAATCTTGTTGGAATGTATCCAATAGGGAAATATCCAACTTACCTAAAATAGAGATTGAGGTCTATTTTTCTAAAAAGGTAGATTACCCAGATTTTAGAGGGAAAAATAATTTGTTGACGGAAGAACACCCTGGCCTCAGATTCACTTATGAATTTGATGAGGCATATGAAGAATTATACCTGAAAACCACGCATGATTTTGTGCCATGTGAATATTATCATACTACAAGGCATTGGTTTAGTGGACAGGTTGCAAAAACAATGTTGCTGCCATTCAAATTGTTTATCATCGATTCATCAAATTCATTCTTTAATAGTAGACCAAGACAGTTCTTGGCAAGACTTTTAGAAGATGATGCGGATGATTTTAGGCCTCAAATGTTGAGTTGTTTGGCTGGCATGAGGGATACTTTTGAAAAAGATGACAAGGTAAAATCTTTTAATGAAGAACTAACACGGCGGGCACAAAAGATAAAGAATGAATTAGGAGTGTCCATTGACTTGATTTCAAAGAATTCATATTCATCAATTCTTGCTCCTATGGTTAATGGCATCCCCTTTGAAAATGCGGGATTGGGAGAACAATGTATCGTAAAAACACTATTATCTCTCGGGGATGATGATAGTGGGAAGCCTAGGATATTGATTGTTGAAGAACCAGAAACGCACCTTTCTCACACAATGATGTATAGCTTGATGAAATTGCTTGAAGAGAAGGTTAATAATCAGGTTATAATAACAACTCATAGTAGCTTTGTCGCCAACAGAATGGAGCTGGACAACCTTGTAGTTCTATCCAAGGATAATGTTGGGAATGTAATTTCCCAAAATCTACAACAAGACTTAAAGGATAAAGAATATAATTACTTCTTTAAATCAACAAATTATGCAACTTTACGTCTTATTTTATGTAATGCAGCAATCTTGGTTGAGGGGCCAACAGATGAGATAATCTGCAACTACTATATGAGACAAATAAACAGAGACATGTTTCATAATGGGGTTGAACTGATGGCAGTAGGAGGTGTGTCATTTGGATATTTTGTAGAATTGGCAAAGGATTTAAAGATAAGAGTAGCAATTGTTAGGGATAGAGACAAAAAAACTCGACAATATTATGAAACTCTTTATAATATAAGTGCAGGTGTTGATAATGTTCGTGTCTTTTTAGATGAAAATTGTTCGACACTTGAACCTTCCTTTGTTGAAGCAAACAAGAATAGGGTTCAAGAATTGAGTGACGCGGTTAGAATAAAAAAAGAACAGAGAGATTCCATTGATTCACTCACTAATTTTATGACTGCCAATAAAACAGAGTGGGCATTTAGGCTCATGAGGGGAACCGAACAATTTGAGGTTCCACAATATATTAAAGACGCCTTTTGCTGGATTGATGGTAAATAAGAAGTGTTTAATTGCCGCCGCTGGTTCTGGTAAGACAACTTATCTTGTCAATCAGATTTGGGAATATTTTCATAATGCCCCAGCTATTCTAGTTACATTTACTACAACCAATCAACAGAATATCTGCGATAAAATAAGAAAGAAATATGGGTATCATCCGTCTCGTATTAAGGTTATGGGATGGTACGAATTTGTATTCAAATATTTTATTTTACCCTATAAAACTGATGCTTTACCAGAACTAAATACAATCCCTATATCATTGCTCTTCGATGCTGACTATTCCCGTACGCGGCTAACAAATGATGGAAGAAGAGTGTCTAAATATAAGAAGGATGATGTAAAAGGAAAGTTCTTTTCTGATGGATGGCGAATACATAAAGACCTGGTCTCAGAATTCGCTTGTTTATGTGCAAAGGGTAATGAGAGCTCCATCGCTAGGCGTCTGGACGAATCTGCTGATATTATATGTTTTGATGAATCGCAGGACTTTGGCGGCCCTGATTATAAAATTATAAAAATAATCGCGAAGTTATATAAAGGAACCGTGTTATTGGCAACAGATCCAAGACAGCATATCTATACAACTACAAAATATGGAGGAAAAGATAGTGGTAAAATAGATACCTATATACAAAATAAGATATGGACAAAAAGAAACAAATATATTGAAATCGATGATACTACTTTGTCCAAATCTCATAGATGTATCGAGCCTATATGTGCTTTGGCAACAACACTATTTACGTCCATGACGCCGACAGAACCATGCTCATGTCCAGATTGTGAGGCAAGACGTAATGAATATAGTGGTCTTAAAGGGGTATTTGCCGTTATGGAAGATGATATTCAGGAGTTTGCTGATACCCACAATCCACTCAATCTCATCTATGATAGACGTGAAAGCTCTTTGGTCGTTGGTAAATATATGACAATGGGGGATTCAAAGGGGACTGAATCAGATGTTGTTTTATTATATCCAACGAAAGAAATGGCGAAGTTCTTATTCCAAAATCGTAATGTTGTCTTGGCTGAAATGACAAGGAACAAGTTATATGTAGCAACTACAAGAGCACGTTATCTTATAGGAATTGTTTTTAGAAACCGATATGAATTCAACAATACATTAATTCCAATTTGGCAACGGTGAAGCAGAAATAAATATAGGCAGCAGACGGGTTATAGTTCCAGTTCTGCTGCCTTTGTTATTTTAGATCAAATGGAGTTTGTTCTGTCAATAAGATTTCATCAGGTTAAAATGACTAGGGTTTCAATTACGAAACTACGAAAACTTTCGTAATTTACGATAACAATTCAATCTTCTTTGAATAGTGCCTTGATAGTATCCTCTGGACTGTCCTGTAATTGACTTCAATACCAATCTCCTTACATAAACTTTCTATATCACGGCTGCTTCTTGTGGGGTCTTCTTCATAGAACTTAATGACATGTCCGTTCCGGACCTGCTTGTCTGTCTGGTATGGAATATCGTTCTCTTCCAGCCATTTCTTCAATGTATTGACGGTTGTTCTCACTCCATAATCCCTGAACGCACGAATGTTCTCCTCAACGGTCAGGGAACAGTCATAGAGTGAACCAAATTCGTCACACTTCATCTGTCTGCGGATGTGGTTGGTGATATTCAACCAATTGTTCATTCCTCTTTCCAGCCAATAGTTCTTGTCTATCTTGAATGATTTCTTTACCGGTCTGGCATGTATATTCCCAATGTTGTTCCATACATCCTTGCACTTATTGATTATAAACATGTTGTCGAGCTGTTTGTCTGAATTGTCAAAATTCCTATACACTTCTGTTGTCGCCAGATATACGAGGTGTTCTTTGGAGATGTCTGGAACAATCTTCATAAAGTGAATGATGTCCAGCCACAACATGGTTGTTCTGAACCCTTCCTTGATTTTAGGGATATAAGGTCTTTGTCGTTCGGTGTCCCACCTGTATTGTGATGTGGGTACTACATAATACTCATCATTACGTAAGTCAACAAATCCGTTTACATATCTTGTGGGGTCAATTTCTGTATGTGTTATGTAAGGATAGATGGTAGAATATTCTGCTATGAACTGACTACGTTTCATCAAGTACATGTCTTTGAGGAATTGACTGTCAAGGTTGAATGAATTGTCTATTGATGTATCTTGGGACAAATCTGTTTCCTCTGATATATTGTATTGAGGGATATTAGATTTATGAGTGGAACTCATTTTGTCCCACTCTTTGATTTCATGTCTTTCACTATCATTGTTATTAATGAAATCACTTACCTTATAGGTAATACCATAATCATAAAACTCATAGTGAGGGAGAGAAGAATTAGAGGTAAACATAACCCTGTGACAATCCCTTGCCTGTTTATCAACATGTTCATTATAATCCTCTGTCAGTGAATTAAAGACTTCATTAAAGTTGTTCTCCCCATAGATTATTTCATCAAAGAAATATAGCAGATGATAACAGTACATGTTTCCCTTTTTCTCTGTGAGATTAGAGAAAGTAGTATGTAACACAGAAGGTTTATATTTAATCATGTCAACGAAATCAGATGGAGGTATATCACATTTATCTATATCAACACAAATGAACTGGGTACCCAGATAGTTGTTTGACATGTAATGATTGGTTCTGTCAAAAACATCATCCTTGTAAAGATAGGTTATGGTAGTTCCTTTCCCTATCATTTCCCTGATTTTATCATTACTGAAATCTTCTGTCTTGAATTTCAATCCCTTGAAATACCGTGATTTTTCCTGTTGTGTGTTAGGTTTGTGGGTTAAAAGTTTATTCCCTATGGAAATCCTCATGTTATTAAAACTTATTTATATAAACTAAATATAACAAGCTTTTTAGAAAAGAATTTTGAAGGAGACCATTAGTTATATTATATAGATTATTGAAAATTGGACATCCAGTCTGGTTTTGCATATCAAGGAGGATAAAATTGTATATTGTTGGTTTCTAATAACTTATTTTATTGTTGGTTGCTTGACAAAAGAATATACATATTCAAATCAGACCCTTAGTGCGTCTTACTAAATTTGATACACATTAAAACAGGATAGAGACCATAAAAATCGGCATAAAACAATGAAAATGAACACCATTATTATTCTTCTTACGTTTTGTTATATTTAATTTGATGGTCAACTAACTGACCAGATTTTAAAAATGACAAATTATAGAATTTATGAAGACTTTGACGGAGTCAAAGAAGAGGTGATTACGAAAGAGGAGGAAATAGAGGAATTCATGAACCTCCCTTATGATGAACAGTTGAGGGTATATTTTCAAAAAGGAAGTAGACCTATGAAACGTATCGTACGATATGAGAATTCAGAGAAGTATCTGTCATTGGAAAGTGTAGTAGGTGAAGTGGAGTTTACTGGAACGAAGTTTTTTGTGAAACATTCCATTGGGAACAAATTTCTGTACAAGAAGGAGAACAAAAAAACTTTTTCAAGGTATGACAGAGATATGTTATTACGCGACCTTATATTGTTCCCTAGATTTGACTGGATAAAGAATGAATATGAGAAAAAACATATTCATGGTAAAGTTCTTAGTAATTCAGTCGTGCGGGATATTCTCGCAGGAAAACTTACTAATGTGGAGATTGTTGTCAAAACATATCTTAAAACGCTTCATCTCAAAGATATTGACTGGAAGGTCTATGTAAAGTATCTGTCTACATTTGACAATGTCCCTGTCTATTGGTTGAAAGCCTGTACAACCGATGTGAATGAAGCAATGAAAAAAATCATTGAAGGACAACCATATCATTTTAAAGACATGGTCAAACAAGCTTTGTCCCTTGGAAGAACAATCAATCCCAAATGGTCAGAAAAAAGAATGGACGAAGAACATACCAATATGACACATTTACTTATGAAGAAGGAAATTGACCATAAGGAACAGATACCTATATATAAGGAATGTCCAGTTTTTGACTATCCATGTCATATCCTCAATACAGAAAAAGAAGTATTTGAGGAAGGTCTTGACATGCACCACTGTATATACACATGCTACTGGAAAAGAATAAAGAACAAAGAATATCTGGGACTGTCGTTCTATGAGCCAGAAAGATTTACCCTCGGGTTGAAAAGAACTAATGGTAAATTTGAGTTTGACCAAGCCTATCTGATATACGACAAGGAGATTGGTCAGGCGTCAATTGATATGATTAATAAATTTCTTAATGATGATGTTGTGGTTGAGCAGATAACTAAATTTGGACAGGACAATCCAACTCTTACCTCTATTGTTCCCAAAGTTGAAGAAGTTGAAGATGTTGATAACGACCTACCGTTCTGATTATAATACATACATATTTCTTTCATCCCCAAAGAGAACTAAAAATCTCCTTGGGGATTTTTCATAATTGGCTGGTTGCGAAAATATTCGTAAATTTGTATTCATAATAATCTTCAATATTATATTTCAACATGAGCCTTTGGTCGAAAGGAATAGAAAGAAGCAAGACTGACACCGTTAGAACAGAGGATGACAAAACCAATCTCATTGACGAGTTCTTCGCCAGTCAGCCTGACGTGCGTTCGTACGAAATCACGGACATAAAGAACGGAGCGGTTAATGTGGATGGTTCAATCCACCTCAATGAAGCAGACCTTGATAATGGAGAACTGTTCTTCAAGATAGCTAAACTTACAGGCAACCTTTACTGCCACTGCAAGCACATCAAACAGTCAGTAGTCCCCGCAGAACTTGGTGGAGAGATTGTATTCGTTCCCAACGAGGAAGAATTGTGGAAGAACAAGCAGGCAGCCGAGGGAGAGGATGACTTGGACATGGGTTATATTACGGCAAAAGACCGTACGAAAGATGACCTCATAACAAACGTCAAACTGGCTTTTGCCGATTTAATTTCAGCGGCAGCAACAGAAGGTGTTGACCTTGAAGAACTATGGAAAAATGTTCTGGAACAAAACGCCAACAAGGATAAGTATAAGTTGCGTATTGAATTTGAAAAGAATAAGTTAGGCAAAACCATAACCAATATCTATGTTTCTGACGATGACAATGACAAGCTGGAACTAAATCCAATTCAAACTGCAATATATCTTATGTTTGCCATGGATGAGAATGGCTTTACAGTAGATGACCTTAAAACCACGGACTGGATTGTGGCCAAACAGATATACAGCCAGCTTGCAAACACAGAACAGAAAACTTATATCAAAGACAAGGATACTGGCGAATATTTAAATTACACCGATGGTATTTTGAACAAGGCATTTAAACCAACTACAGTCAATAGTTATATCAGTGAGATACGCAAGAAGCTGGAAAAACTCATCTGTGTCGAAGATGTCAGAAACGGTTTCTCGATAGTAGGTAAACGAGGTGAGGCTTTAAAGATAAGTCAATCAACACCTGAAATACGACAGCTCATCTGTGAGGAATTTGGGTTTGATTGACCCTCCTTTACATTATAATATATAGGCGAGGACATGTTAAAAGTGTTCTCGCTTTTTTATGCCCATTCACTACCTTGTTCTGTTGTTCAGCCAATATTGGCTCACGTGTATCGCTGAGAACAATCCGTTAATTTTGCAGTGTCAAAACAAAGAACAAATGTTTAACACTCAAATATATACAACTATGAACAACTCAAACAACATCCTTGTGAACGACCAGAACAACGTACTCAACCAGAACACAGTCGAGAATATCGACTGGGATGGAACTCTGTGGAGAGACCGTGTCTTCTCCCACCCAGAACGTACCATAACCATAGGAACCTCATGCAGTGGTATTGGTGCCCCCGAACAGGCACTCCGTCAACTTGGATTGAACAGTAAGATACTCTTCGCCGGGGACATAGACCCCAACGTGAAGAAGTCCTACTTCGCCAACTACGACATCACGGAAGAACAATGGCACAATGACATGTTCAAGTTCGACGCCACTCCATTCAAGGGTAAACTGACCCTATTCGTCTCAGGGATTTGCTGTCAGACATTCAGTAAGGCTGGTGGTCTGGCGGGTGTCAAGGACAAGAAACGCGGATGTCTTTATACGGCGTTCTCCCGTATCGTACGGGAGTGCGAGCCTGAGGTATGGATTATGGAGAACGTCGAGAACATGTTGAACTCCAACAATGGTAGTGACTGGAAGATAATCAAGGCTGAACTGGATACACTTGGTTATGACATCCATTATCAGGTTCTCAACTCCAAGAACTATGGCGTTCCCCAGAGCCGTGCCCGTCTGTTTGTCATAGGGCTCAAACGACCCACGGATTTCCTGTATCCCAGACCAATCAAGCAGGAGAAGGTCATCAATGACATACTTGAAGACAAGGGAGAAGGACTTCGTCAGCTTACACCACGAGAGGCACTGCGGCTTCAAGGGTTTGGAGAGGACTTCAAGATAGTTGTCCCTGAAACCTACGCATACAAACAGGCTGGCAACAGTATCGCCGTCCCGGTTCTCAAAGCACTGTATCAGCAGATGGACATCACAAAATACGGTTTCTAATCAACATTACCCAACATTCTAAAATACAGAATTATGACTACAAATATTTCAGAGAAAAGTTTCAAGGAACTCAACACTCTTATGAGTGAAGTGAATGTTCAGATGGAAGAACTGAACAGAAGGAAGGAAGAAATTTCCGCTGCGATCCAGAGTAAAAAAGAACAGGTCGTGTCAGACTTTGTTCTACATTCAAATCAGTATATGGAGGCTTACCGTCAGATGATGGAGGATACCCGCCTTATGATGGAGATGGGTATCGACCCCACCTCAATCTCTACAGAACCTGCCATTGAGGACAAGGTGGAAGAACCACTTGTTGTTCCCTCAGAAGATGTCGTGGAGGAAGAAGTGGCTGGACATGTATCTGCTGAACCTGATGTTCTGCAAGAAGAACTTGAAGAAGAAACTTCTGATGCTGAAATCATTGAGGACGTGGATACTGATGACACGACTTCAATTGATGTCAAGGAGGAAGATAAGTGCTCTGAACCGAATGAATTGAAGAAGGGAGGGTACAAGCCGTTCTTCTACCTCTTGGGAAAAAGAAAGGGTGCTTTCCCCAAGAATGGAACTACGAACAAATCTCGTAAGTCAACAAGACTTTTGACACCATTCTATAAACTGGCGGGGAGTGAACTAATCAACAAGAGCCTGCCAATGGGAAACTTGAAATACCGCGACAGTTATCCCAACCCTGACGAGAGCCGTATCTATTCAGCAGACGGTATCGCACCAACCATCACGGCCATGCATAGTGATTTACACATCTGGGTGGGACCAAGGCTTGATACACCCACAGAGCCAACACCATTGACTGACGCGGCATGATGTTCTGACAGCACTATTTCACTCATATTTCCAGAGGTAAGTCCATTGACATGTGGTCTTACCTCTTTTTCATACCCATAGTTCTTTCAGCCAATATTGGCTCAGTTAAAAAGTTTGTTCTAATCCCGTAATTTTGTGGTATCAAAATAAAACCAATAATAAACTAAACGTCACTATATTATGACACCTACAACAACCACAATCAATCCCGTCTGGACAGCCATTCATTCAGAACTGTTCAATGCCTGCAAAGACATGTTCTCGGTCAATCCCACCACTGGTGAAATAGAACAGAAGATGGACAAAACTGCTAAGGATAGTCTTAGGAGCACCCTTGTCCGTATTACTCTGGGGCGAGCAGAAAAAGAACAACACCAGTGTGCCAACAACTCATCCAACGCCGCCTCCGGACTTAAACAGATTGTCATCTGGCCCGGAGGCAAGAAGAACGAACTCAAATTCATACTCCCCAACCTCCCTTCGTACGACCGTTTCTTTGACCCATTCGTTGGAGGTGGTTCCGTGTTCATGGGTATAAACTCCAAAGAGCACTATATCAACGATTTCAGCCCCCGTCTGATTACCCTCTACAAACACATCGCTTCGTCAGACAAACGGTTCTTTCACTATCTTGAAGCAATTGACATGTCAATAGTGAAGGCTGGTGAGTTTGCACACAGGTATCAGGAAGTACTGGCCAATATATACGAACAGTTCAGAACTGATGTCATACCCAAAGAGGAAATGAAGAAAGCCGTATCAGAGTGGTGCGAAAGAAACAAAGGTGAGATCCTTGACATCATTGGTGAATTCACATCCTTCCCATGTACTCTCGTGCAGGAGGTGAAAGACTATATCTGTGGAAAGTGGGGAAAGTTCCCAAGAATGAAAAAGAGAGGGACTGTTGGTGACTGGGTCTATAAGAACATTGAGACCGCAGTCAAGGGAGCGGTCTATAATAACTATCGTCGCCTTTTTAATGACAACGCGATTATGAGTATAAATGCTCCACTTCGGTCAGCTCTATGGGTTTATATTTGTAAGTTCTGTTACTCTGGCATGATGTCGTACAATAAAAAGGGAGAATATAAGACGGCCTATGGCGGTAACGGATTGTCAACTAAACGACTTCAAAATGACATTTCGTACTACCAGTCAGAGCGTGTAAGAAAACATTTCATGAACGCCCATATATACAACTACGATTTTGAAGAATTCCTACTCAAGACCAATCCCACGGAAAACGATTTCATATTTCTGGACCCGCCCTATGACAGTAAATTCAGTTCGTACGATAATAATGAATTTAATAGGAACGACCACAAGAGACTGGCTGACTATCTCCTGAATAAATGCAAGGCAAAATGGATGATGATTATCAGTAAGACTGACTTCATCTACGACCTTTACAATCAGCCTGGCATTCATATACAGGAATATGACAAAAAATATACATGTAATACAAAGGGTTGGAAGAACAGGGATGTCATTCATCTACTTATCACCAACTATGACACAAGTGAGGTTAGTGATAGCAAAGATATGGAACACAACCTTGCTGCCTGATAGTAGAACAAGAGTATTGTTCTGCCAATATTGGCTGAATGGTTCATTCAACAGAAACCCACTACCTTTGTATCACAAAACAGAAATAAATAACAAACTTAAAAACAATATTATATGAAAGAGTTTAATTCCACAGAGTTCTGTTCCAAAGTGAAGAACCTCAAAGAAACAATGGTCAACATCACCTATGATTCACAGGTAAAGAACATCTTCTACCAAGTTATCCGTGACAATGACTACAACCCCACGGATGTTCTCAACTTCCTCGCTGAAATCTGGAACAAGACCTATCCCAACTATGCCGACAAGTTCAACAGTCAGAAGTGGTCTGCCGTATTCAACCGTTTCATCTCTGCCGCTGAGGAAGAGTATGACTGGGAACTTGCCAAGAAACTCAAGGACACAATGACATCTGTGTCCGGAAAAGGGAAGGAACGTGAAGCACTACTTCATGACAAGTTCTTCGGTCTTATGGATGAACTGGGGATTGATACCCATCTGTTGAAGATTGACATGTCCATTGACCTATTCGGTTGGATGGCAACACTTGACCTTGTCATCTCCATGGCAGACGGTATCACAGAGAGAAAGACGCTTGACGAAACAGTTTCGTCTGATTTGGAGGGGACAAAGTCAACTTCTACTATCACAGAAGTCACCAAGACTGATAAGGTGGTGGAAGATAAGGAGAAGAAGACACGCAAAAGAACAAAGTGGACCGGCATACTTCAATATTCTCTTGATGGGAAACTGGTAGGTCAGTGGAAATCCATCACAGAGGCCGCCAGGACACTGAACCTCAATCACGCCAGTATCAGTAAATGTGTGAATGGCACTTACAAGAAGGCCGTGGGTTACAGATGGGAGGGCATAAAAGAACCAATGGAAGACATGACGTCCACGGCTGCCGCCTGATACAAGAACATACACTCACAAAAAGACCACTGATAGGATTTTGTCCATATCTGTGGTCTTAAACATATACTTAGTCGTGTAGAGATGGATTTAGTCATCCATGTATTCTTCAAATTTTTTCACTCGTTCTTTGTCGCTCAATGGTTTTATATCCGTCATTTCAGCATACTTTTTGAGCGGTTGAATGTCACCCTCATTTTTTTCATTCAATGACTGTTCGTTTACGAAATCTTCTCGTTTCAAAATATTCGTCATTCTGCCTGATTTATCCATAGCTCTACTTTTGTTTTGTATCTACTTGGTTTACATATCTGTCAACCAGTTTTTTGTTGATTATCATTCTTGGTTCAGCATTGTCAAGTTCTCCTTCTTCGACTTCAATGAAATCATCAAACTCATATTTCTTAACCTTGACTATACCTTTCATCAGATGTGTGATTATTCTATTTAATGCTGCATTATTGGCAAAAGAATGTATTCCATCAGGCAAGAACCAAATTTTACCGTCGTCTGAAACAGTGCCACCATTTTTTATAAATTGTTCTGTCGCGACAAGGTAAGAGACATACTCCACTATATCCCCCATATTTTTCATTTTTAATAACTCTTCTTCGGCCTGATTGTATAGAACACCATAAATCGGGATGTTGTCAATGATTATAGGTCGTTCGGGAACTGCAATCCCATTATAATAAGATGTGTCTATTTCGTCTTTTTCCATCTCTATAAATATTTTTTGTATATGATATTTATGGGTGTTATTCTTCCTCCAAATCATCCTCATCGTCAAGACAACCAAAGTATGACTGCACATTTGATGGTGTCCCCTTTTGCTCATTTATAAATCTATCGAACGACATTACATAACTATATGGGATGTCAAGAGGACTTATTCTGGCTGTATCTTTGATATTGTTCTCGTTCAGCATGTCCGTTATAATTTGTTCCACACCTTCACTTACCTTCGCTTGCTTTGGTTCGTCCGGCAGGTCTGTATTAATGTCCACTTGTTCACCGCCTTCATATTGTCCACGATATTCTCCGGTGCCGTTGAACTGGTCTATGGTACTCAGTATTTCGCTTAATTTCAATCTCATATTTTCCGTTTTGATTTTATAAAACTTGTGTTTGTATACACTTGCCTATGAATTCATCTGATATAATAAAAATATCATCCGCTTCATCCGACCGTATTTCAAGCGGCTCGATGAATTCAATAATTCTATATCCTATACACTTGTCGATCATCAGTCGACAGATTAAGTTTTTAAGTCCTATGTCCAGTTTTATCATTCTGCCTGAGGGGGTGTAAAACACTTCCGGAGCGAGACCTCCACCGTTGTTCTGAACCCTTTCAGCCCCCTGCAAATAACATAAAAATCGACCCAGCTCCCATATCCAAAGGTCATCTCCATGTCTCTCTTTTTTGTTGAATAACAACCCATAAATTGATATATCTTCTTCGTTGTCATTTTTGATGTGGATTGGCATGTCAAAACTCACAATCCCATCAAAGTTTGATTTCTTGTTTTTGCCCATTTCTACTGTATGTTTTTATTATACGATATTTATGGGGGCTGCAAAATAATCTCTATACATAATTTTAAATGGACAATGGACTACGACAATTCTCGCACGAAACCAATTTTTAGGGATTGGACATGCACTAATTAGCACTTCCGTATGACATGGCTAAACATTGCTAACACATTGATATTTGCCGAATTATTCCTTGGTAGGCAATTTTAAAACGGCTACTTTAGCAGTGTCAAAATAATCTTACAAGATTAAATAACAGAACTAAATCAAGGAACATTATGAAACCGAAAGAACTCACGAAATGGAACGAACGCCATTTTCAAATCTGCCTCGCTCTCATCAGTCGCCCCAATTTCAATCCTTATGGGAACTCCACACCCGTCAACTTTGGAGACATCATCAATAAGGCCGACAGGATGATATCACTTCTTCAAGAACGGGAAGCACAGCAGCCCCACGAAAACGAGAATATCGTACCGAAAGCCTCAAAATAACAGATATCCCCAAAAATCGTAAAATAATCTTATTAAACCCACTTTTGAAGGGGTAAAGGAACCTTCAAACAAATCTTTTAAGTTAAATTGAACATGGAGCCAAGAACATCCGTAGTCATATATTGTCGAGTATCGACAAGCCGTCAGGATACAGAGCACCAGTTGAAGGCATTGAGGGACTATTCCAGGAAGAACCATTACAATGTGGTCAAGGAATTTTCAGAACAAATCAGCGGAGCAAAGAAAATTCAGGAAAGACTGGCTCTGCGGGAACTGATGGATTATGTCAGGGAGAATAAGGTAGATAAAGTTCTCATCTTCGAGTGCAGCCGCCTTTCCAGACGTGCAAGTGATTTCCTCAATATCATAGAAGAACTAAACGAACTGGGCGTTTCCCTATATATTCTCCAAAATGGATTGGAAACATTACTGCCTGATGGTAGTGTGAACCCAATCGCTCAGTTAGTTCTGGGAATTATAGGCCAGTTCAATGCGATGGAACGAACCCTAATCAGAGCACGAATGTCAGCAGGATATGAGAACTATCGTGAAAAAGGCGGTGTTGTAGGCCGAAAGGAAGGGTACAGAAAGAAAGATCACGAGTACCATACACAGTATTCCCGTGAGCTTGACCTGCTTTCAAAAGGCGTCAGCCTAAAAGATTGTCAGACCCTCACGGGCACCAGCCAGAACACGCTTATCAAGATCCGTAGAAAATTTCTGTAATGAAAATATTGGTGTCCGCTAAAACTTTCAAGCCCTATTTGGCTTTTTATTTTCCTCGGACAGCCGATATATTGAATGTGTAGGGGCTTTATTGTGAGATATAAGTCCATTAGAAGAGCTTAAATTGGGCAAATATGGCATCCTTGTCTATGCATACCTTGCGAAAGAAGAACATTTTCCTCGGACAGCCGATACAAATACTGAAACAGGGGGCTTGTCAATGCATAAAATCACTCAAAATAGCCGAGTAAACACATTTACCGGACACCAATATAATGAAAACAATCATCCGCAATATCTATAACCTTGCCATTGACATTATGACATGTCTTATGAAGCTGGCTGTAATCATATCACTCCCCGCAGTATTCATATATTATTTGTATCATCCACGAATAACAGCTAATAAACGCTAAACATTCACCCATACTCAATCATAGTATAATTTGCTGTTATATTTTATTTACAGGACCACCACTAATGGTGGAGTATTAAAAATGAAAGAATTAAACAATGAAGTTCCCAATTTTGATTTCTTTGGGGAGTTGGGTGAAAGAATTAAGAACTACATTAGGGTAGAAGTTAAGAGAAAAATCGAGGAGTTTTTTGAAGATTATGAACAACTCAAAAAACATCAACAATCCACAATCAATAGTAATGAGCTTTGTAAAAGATGGGGTCGTTGTAAGAACTCACTTAGAAATTTGGAAAAGAGAGGTGTTATACGACCACTGTCCGTTGGGGGTAAGACCAAAATCTATTCTATTGAAGATGTTGAAAATGCTGAATTGATTTATGGAATTAAACAAGTGGCTTGAATATGAAGATAGATATCAGAACAAACAAGAAAGAGGGTGAGACAACCCTCTTTACTAGACTGAGAATTGGAGGTAAGAGTGAACACATCAACCTTCAACTCAAAGTTGACATCAAACAATGGATTGATGTACGTGAAAGCGATAGAAAACGTGAAAACTATCTTGACCGTATGGGATATACCAAATTTATAATGGATATTGAATTTGGTATCAAACAGCTCAAACGTGATGGGAACGACACGATGGAACATGTCGATACACTTATAAGGGATATTGTTCTGAAAGAACAACGAGAGAAGTTGTTGAAAAGTGAAGAACTCCGCAAGAAGGTCAAGGAACGTGAGACAAAATCTGTCAAGACCTATATGACCAATTTCATCCGCCAGATTGAAAGTGGTGAGGTAAGAACTAAAAAGGGAGAACTATACAGCAGACAGTCCATCAAGATGTGGAAACAACTGTCAAGAATTCTTCTTGATTTTTACACTCATAACCCTTTCACATGGGAGGAGATTGACAAAAATCTTGTTAACAAATTTCTCACTCACCTTGAAAAGAACGGGTATATGAAAAAGACAAGGGACAAGTATATGAGACTTTTCAAACAAGTAATCAGTGATGCGGAAATACTGGGTTATCACACCAATCATACCGCGAAGTTTCTCATCACAAGACTGACTATTAAGGAAAGTGATAAGTCCAAGGAGATTTATCTCACCAAGGAAGAACTGGAAGGAATGTATAACATGAAGCTGGAAGGTTATCAGGAGATTGTCAGGGATTTGTTTTTGATAGGCTGTTATACTGGTCAGAGGTTTTCAGATTTCTCAACCATCAATGAGGGTTGTGTCGTTCCCACATTTTATGGCAGGTCAATCAAAATAGAACAAGTCAAGACTGGAAACCTTGTTGTAGTTCCAATTATTGAGGATCGACTGGAAACACTTTTGAAGAAGTATAATTATAATGTACCCACTGTCTCAGACCAGTTTTTCAATCGTGAAATCAAGGAAATTGGTAGAATGTTGGCTGAAACAGTTCCCAGTCTTGCGAGAAAAGAACGAACCGTATTAAGAAAGCAGGAACGACTTGCAGAAGAAAAAGGTGTCGTGACTTTTGAAAGGGACAGTCAGGGTTATGTTGTCAAGCCAAGATACCAGCTCATTTCCTCACATACTTGTCGAAGGAGCTGTATCACCAACATGTACAAGTCAGGAAAGTACACCATACCCGTAATGATGTCAGTATCCGGACACAGAGATGAGAGAACATTCAGGGAATATGTAAAACTTGACAAGGATGAACTCGCGGAGATGGTTGTAAAATCAAGCGAAGGTGGTATGTTCTAATATGAACTTGGACACATTTGGACACGTTTTAAACATGTAAGAACCAAATTACAGAACACCGTGCCCAAAAAGAACCAACTGGATTTATACAGAAGAAGTATAGGTTCAGTTGGTTCTTTTGTATCTATACATGTCAGTTCTAAAAAATATATATTGTATTGCTTATTTTCTGATAATAGGGGACTTACATATTGTATCAACCCCAAATTAAACTACCCGCCGACCACCGTTCAACGAACATATCTAAATTAAAAGTGCGACCAAAACGTGACCAAATTTGTGGGTATGTATAAAAATAAAATTTCCAACTTATTGATATTTAATAAGTTGGAAATTTGTTTCAGTGGTACCACCAGGAATCGAACCGGGGACACAAGGATTTTCAGTCCTTTGCTCTACCAACTGAGCTATGGCACCATCCGTGTTTTTGCGTTGCAAAGGTACGTTATTTTTTTGAACCATGCAAATTTTGGAGGAAAAAAACGATAAAAATGCCGAAAAAAGAGTTTTTGGGCGGCTTTTGAGCTGTTTTGAACCATAAAAATCCTTCAGAAAGTCGTTTGAAGGTGGTGGGATATTTGTTTTGGTGGGTGATATTTGTCGTGGCATTGGCTGCCTTTGCGTTTCGGAGAAGCAATTTTGTCTCTTTTTGCACTTCGTTGGCGCTTGAGCTTGGCGCAGATGATGAGGATGAAAAGAGAGAAGGGCTCCCGGCGGTATAGCCGGACGCCCTTCTCGGTTAGATGCTATTGGGGTTAAACGCTCGACCGGTTAAACGTTTGAGCGGATTTTTAGCGGATGGCAACCTTGGTGGTCTTGCTGCCTTGGCGGCGGATGTAGATGCCGGGAGCAAGGTTGTCATTGTTGACGCGTACACCGTTGATATTGTAGTACTCGATGGGGGCATTGCTATCGTTGTCTACCGTTACATCCGCGATGCCGGCCGATGCCGAGCAGCCGAAGATGCTGAGGTTGTCAAACATCACGGCATCGCCCTTGGCGCTGGTGAGTCGGATGGCGATATATATGTCTTTGCCGAAATACTTGCCGAGAGAAACACCATCGTTGAAGCGCGATTCTTGGGACAGCGCTATGCTGGTGAGGCGATCGTACCAGCCGATGTATAGTGGGTCGGAACTGTCGGAGGCCTTGATGTCGTAGCTTTCGGCAAAAGTGGCGCTCATTACGCCCGAGGTCCATACGAAACATGCGTCTTCCGATTCGACCTTGACGCGAGGCAGGATGCAGTAGCGGTCGGCCGCGCCGGAGGTCATGAATGTCGAAGCTCCGAGGAAGTTTTTGCCCAGAAGTGCATGCTCCTGATAGAATGATTGGACGGCCCAGCCGGTTTCGCCGAATTCCTCGATGGCTCCGGGGGCAAGACTATTATCGCCCTCGTTGTGGAAGGCGAAGCCTTGCGGAATCTTGCCGTCTTCGAAGTCGTAGAATATGTCAGGGTCGCCCAAGGCTTTGACTTCGAGGGTGAGAACGTTGTTTTCGGGCTTGGTGTCGCCGTCGCACACCAGTTCGCATTTGAGCGTGTGCTTGCCCTTGGCGAGTGATGCTATGGCGTCTTTGAAGGTGATGTCCTTGGCCTGTTGTGCGGCGAAGGTGACTTGCTGTGTCGCGGCCATGATGTCATCGATGTACAGGTTGGCTACCACTGATTTTTCAACGATGCCGACGTTGCGAGCGCTGACAGTCACGTCTTTATATGATATTGTGGGAATGTATGCACTGGCGGGAGCAATGAATTTCTCGGCACAGATGTCGACGCTGTTGGGGTCATCGATGCGCTCGACGCTGAAGTCGTCGATGGTAATCCAGTTTTCGTCCGGGTCGGAGAAGGCGTAGAAGCCGAAGCATACGGTCTGTGCCTTGTCAAAGTGTACGATATTGATGGATTCTTCGTAAGCTCCGCGTGCAAAGGGGTTGTATTCGACCACTTTATTCGTCATTTTATCGGGGAGTTGTTCATTGCCCCAATACATGGCAAAGCGCTCGTTGTGATTGTCGTCGCCTGAGTACCAGAAGCGTACCACGTAATAACCCGGCTCGACGTTGATTGGCTCGAGTATTACCCAGTCGTCAGCGGCATGTTCTTTGTCGTAGTTGTATCCGAGGTATCCGTATCCGGTGCGGGCGAGGTTGATCCAGAATGAGCCTACTTCCACGCCCCAGTCACCGGAGTCGTTGTTGAGATTGAATGTCTTGATGGCCGAATTGTCTTCGTCGGGTTCGAAACCGGTGGAGTAGGGCACTGTGGCCGGGGCGCGGTGGCGCACTTGCACGGTCTTGGTGTTGTTGGCCGTCTCGATGTCGTCGGGATGTGATACGGTGGCAGTCACCTCATATAGTGCGCGAGGCGTAGACAGGTCGAGAGTGCCTTTGAAGATGTATTTGAATTCTTCGCCGGCATTGAGCGTCTTGGAGACGGTCTCGGAAAGTGCTTCTTTGCCATTGACGCTGATAGTCACGGGGAAGGTCGTCACTGTTTCCATACCGGTATTTTTGATTTTGACGGAGACTTCCTCCTTGTTTGTAAGGCCCCAGCCGGTACACGGGGTCACGATTTCCGTCAGGCTGAGATCCACGAGGTTGTCGGCGGATTCGACGATTACATCGCGCAGATAGAGGCGAAATCTATCGGCCGTGGAGTAGCAGTAGAACCCGAGATAGAAGGGCACGCCGGCTTTTACGGGCAGTATGACGTAGTTGCTGTACTCGTCGTTGTGCACGATGGGATGGTCGGCAAGCTGATTGGTCATTGCTTCGACGGTCTGAGCGTTGCCGCTGAAGACTTTGAAGGCTTCGCCGTAGGAGCTGCCTTTGAAGTGGTAGCGGATGAGGACGTTGCCGTCTGCTGTCGGAGTGATGGCCGGTGAGATTAGCCAGTCATTGCCGTTATTGCTACCATTGTAGTTGTAGTAGCAACGGCTGCCGGGGTCGTTATCGGCCGAGAACTGCCAGGTGGATCCGTCTGCATTGACGTCGAAGACCTTCCACGCTTTGAAGTCGCTTTCGGTCTCAAAGGAGGTTGTAAACAGCTGTTGTGCTGCGGCCGGGAGCATGGCAACCAGCGCGAGCATAGTGAGTGTGTATAATCTCTTCATATGAATAAGTATATAGTGTATTAGAATTGAGCTATGTATAGTACTCCCCATTTTTCGACAGGGGGTTAAACTTCAATAAATTTCAGAACAA
>ENA-ORRN01000713-ORRN01000713.1-human-gut-metagenome-genome-assembly--contig:-NODE-713-length-25558-cov-3.561934_pt1 | contig 25558 bp, 22 predicted proteins | sample MGYA00242174_ERZ509132 | MGnify/ENA primary metagenome ERZ509132 (study PRJEB26280, sample SAMEA2338671) | human gut metagenome | biome: human gut; feature: human-associated habitat; material: faeces... | reverse complement strand
CTTGTGACCGGCAACCGGCTTGTGATGCCGGTGATGCTGCCGGACATACTCGTTGGCGTCTCGAAGAGAGATAGGTCTTAGCCGCAGCAAAGCTGTTCTTCAAATGGGGTATTGAGTTTGACAAAGACCATTCCTATACCGTTGCCGAGAATGGAAACCGAAAGGTGCAGTATGCCAACAAAGCGGAGCTAATGGACGGAATCGTAAAGAAGTATCATCCCGAAACCCTGCTCGAAGGTGACGTTGCCGGTGAAAGCGGCGAGATGGCAGCACCCAAGCAGACAGAGGCAAAGAATCATCAGCCGCCCAAAGGCAATCGGAGCAGAAGCAGACAGCCGAAGCCTCTTCCCGATCAAACCGAAAAGGACGGCAAGAAAGGCGGCTCCCAGTCATCACAGAAGCAATTAAACGTAGAGACAGAGCCAGAACCTGTGAAGGCGGTGTCTGATGGGCAGACTTGATTTACTGTATAGAATGGATCTTCCTCATCGTGCGAAATCCGTCTATAGCTATCTTGCAGACAGAGCAAAAAAGGATGGCATATGCTGGCCTGCGATCCCTACAATCGCATGAGAGCTTAAGCTGTCGCAGTCAACCGTGCGCAGAGCTCTACAGGATCTGCGTAAAGCCGGACTGCTGGAAACTGAGCAGCGATACCGAAAGCATGGCGGTAAAAGCAGCTTGCTCTATACACTTAGGCAAGGATGAAAAACAGTTCCCTCCGCTAAGAGGGAACTATACCTATTTACTGACAGGTGCCACCTGTCATGATGAAAGGAGAAGGCGAACCTCCCATCTGAAAAACTACCACAGCAGAAAGAAAAACACTTACGCAAATAACGATAACGGCGAACAAGATATGAAGATGGCGTAAATTTTTTTGCTAATTCCGCATCCTATCGTTAGCAATTAACTATTACCTTGTATATTAATGCCCACCCCATCAATATACTAATACTAACGGCATTGCCGCTTACGATATTAGCGTGAAAAGGAGGTGGGTGTATGCAGAAGGATAACAAGCATTGAGCAAATCATTGGAAAGCGTATTCAGAAAATACGCCAGGCAAAGGGCTATACCCAGCAGCAGTTTTCAGAGATGGTTGGGTTTTCAACAAATTATCTCTCTGACGTCGAGCGAGGAAAAAGCTCCGTCAGATTAGGGAAGCTTGCTGCAATCATCAACGCCCTTGAATGCTCTGCAGATGAGGTGTTCATAGATGTAATTGATCACGGGTACAAGGTTAAAAGTCCCAGGATAGCTGCTCGAATCGAAGCACTTCCACCCGACGAGCAAGAAAAAGTATTCGCTGTGTTGGATGCCCTTAATTGTCAATCGAAGAAATGACCCACAAAGAGCCTGCTCACACGGGCTCTTTTTCTTTCTCAACTTTTTTTCGCTAAAGTCTTCCTTTTTTCGATCTCATGTGCTATACTAACGGTAATTGCATTAGTCATTCGCTATAATCGTTATTAGTTGTTAGATGAGAGAGAAGACCTGCTGCTTTGCAGGACACAGACAAATATCAGCAGAGTATCTTCCGGCTATCTCAGAAAAGCTGCGGGATACTCTGATTTTTATATTGAACAAGGATACCAATACTTCGGCGCCGGAGGCGCTTTAGGATTTGACACTCTTGCAGCACAGACAGTACTAAACCTTAAACAGTGGTATCCATGTATAAAGCTGATTCTTGTTCTGCCGTGCAAGGATCAAGCGGCCGGGTGGAGAGCCAACGACGTTAAAGAATATGAACGGATAAAATCACGTGCTGATAAGATAGTCTACACGGCAGACCGATACTTTAACGGCTGTATGCAAAAAAACCGCTATTTAGTTGACGGTGGCAGTCTTTGCATCTGCTACTTGGCAAAACAAGAGGGTGGCACAGCTTACACAGTCCAATACGCCAGAGAGAAAGGACTGCGGGTAGTTAATATTGTAGAATAACAAATAAGACTGCAACTCTTTCGAATTGTGACCTTATAGACGGATATTTTTCGCAGAGTTCACAACTCTGTCAAAAAGAACGCAGCGTCGCTGAATATAAAGGTGTTTTAGCTTTTCTCGACGGTTGATTTGACGGCTTTAATCTGAATCAGTAACCGATTGCGGACAGTTTTTCCATATTGTCTATTTTTAACTCCATCGATGAGTGAGCATATCTTTCCAACGTAATTCGTGGGCTTGAATGTCCCAATACTTCACTTAAAGACTTGATTTCAAAGTCAACCTCTACACATCGGGTAGCGAATGTATGTCGAAGAACGTGATAATGAACACCACCAAGATTACAATCCTTGGTATACTTTGCCAGTCAGTATTGTAGTGTTCGAGGCTCAACAAATCTATCTAAATCACCCGTCAGCACATAAGCTTCTGGAGCCATCCAAGTCCAGTGATTGCAAATATCAATGAGATAATCGCTTAAAGGAATGATCCTCAAAGAGCTATCGCTTTTAGGCGTGCTAATTCTAATACTGGTTTTGGATGAACTGCCTCCATCAGAGTTTTTTAATCGTTGCATTGTTGAAGAAACAGAAACAGTTCTGTCAGCTAAAGAAATGTTTCGTCATTTCAAGGCACAAATCTCTCCGATTCGCAAACCGGTTAACAGCGAAAAGAGAACTCCGAACTTACATGGGTCGGGATCATTGAGAAGATATTGAACAAAGATATCCTGCTCCTCTCGACTTAAAATTCGCATTTCTTGTTTCGGCAATTTGGGATAAGTGACTTCAACTAAGTCAATTCCAGAAACTGTCTTATGCGCATACTGCAAAACCGTTTTAAGCAGAGAGAGAATATCTCGCACAGTTTTTGGAGTCAGTGCTTTCTCGGTCAGCAAATCATGACCGAATTGTTCAATCGTCAAAGAGTCTATTGCTTGGATAAGATATCCACCGATAGCTGGTTTGATATGCTTATCAACAATAGCGCTATACTTCACATATGAAGATTCTTTTACCTTGGTTCGATTAAGCTGAAGCCATTGATCACAGATGGATGATAAACGCAGACGACTATTTCTTTGAATTGTCTGTCCATTGATCAGAGCCGCCTTAACCTCATTTACTTTTTCTTTTGCATCTCGATAGGTTTTTCCATAGCAGTACCCATAGATGATTTTTCCGTCAAATGAGTACCCCCTTAATATACCGTGCCTCCCACCGGTTGTCTTTTCGTTTATAGATGTTTTCGCCTTTTTTTGACATAATTAGACCTCCTTCAAATATTGGTGCAGTTCTATTTTACCGACCAATATTGACGGTGGTTTTGACGGCTGAAGGATTTATTTTTGATTAAATAATCGGATTTATCCCGCTTGCTCAAGTCAATTTCCATAAACATTTTCCATTTCAATCCTATTTTCTTGTCGAAACCCCTTGTATTTTGGCGACAGTTGATGTATAATTAGCCTCGTAGAGTTGTGAACTCTGCGAAAGAGCGCAGCTTATTTTTGAAAGAAAACCAAGCAGGCGCTCGGTGAAACTCGACGAAAAGTGCTTTGTACACACGAAAGGCGGGTGAACAATGGAAGCTATTGATCGGAAAAAAAGAGATTGTAAACAATTGCCTCGAGCTTCTTGTTGAGAGAGGGTTAACCCAAACCACAACGCGTGAGCTTAGTAAAGTTATGAAATTGAAAAGCGGAGACATGTATTATTATTTTAACTCAAAAGATGAGTTAATAATCGTTTGCGCTGAAGAAGCAGTTATTCGTGTTGAAAACAGTCTGCTTGTCCCTGCGTTGAAAGAACTACCGTAGCCGAAAGAAATGATGGATCACCTCCAAATCAACGCCTTGGATATTGCACAGACCATGAAGTTTTTCGTATCTGTATGTACAGATATGCGGTATGCAGAAGGCATGAGGCCAGTTTTAGAGAGAGTCGGAAAAAGATATACGCAATATGCCAACAGATTTGCTAAAGCATTAAACACAGATACAAAAGAAATAACGCCTTTTGTTTTTATGATGATTACAGCCATTTCAAATTATATGGTTTTTGGTGAGGCTTCTTTTGTATCCCCGCAGCTTAGAGCGGTTTAGATAAAATTTGAACGCCTATTAGCAGACAAAAAATAAACGACAAACAGATCATGTGAATAGGAGAATTGATTATGGCAATAGCAGAAGTAATTAAGTTCGAAGGCCCCCAAGATGCGCTCGTATGGAAATTCCCTGTGGAGGATTTTAATGCGACTTCGCAGTTAATAGTCGATGAGACACACGAAGCACTCCTCGTTGCAAACGGAAATGCAGCAGATCTTTTCACGGCAGGGCGGAGAACGCTCTCTGTTCCTAACATCCCGATTGCCAGAAAGCTTATTGAAATTCCAACGGGTGGCAACTCCCCGTTCCCGTGCAAGGTTTTCTTTATCAACAAAGTACACCAAATGGATCTGCTATGGGGTACGCAAGGCCCTATTGCTTTGGAAGATCCCTTGTACGACATCTTCATGCATGTGATGGCAAACGGCAGTATGTCTATTTCGGTTGATAACTCCCGCAAGTTTGTTTTGAAGATGGTCGGCTTTAGGGATAACTTCAGCAATGACGAGTTGATCTCAAAATTTAGAGGCATTATTTCTTCGCATGTAAAGGATTGCATCTCAAAAATTATGATCAACGGTATGCTGAGTTACTTCATGATGAATGCTCATCTGTTTGAACTTAGCGGTGTTATCAAAGAAAGACTCGATGCAATCTTTGAAGAATACGGAATCAAGATTCAGTATTTCAACATGGAAACTATTGAGGTTCCCGAAGCAGATTATCAGAAGGTCAGCGAGGCAAAAGAACGTAGAACCAGCCGAATGATTGAGGGCTATACCTGGCAAGAAGAACGACAAATGATGATCGCCGAAAAGTTTGCGGGCAATGAAGGTACCATGGGAAATGTCGGCGGTGCCGTCGGTGGTTTTATGATGGGCGGTGCTATGGGTGGTTCAATCGTGGACATTGCGAGAAATGCCCTTGATCCAGAAAAAATCCCAAAAGAAAAGTCTCCCAAGGATGCAGCCGGAACACATCCGCGTCCTGGCCAGGGCCCCGGCAGGATTGATGTAACTGATTTCTTCAAGCCAAAAGATGAATCAACTGAGCCTGTGGCAGACGGAGAGAAATGCCCGAAATGCGGTGCTGAGTTACCTCCGAATGCCAAATTCTGCTTGAGTTGTGGAGAACGAATTCAGCACGACAGCAATATGGTTCTTTGCCCGAATTGCGGCAAGACCGTTCCCAAGGGAAAGTTCTGCTTTGAGTGTGGATATAAATTCTCGGCAAACACATGCCCTAAATGTGGAGCAACATTGCCGGAAGGTGCTAAGTTCTGCTTCGAGTGCGGTGAAAGACTATAAGGAGTGAAGGAAATGAAAAACCAAAATACCAAAACGAAAAATACTGTCGGAATAGCTCTAATCTATGTGATCCTGCTGGGAGTATTCAACCTTCTTGTGTTCACCATTTTTAAAACTCGGACAAACGTGTTTTGGCTGAGTTATGCTTTTATGACACTTGCCTTTGTTGTTCAGATAATAAGCATGTTTTTATCATTTAAAACTGCCGATGTTGAAACCGTATTCTTCGGTATCCCTTTGGCGTCATTCTCAATTTATTATCTATGTGCGGCTCTTGTCATCGGCGCATTGTTCATGATTTTCCAGCAAGCGAGTTTTACTCTTGCGCTTGTCATTCAACTACTTGTCCTTGCCGCATTTTTGATCATAGCAATCATTTCGCTAATGGCGCGGGATACCGTTCAGCAGATTGGGGAAAACATCAAAGAGAATGTAACCAACCTCAAGTCTGTTCTTGTGGACATCGAATTAATGAGAGATTCCTGCTCCAATCCGGAATTGAAAGAGGCACTTAGAAAGCTATCTGAAACTGTCAAGTATTCAGATCCAATGACCAATGACTCTGTGGCAAGCGTCGAACAGCGCATAATGCGAAAAGTATCTGAACTCCGTATTAATATCGACGATGGTCAGATTGCTGATGCAAAGCAAGCGTGCGGTGAGCTTGAAAGAATGTATATCGAGCGAAACAAGAAACTTGCCATTTCGAAATAATCGTAGTGAGGTGCTGTAAATGACTGTAAGTTTCGTAGCTCGGAAATGTACTCAGTGTGCTGGAAAACTACAGTACATAAAAGAAAAGAAGATCTGGAAATGCCTTTATTGTGGTGCAGAGATCGAGAGGCAGGAACAATATGACGGCCTGTTTACAATCAAAAATGTAGTCAGGCAGTCGTTGCTGGATACTGCCTACCGTCGACTTGACAGTGCATCAAAAAATCTTATTGAGTGCGAAAAAATAGATTCTCGGTATGTCGGGACGATTATTGCGAAATTGGCTTATGACATGATTCGGGTTATAACACCCGGCGCGTGTGATCCAAGAGACGCCAAATCTATTTTTACTCAATTGAAGAAGACATATGAACAACTTAAATCGACAGGATCAAGCGTATCAGATGATGAGGAAGCTCTGTATGAATTCCTCGAAGAGTCAGATATTTTTGCAACTTTGATCTTAGTATATGATTCCCTGAACGATGTGACTCGACGCGATTTTATATCTCAAATGCTCGATGCGAAAGATGTTTACTCGAAACCTGCAAACAACAATCTGCTGAGTTATGCAATAAAAAGCGGGAAAATAGACCTCGCCGATCAAGTTATCGGCAACTCAGATAATATCGATCCCAAGATGGCGTTGTCTGAGGTTCTCGCAAGGTATCCAGACGGAGATACAAAAGGTGATCGTATTGCGACTCTTCTCGCAACAGGAGGAATAAAGTACGAGGACAGAAAGCTAATCGAGAATTATTTAGCAGATACAAAGGATAGTGTTAAGACAAAAAGCAAAGCAAGTATTGCTGCATTAAATAACGGATTATCTATTAACTCTGATTTGCTGATGGATCAAATAATAAGGCTTGCAGATCCCGAGGTTGTTAAGGATACACTATCTGCTTTTTGCAAAAACAAGATTAGCGATGAAGACATAATCAAGATTCTCGCCTTTGCATATGAGTGTGGAAGCATCCAGACGGCTTATAATGCAATGGATTGCTTGAAGAACAGCGGTCAATATGTTTTAGTGTCGGCAAAGCTCATCATCTCAATGCTTTCAAACAGCAAGTTAAGTGCGAGCGACAAGGTTTCACTGCTTAAAAAGTCCTTTGAATTCAAAGTAGATAACAAATCTTTTGAGTCGGTGCTAACAAACTACCTGTGCTTCAACCTTGACAAGGCTGATGACAGGAAAGCTATTCTTGACTGTCTTCTTGACCGGGCAACTAATATCCCGACCTCTACCGTTGAAAGCTATGTTCTCAAGTGCTCTATAGATGGGGATAACAAGCCCTCTATTGTGAGAGCAATGTTTGAAAAAGGATTGAATATCAGCTTCTTCAACGACCTTTTATCGAAATATATGAACAGCAGCACAGATTCGAAGGATATCAAAGCGTCTATTATTGAGGTCTTGTCGCAGAAGGGCTTAAAAATCGATCCCAGCTACTTTGTTGAGTATATCTGCTCATCAACAGATGAACTCTCAGTAAAAATGCAGTTTATCAAAAAGATGATTGCAAACGGATCTCAGCTCAGAGCTGATGCGGCAAACGCATACCTCGAAAGAACTCCGGCTGATCGTTTCAGTTCGGAACTCTTCTCGATGATATTTACTCCTGGTAGTTCGTTTACAAGCCGAGCAGTTGAGAATTATCTTCTCCGGTTTAAGGATAGGGACGCAGTAAAAGCTGATAACGTGAAAACAATTGTCGACCGCGCAACGTGTGACGTCCTCAACTCCAGATGCCGAGTCTCGCACCTCGGGAACAGTATCACATGTAATTTAGTACAAGCATATACACTTGTCACAAACGATTCTCAAACAACAGCACTGGCGATCGCTGACTATTTCATTTCCTCAAAGAAAATGAAGATCAATGCGGAAATGAGCGTTTCGGGTTCGAATATGAAAATGAAGAAATATGTAGTAGCTAACAAAGCAAATCTGAGCGAAGCAACAAATTCGATCTGCGAGAGATTTAAAGTTTATTCAATGCTCTTCTAATTGAAAGGACGGTGACTACAGATGGTAAAGACACTTGAATTGGCAAATGGAATGTTTGTCAGCATGGCGGTTGCTGAAGTGACCTCCGTCCCTTTCTATGAGCTTTTTGCCAAAGACCTAGACCGTGCCAACTATTCGAATCAAGTCTTGTTTACACAGATTCTCCAAGCAATGCATCGGAAGTCAGACACGGAGAATACTGCATTTGAGTTCTTGTTTCAAAGTATTGGCGTAGACAACCAAACTTATAAGGCCCAGGTTAGGTTATACATAATCGTCAGGAAGATTGGCGACGTTAAGTTCAGCAACGAATCTTTCATTCTCGATATGATGTCGAGCATCAAGAATGATCTCGAGGATAAAAACTTCTCAGTATCTGTGCTTGACACTGAGGAAGAGTACTCCTCGTTTGAAAAGGCACTCTCAGAGACTAATTGTTCCAAGGTGCTTTCTATTTCAAAGAAAGAAAAAGTAATCGGAAACGCCCTTTCAGCGAATGGTCTAATGTACTATAACGACGTCATCGAACCATCCGAGAACACCAATATTGCAACACTCACCAATGCCTTAACGCAATATCCCGGAAGCGTTGTCTCAATGCAGATTATTCCCGCGAAATACAACATTCAGGAATTGTACGGCATTGAAGAGAACAAAAACTTTTTGGCTCATTATGTGAGCGAGATTCGGTATCGGCAAGGAATACGAGTGGATGCGAATACGCAAATGATCGTAGACGCATATGACTACTATTCTCAAGCCAATAATGAGTTACTGTTTCTATATAACTTTGTTGTGTATTCGGAGTACAGCAGTGCAATTGATCTTGCCAATAAACTAATGGACGCCATAGAAACAGAAGGAAAAGCTACCGGAAGCTCGTTGGACATAGTTGACGTTTCGGAGTTTGGTCTTACTCCAGCCACCAATCTGTTTGCAAGCCCTTGGATAGCCAATGATGTTCTTCTCAATCGAGCGCGGGAAATGAGCTTTTGGGGAAACAAGAATGCACCGAAGCATCTCCAACGGCTCAAACACTTGATGACGACACGCGAACTTCGGGGCGTTTTCAAGTTTCCGATTGATGATGGAAAAATTATCGGATTGGATAGCAATAAGATCCTTGCAAACCGAGAAAAACTCCATCAGAGCATTATTTCGGACGGCAACTTTAAGGTTGGTATTATTCAAAACGCCAGCAAAAGTGGAAAGAACGACAATGCTCATGCTGGCATTGCACTTAATGATTTTACCAAGCACGGGCTTATCGTTGGTATGCCAGGATCAGGCAAAACGAACTTCTCACTTGGTCTTCTTTTGCAGTTTTGGAACGAGTTTAGTATACCGTTTCTTGCAATCGAACCTACAAAGAGTGAGTATCGTTCGTTGATTGACGATATAAAGGATTTGCAGATATTCACTCCTGGAAAAAACACGGTATCTCCTTATATCATCAATCCCTTTCTTCCCCCAACAGGTGTGACGGTGGAAAGCTATGTCCCCAGCCTTATGTCTGCATTCAAGGCTGCTTTCTCAATGCCAGATCCTCTGCCCGATATTTTCTTGTCAGCAATCAATGATTGCTACAACGAGTACGGTTGGAAAACGGACAGCACAAAAGACGATCCAACCGTGCAGCGATTTGGCCTTTATGAATTCATCAAGGTGTTTAAGAAGAAGATCCAGCACATGGATTATAAAGGCGATGTCAAAGCCAATATGGAAAGCGCTGGTGTCGTCCGCCTTGTCAGCTTGATCGAGCAAAACAGCAATATCTATGACACCATAAACACCATTCCACTTGAGGATCTGTTAAGCAAACCGACTGTAATTGAGCTAAACGCAATCAACAACAAAGAGCAGAAATCGCTGATTATGGCACTGCTACTAATCATGATTTGTGTATATACCAAGAACAATGTCTCCGGCGACGGAAAACTGAAAAATGTCTTACTAATTGATGAGGCACATGTTCTGCTTGCCGGTGGTAGCTCAAGATCGGATGACAGCGCAGATTCGCAGGGATCTACAGTGGAAGCCCTCGAAGATATGATTGCTGAAATACGATCTTACGGTACCAGTATTATTATCGCAGACCAATCGCCCACGAAAGTTGGCCGCAGCGTAGTCGCAAATACGAATGTGAAGGTAATCTTTAAGCTCGTCGAAAAAGAGAATAAGGATGCAATCAGTACGGCGACCAATATGAATGATGCGGATTATGATTTGCTTGGTCGGCTTGGTGTCGGAGAAGCCCTACTCCATTATGGCAGAGTATATAGCCCCCTCCACATAAAAACCTATAACGTGCATGACAAGGCTATTATAAGGCCCGTCATTCCAGACCAGGAAATTGCCGCCCTTTCAACATATTGGGATACGCATAAAGAATTGCTTATCCCCCACATTGAATGCAAATACAGTTGTTATTGCAAAGATAGCTGTGACTTCAAACTCCGCGCCAACGCAGATTTCCTCGCTGCACGTTTAGTGAACGACTGCTTGTACGAGCTGACGGATAAGGCAGCGTTTGTGAAGTTTTTGGTGAAGATGGATAAGAACATAATTGACTTGTTGAAGGAGAATCCTTCAATCCAAGCGAGCAACCGGCTCATTAACTGCGTAAAGATAAAGTTCTTGAGAAAGTCTATGCTGATTAAAAGCTTCGGGATCACAAAGGCTGAATACAACACGATTCTTAACCACCCGCGGTTTTTGAGAAGAGCCGAGCAGTAGAAACTGCTTAAAATCTGAGAAAAGGAGGTTTAAGTAATGGGTGAAGACTTTGAAGACTCTGTTGATACTTCGTCGTTCGACGATATAAGCACAGATACCACTGATACAAGCAGCTTTTCCGATCCTGTTGATGTTGGCGATATGATGGATGATATCCCTACAGAGCCAATTGAAAGCTTTGATGTCGAACCACTCGATAACAGCTTTGAGACAGAGCTTCCAACGGCAGAAGCAACGGATATAGATAGCTTGATGAACGGTGCTGCTGATACATATATGACAGAAGAAGTCCCATCTGACACGCTTGATTCTTCTGGCCTTGATCCATCAGATATCTCAAGCGATATAGATGATTATGAAATGGATGCTGGTTCTGATATAGCTGACTTGATGGACGAGGCAGCAATTGAATCATTCGATGAGGTTGCAATGGATACGACCGAAGTTAATGACTCCACAGATAACGACATAGAAACACTAATGAATGATGTAGAGCTTGTATCGGATACTGCTGAGAATCCATCTGAGATAGAGATGGACACAATTGAGAACGATGATGATAACATCAATGAAGTTGAATCACTCCTGGCGACAGAAGAACTGTCACAGGATGACGCTTCTGATCTTGTGGAAGAGCTTGATTCTGATAATACAGAGGAAATGCAGGAAGCAACAGATGTCTCCGCTCTAATGGATGAAAGTGATGTGGGCGACACGATTCCTTTCGTCGATGAATCCATCGAAGATACATCTGACGATTTCGAGACAGAGGATGTGCCTCCGGTTGAAACGGATATGGAAGAAAACGAGATCGGTACAGAAGAAATATCCGAAGGAACAGAGCCGTTGGATTCCACGCAGATTGATGCTGATACTGAGACTAATTCCAGCGTTACAGATATTTCAGAAGATGAGCAAGGTGAACTGGAGGGAGCTCTTTCAGATGTATCTGATACACAGCCAGGCTCTCCTCTTGATGCGGAGGTTTCGGCGTATGACCAATTAGCCGATTATTACAACTCACACAATTATGGTCAGCAGGATTACGCGGAATACTCTAAAGATCCCGAATGGCAAGAGCTAAATAATGCCTACCTACAAGAACTTAGCAGAGAGCCAATTGATTATAGTGGTGATAAAACATCTGATATTAGTGACATACATGACGAGCTAATAGCTGCGGGCATTCCAGAAGGAAGTTCAGAGCTGGAAGCTATAATGGCAAATGAGCAGGCTGGGATTGATGCAATTGTGGAAGCGCAGCAGAGTTCTTCGCCTCCCGTTGATCCGATAGACGGTGATGCAAGCAATCCTCCAATCGATCCTCCGATTGATCCAATTGAATCATTAGACGATGTTGGTTCTTCAAGTGGGCCAGTTCATTTAACGCAGAACGATGTTGAAGAGTTCATAGGGAATTCCTCTGATAAAGATGCTCTCCAAAACTTAAGAGATGGCATAGAGTCTGGCGATATTCAAATCGATGTTGACGATGCCGCAGAAGGAAGCGGCACCGGTCCAGTACTTACAAGGGACATTTCGGAACAATGGGAGTCTGGAAATCATGCTATTGACAATAATATAGAAGTAATGCGGGACGATCTCCGTGACAAAGGACTCGAAGGCGGCCCCGAAATGGAGTCAATAGTAATGGCAGAACGGGCTCGTATGCAAGAGGAATTGGAACGAAATATTCGGGGTGATTTTTCAGATCCTTATCAAAAACCGGATTTTGGAGAACTACTTCAGGAACGCCAAGTATCAGAAGGATTAGCTGCAAATGGGCAAGACATTTCACCGGAGATATCGGAGGAAACGCCTACTGTCACAGATCTTCCAAATGAGATAAACTATGATGAGGTTTTCGAAGGATTAGATGATTATGACTTTGACGGTATCGATTATGCAACTGATACGGAACGTCTTGATAGTTCTCTTGAAAACTTTGATAGCAGCACATGGGAAGGTTTATCTCTTGATGAGCAAAAAGCTGCGATGACGGATCTTGCCGACTATGTTAAGGATGTGATTGGCTTTGATAATCCGCCTGAGATTGTCTATTACAACAATCCGGTAGATGGAGATTATGGCGGGTATTCGTCTGGAAGCAACACATTGGAAGTCAATGAGTATATGCTGTACAACAATGAGGAAGCTGCAGATACTGTAGCCCACGAATTGTGGCATGCATATCAGCACCAGCGAGCAAACAATCCTCAGAGCGCAAAGGATTATCAATACCAGTATGGTTTTGACAATTATATACGCCCCGAAGATGACTTTGCGGGATATCAAGATCAACTTGTTGAGGCCGAAGCAAGAGCCTTTGCGCAGCAATTTAAGGACAGATTAAATATGAAAGGGAGGCGGATATAAATGGAGGCGATTAAACAGTATCTTTTAACCGAAAAGAAGCTAACTCCTGCCATAATGGAAAGGATGCTGCTGAAATTCGAAAAACACCAGGATATTGCCGATGAATTCGTTTTGTGGATTCAAACAAACGAGTACGTTGCCGATGCTCCAATAAAGGTAGAAGGATACACCGCAGACGATATTCACAGAATCGCACCATTCTTGGATGGAGTCGGAGTATTCAATTTTATGATTTCGTTGAGAGAACAGCCCGAAAAAGCGAAACAGCAGATTGCTTCCGGTTTTCCGAGAAAGTAATGTCAACGGAACAAAAGAGGGAGGTTCTCAACTATGACGGATGAAGAATACCAAAGAGAATTAGAAGAAGCTGAACGACTACAGCGACAGATCAATAATGTTATTGATCAGATTAACCGCACTAATCGAGAGAATGCTAAGCTTGAAGTTGAGCTTGATAATGCAATACAGAATGTCAGCATTCTCATCAGTAATTGCGGTAAGCTTGACAAAGCCGTATATGAGGATATGGGCTATCTTTCCGATGTCGTGGGGCAAGCCGATATCAGCACAAAAGAAGTCTTTCAAGCCTTAAACGAGCTGGCTGTTCAGTATTTCTCGTTCAAGAGCATTTCGACTGCTTCGAAGAACGTAACTCAATACAATGATGAGTATTACACGAGATTCTCATACTACAATGAATTGCGACGGATTTCCCTCGGCTATGTAGTTGGCCTCGACTCTCACATTGTATCAAGTGAGTCCGCTCGAAAGAAAGTCGAGAAGGCTTATCTGCAAAACACCGAGTATTGGCTTGCATATTGCATCGCAGCAGTGATGCTTTGGGCAAGCAATGAAAAAGAAGCCGCACAACGTGCAATGAGCAAAAGTCTGTCCATCAGCTACTTTAATTCGTGCTTGTTCTACTTGCTGATCAACCTTCGCTTCAATCGTATTGATGCAGCGAAGAAATGGTATGTAAATTACCTTGATCGAGCAGACATGAACAACCTCGGTGATGAATGGCAATATCTCTTACAAGCCTACCTCTTTGGAGCGTTCGGCGCCGATGAAGAGTTCCAGGCAACGGTAGCTAAATGCTTCCAGAGCATGCTTGCACAAGTGGAAGTGACTACAGTAGATTTCGCCAAGAAATTTACACAGAAAGCGATCGAGTTTGCCGAGCTCTATGTTCATAAAACAAACCACGAGTACACGCTCCTCGGAAGAACTTGCGCTGAATACCCCGAGATGAAGGATCTTCTGTCTACGGCAGAGAAGAATGTTGAGATTGCTCGGTACTACAATGAGCTTGCTGAAGCAGAGGTTACCGAAACCGAGGATCTTCCACAAAGAATCGAAAATGTTTTGTACTCGCTTGTTAATGACTACGACGAGGAAGAACTAAAAGTTGTTCAGAAGATCAAATACAACGAAGCCATCATTAGCGCACGGGGCGACGTTGCAACCGCGCAGGCCAATTACAACGCAATGTTCGAAGAAAGAAAGAAAAAGAAAAACCTCGGTGATCTTCTTCTTTCCTGGGCTTTTGCAGATGATACAAGCCAGACGGACGTGTCCGTTAAACGATTTTCCATCTCCTTTATGAAGGAAGCAATCGCAAAAGGATTTGAACAGTTTGCTGAACGGTATAAGGCTAAAAAAAAGGACAAATATCATTTCAATATTGACGAGTGTGAATTGGAATGTAACGAGAACGATTATGGTGAGGCCGAGAAGACACTTGATAAGTTCTATGACAAGAACAAGGTCAAGGACACTTTCAAGGATAAACACGTTCTGATCTACACAGGAATGTGTGCGGTGGCTCTGCTTCTCCTCCTTTTGCTGATTCCATTCTTCTCGCCGGTTATCTTGACAATTGGTATCTTGCTTGGATTAGCGGGTAGTTTCCTTCTGTGGCGCAGGATCGTCGATATGGGGAAAATCCTTAAAGAGAAGAAACGAAAAGGCAAGCTGTTACTTAAACAGGCACTTGAAGAACTTTCGCAATGGCGCTCTGCCTACAAAGAAGCAGACGCAAAAAGTGCCGATATGCTGAGCGCAATCGAGAGATTCTAATAATGGGAGGTATAAACTAATGTCTAATGCATCACAAGCGATAAATAGTCTTGACCGAACTATTAATTCGTTCAAATCACGTGTGGACGTGAAGGTCAATGATGTCAATACATCGACAGCCAATATCCAAGCAACAACGAACCGGATCTACGAAAACATCGAGAAATTCAAGACCGAGATGCTTCATGGCGAGGAAAAGCAAATCGCTCACGAGAACATCTTGAGGATTGATCAGATCATCAAAGAGCAGTTCAGCAACCATATCGCAATTCGGCGCACTGTTATGGGTGTTGTTCGTGACTTTGATATCAACCTGGTCAGGAACAGCACTATCCAGGAGCTTTCGGAAGAACTCTGGATTACCAGCTCGAGATACTGGCTCTCTTACGCACTCATCGCAATAACTGCTTGGGTGAACAATTATCCCGATGTTGCTAAAAATGCTCTCGCTGAAAGCGGCCGAAAGGATGCAATTAAAACGACGCTGTTCTTCTGCCTCATGAACATGAGATTTGGAAGAATGGACGCCGCCAAGAAGTGGTTCTATGAATACTTCAAGACACTCGATCCGACCATGCTCCAGCAAGAAACAGCAATCCTGCTTCAGTCCTTCTTGAATGGAATTTTCGGCAAGGACAAAGAGCTCGAGCAGGAAGTGATCCAGCTCATTGATGAGTGGATCTCCATTATAAACGACAATGAGCAAATTTCGAATGAACTTCTCGATGCTTATGAGAAATACATTGCCAACCTAAACACGCCGGTGCAGTTTACATATCAGTCTGTACTGCAATTCTGCACAAATGCTTCTGAGGTTGAGAAGTCCTACAAGGATGTCTCGAAATTTGAAATTCTTCTGGAGTTTGTAAAATCTCTGGATGTTGAATCTGAGCCTCAGGACAGCGAAAACTATAAGAGTCGAATTGATGCGATTCTTATGAATTTGATTTCCAACTATGATGGCGAAGAACTTGAACTGAAAAAACAGCAAGAGTATTACCGCTTCATCGTTGAAAACAATGGCGTTGTCGAACAAGCTGAAGCTCAGTATCAAGCTATGGAGGATCTATCAAACAATCAGTTCAACATCGGCAAGCAGATGCTTAAATGGGCAATCTATGACGATAGCGATCAGACAGATGTTCAAGTGCGAAAGTTCGGATTCCAGAATACGAAGGCTTGGTTTAAGAAGGCAGTTGATAACTTTGACGCCAAGCTCCAGGAAGCATTCCCGACACAGTATAACCTTCATATTGACACTTGGGATGGAGTAAGCAACGGCAACGATCAGGCAGAGCAGGTAGAGAGCTTAAAGAACCATTTTGAGAATAACAAGTTCCAGAATATGTTCGTAAACACTCCTAACATCCTCGCTGCTATCCTCTTCATCGTCTCCGCTGGATTAGCTTTTGTTACATTGTACTCGCTGATTGTAACGGCTTTGGCCGCCGGGTTCCTTGTCTTTAGGGTGTTACAGGCGATCAAAGCGTATCCGTTGCGTGTACAAGCAGCCGTCGATAGTCTTAATGCTTGCATGGGAGAACTTGCAGAGTTTAGACGTTATTTCGACGAAAAGCGCACCAAGAAGGATGAACTTCTGAGCACAGTTGAATTCCTTTAATAGAGAACTATCAATAAACCAATCAATTTAGAAAAAGGAGTAATAACCATGAGTAACGAGCAGAACAATCAGAACCAGGATATGGAGTTCGAGCAGATGATGGAGCAGCGCATTCGTGATAATTTTGCTGCCCCCAATGCAGACAATGTCGAAATCTCTGATGAGCGTCTCAAGGAGATGAGCAAGAAACTCCCGAGTTGGAGTCTCGAGCCGCCCTATAGCTTCTTGAAATGAGCATTGCAGTTGAGCACACTGCGATAAAAGCACCTTCTACATATCAAGATTGGCTGGTGTGCTTTGACGTGATGAAAAACGGGTCAGGTGCCGACACTGAGGTTTTTGATGCAGCATGCATGGGCTCCTTTGTCGGCTCTGACCTCACGAAGAATGCTTTGCAAAAACAGATCGTAGAGACAGTTAATGCCTTTTTGGATAAGAGCGTAAAGCGATTTATTCGAAATCTCAATGAGAATATCGCGTTCAACGAGTTGTCGCAAACAGAGCTGTTATTCAAGCGCCTAAAAAAGGATGTTGCGAAGTCACTGTTTTTTACAAAGCTATCTTTTCTTCCAAAGGATTTTCGCTCTGATTTGGAGAATTCGGTTAAGGAACAGATGAGTGGCTTTTGGGAGGATACAATAAAGTTCCTATATGAACAATCCTTGGAGTTCTCCAATTCTGAGTTAGAGGACGTTCTCTTCTTGGTAAAAAGGATAAGACTATTTTAAGGACATAGGTGGTCAGAATGGGCAATTACAGTTCAACCAAGGCGGAAATAAATAACTATATACGAGCAAGAACTCCGCTCATTATTGTCGACTCTTCTGAACGGGAAAGAGTTGAAAGGATACTGAAGGAGATCGCCAGAGAGCTGAATATTAATATTAGTTACTATACTGATTCCAAACAGGTGTGTGCTCTCAATAGCAATGTTTCAAAGGATGTTGATAGTGATCCACTGCAGTATATAGCTTCATCATTTAAGAAGAATCGGAATTCGACCTTCGCATTTGGTGATGTAAAGCGCATCGGTGAAGATAACGTATATAGCCGTGAGATTCTAAACATCTTGTATTTAGCAAAGGAAACGAACTGTACGCTCATTCTCATAACCGCAGATCCTGTATGGTCTCGGCTCTCCCAGTTTGGTATGTTAACCTCTTTGGATTATCCAGATATGGAGGAAAGAATAAGTCAGATCAAGTCCTTTATTAGTCAATACCGTGGGAAATACACTATTGAATGGAACAATGAAGACATTCGTATGGCAGCAACTCTCTTGAGAGGGTTTTCAGAGATACAGATTGAGAACATTCTCTCAACTGCACTTGTTAGTCAGAGTAGACTTGGCCGCGAAGATCTATATGGGTTGACCAGCCAAAAGAGCAGACTCTATTCTGCTGTATCAAGCATCCAAATGGTTAAAGTTGACCGCAATTTGACGGTATCCGGATTAGATGCGCTGAAAGAATGGCTCAATTCAAAAAAGAGCATATTCTTCGCTTCAGATGAAGACTTACAACAGCGAGATCTCACAACACCGAAAGGCATTCTTCTTGCCGGAGTACCAGGATGCGGCAAATCATTGTCCGCAAAAATGGTTGCTAAAGAATGGGAGTTGCCCCTCTTCCGTTTTGATATAGGCACAGTATATGATAAATGGGTTGGCGAAAGCGAGAAAAAGATGAAAGATGCCCTCCAATTTATCGATAATGTTTCCCCTTGCGTCGTTTGGGTAGATGAAATAGAAAAGGCGCTTTCTGTTTCTGACTCTGGAAACGATACAGGGAAACGTGTCCTTGGACAATTCTTGTTCTGGCTCCAAGAATCCCAAAGCCGAGTGTTTCTTGTAGCAACTGCGAACGATATTTCGGCATTGCCGTTTGAGTTGTTTAGAAAAGGTCGATTTTCAGAAATCTTTTTCATTGATTTACCGAATGCCGCAGAGCGAAAAGCCGCGATTGCTCAATATGCCAAGCAGTCACTTCATATTAAGATCTCATCTGACGATATGAATGATTTGCTGCAAGTGTCCGAAGGCTTTTCCTACTCAGACATCGAGTATGCCATTAAAGACATTGCACAATTAGCGTTAATAAATGGGCAATCGGTGATAACGAAGGAATCTTTGATGGAAACTTTCAAAAAGATAGTTCCCATTTCACAAAATAACCCCGATATGGTGACAAAAATCCGAAAATGGGGATCTGAAAGAGCTGTTGCCGCATCGAGTAAGTCAGGAGGATATAAGGATGAGTAATTACGCACTACAAAGTCAGCTCAACCAACTTGAGAGAGAACTAAGACAAGTTCAGCAGTACAACTCTGAACTGCGCGGAGAGCTGTCAACTGTTGCGAACGGCGTTAATCGCGCACAAAGAGATCTTGAAGATTATAACACCAAGATTCGCAACACACTGGATAACTGCAATGGAAGCATGCGCTCGTCTCATCAGAGGGTTGTTGATGCTATAGCGTTGCAGGGAGACATTGAACGGCTATATGTCCGTTTCAAGAATGTAGAGTTGGCGAATAAAAAAATCCGAGCAGCCAATAACAAGAAGTACTACGATTTCGCAAACTATAGAATTGTAAGAAAGATTGTCCAAGGCATAATGGACAACCTGGACGTACAAATGGTAAGCGATCAGACTATTACAAGATCCGTTGAAATCCAGCATTTACAAACGCCGGACTACTGGCTCACTTGTGTACTCATCAGCGTTATGGCTTGGCGTAATGATGATAAGGAACTTGCCGACAGAGCGATGGATCGAGCAATCAAGTTTGATAAAAAGAATAGCGCAATCTTCTACATGCTCTTTAATCTCAGGATGGGGCGAGAAGAAGCAGCTCTGAAATGGTTCTATACATATCAGGAATGTGATCTTAAAGGAAGAGATCAGAGAACCTTCCTAATGCTTTTCTCTCTCGTTAGCAAGACGCTCGTTGATACCGTGGATGAGAGAACAAAGGACGAGGTCTTCACGTTCATTAAGAAAGTGGTCGATGCCAATATGCGAGCATCAGGCTACAGCGAAGATGAGATCATCCATAAGATTCGCCGCTACTTCAATCGTATGCAGCCTTCAGATCAGCTCCAGTACACCATGCTGAGAAAGTGCTGCAGCGAATTTGATCAGCTTTCTGCCGTTATGATGCAGGCAAAGAACAATATCAATATTCTTGAATTCATCCTCCAGACAGTAAATGTCCCGGCAGAGGAAAAGAATACGTTCCTCAAGGGCTATATTGACGAGATAATTGCAGCCCCGAATCAGGTAGAGAAAGATGTATATGATGAGATTGCCTATAACGAACTTGTCATCCGCCTTGAAGGAGAAGTTGATGTAGCCAAAGAGCAATTCGCTGCAGAACAGGCCAAAAAGGCGAACGATCTTAATCTAATCGCAGAGATGATTGACTGGATCTATGAGCGGGATGCCCAAGATGTAAACGGTCAAATCAGACTGAGCATGTTCACGCTAACGAAAATGCTTCAAGAGAAGGCGGTTGAATCTCATACTGAAGATTACCGGAGCCGCCGTAAAGTCAATTATCAAGTCAATATTGGTGAATATTCTACTGTTGCTAACTTCAAGCGTGAGGATGAAGAACAACAAAAGATTAACTCTTTCTTCACCTCCAAAAGAGACACTGCCCTTGCAACAGTAAAAGACTGGCCTGCATATATCGGGTTCGGAGTCGGAGCTGCCGCGATTATCGGTTGCTTCTTTGCCGGCTTCTGGCTTCTGATTTTAACCCTTGGTGGAGCAGGCTATGGCTTGGTTACTCTGTTGTCTAATAAGTCCAAGCGGAAACAACTTGAACAGGCCTGCGCTGAAAGCATTAAGACAACTTCTGCTACTATGCAACAGCTATTTGCTGAATTTAAACAGTATCAAAGAGAACTGGATGAATATGACGCTTATCACGATAGGATACTTGACGAATTACACAAAATTTGAAGCGTGAAAACATTAGACGATTCTACGCCACAATAAGCAACTGTAAGAGTGATAGAAGATTTCATTCGTGAACATTCTCGAGAGAATTCTGAGACTATGTTCACGAATGAAATAAAGAGAAGTATGTGATACTAAGTGACCTCTTTCTATCAATACAGAAGGAGATGACATGCCCAGTATGGATGATAAAAGTACAATCTATAGTAAAGCTTGTGATGCATTTTCAAGAAAAGATTATGAAGAAGCTCTCGAACTATTTACAGAGCTAAACGGCTGGTTGGATTCAAAAGAAAAGGCCCAAGCATGTCAAATAAGAATTGCAAATCCAGATTATGATAATATAATTCGCCAGCAGCAAGAAAAAAGCATGCAATTCTCTCAATCTGTGGAGAAACATCATATTAAAATCAATAAGAAACTTTTGGCTTATATCGGTGCTGGGATAGCTGGTTGCGTCTTATTATCAATAATCATTATAGCAGCAACATCATTGCTAAAAAAACCAGTCAATGTAATGTCAACATCCACGGAAGTTTCGAGCAATAATAATGTTCAGGACCGCCAAGACGAGACTGATACAAATACTAATACAAATACTGATACATATGTTCCCGAGCAATTGCAAACTCAAAATAGTAATATAGTAACGCCACAGGATGCCAAGATTCGCTTGTCCGATAACGCAAAGCTATTGTCCAGCGAGGAAGCATCTTCACTAAAAGGATTGCTCGATACATTCAGCTTGGAATTACAGTTAGATTTAGTAATAGTTACTGAAAATACAATTGGTGGCAGTTCCGTACAGGCATATGCAGATAACTTTTATGATGATAACAATTATGGATTTAACGAATCAAATGACGGTGTATTGCTTTTCATCGTAATGGACACACGAGATTGGTATATATCAACTTGCGGAGAAGCGATCAGGATTCTCACTAACGAACGTCTTGACACCCTTGCAAAACAATTTGTCCCATACCTTTCAAGTGGAGAGTATTATCAAGGGTTCAAGGCCTTTGCGCAAGGTTGTGAGGAGTTAGTGGCCAAAAACAGGTAGTTATCGCATACTTGGCACATAATAAAAGATTTTGAATGGAGGTTACACAATGATTGACAGAGAACTTATTGAAAAAGCTGAGTCCGGTAGTGTTGATGCCATTATCTCCCTGGGGTTTGCCTATTATGATCGGGAAGCTGGCGAGGAAAATCGAGGGAAAGCATTCGAGTTATATACCAAAGCTCTCGAGTTAGATCCAAACAATGCAAGAGCGATCAACAATCTTGGCAACTGCTATAACAATGGCGTTGGGGTGGAAGAAAACACCGATAAGGCTATGGAGCTTTATAGGAAAGCTGCCGAGTTAGGCTATTCCAATGCGCAGTATAATCTCGCAGATAGTTTGAAAAAAAAGGAACGATCCCGAATGCCTTGAATGGTATCAAAAAGCCTATGAAAACGGAGATGTAGACGCTCCGTATGATATTGCAAATATCTACAACGAAGGCGTTATCGTCCCCCAGGATTATCAGAAATACATTGAGTACCTCATCAAAGCGGATGAAATCGGAAATGATAGCGCTACTCTCGATCTGGCATGTGCTTATTTGCAAGGCGATCATGTTGAAGCAGATAAGAAAAAAGGTATTGATCTGATGGAGAAATCGGCGAATGCCGGAAATAAGACCGCTGCCAGCAATATGTCTTTGGCCTACAGAAAAGGTGACGGTGTCGAGGTCAATATCGAGAAGTCTATCGAATGGGCAATAAAAGCAGCCGAGCTTGGTGATGATGATAGAATCTTCTAATACGCAGTGGCATATTTCAACGGAGAAGATCCGGTAACAGAAGACAAAGCAGAAGCAGTCGAGTTCTTTGTCCTTGCAGCTAATGCCGGAAGCTCGACTGCGATGGAAAACCTTGGCGTGTGTTATAACAATGGATACGGAGTTGCCCTCGATAAGAACAAGGCCATTGAATGGTTTGAAAAAGCCGCCAAAGAAGGTGGCTCCAAGAAGGCAATGGACAATCTCGAAGATCTGTATCCCGAAGTTGACGCCAGCACATCCCAAACCAGGTATTTTGAATTGGTAAAAGCCTTAGATCTATTATTTCTTATAATTCCTTCTACAAATGCTTTGACAATAACTGGATTTTTTCTAAAGCTTCTTTCAAAAATTGCCTTTACAGAATCAATGTAAGAAAATGCAACATTGCATAACTCATCAGACTTGTCACCAATATTTTTATAATATAAACAATTAGTTAACTGCCAATTGAAAATTATTCCTGTTCTAGATACTATTCCTTCACCAAAAAAATATCTTTTTATCTTATCGACAATTTTCATAGATTTCTCATCTTCTTCATTTACAGTATTAAAATATCTTCTGATGATATATTTTTTAACACAAGGAATATGCGTAATATATGTCCAAAAAGAATCATCTAAAAAATCACCTGATATATCACTAAATCTATTTAATTTCTTATATAATAATTTACCAATGTCATAATTTTGTTTCCATTTTTCTCTATTTAAGAATTGCATAAACTCATCGTCTGATAAATCTATTTTCGCATTATCCATAATAGGTTCACTGATATCATCAATTGTAACTATATTACCATCAATAAGTAATTCATTTTTATCTTCATTTAGGTAAAACTCTTTATTTAAATATATATTTGATTTTAAAAATTGAAGTTCTATTACTTTTTTTAAAATAACTTCCATTATGAGTTCTCCTTTCCAGCTATAATTATAGATTGTTCGAAATAATTATTCATAAATTTTTGTGAATAATCAAAAATTTTAATTATATCCAAATTATTGGTCATTTCTTGCAATTCTTTCTTTATGTCTATACCTCTACCCGAAAAGACTTGGACTAATACTTTAAACCATCTTTTATTAATGTGTTCGTCAATTTCATTACTTGCTAATATGGAAAGAGTGTGTACCAAAGCTAAATGAACAAAACTAGCATTTAGCAAGCCAATAGTACTTTTATTTTTTGAACTTTTGATTCGTTGATAACCTTCATTAATAGCATGACTAATTTGAACATTTATATAATTATCACCACTTAAATCAATTTTAAAATCTTTAAAGTCTTCTTCTTTAACCTCTGTAAATTGAATAATTGTTTCACCAGTTCTATTATAAAAAAATTCTAAAACATTTGAAATTGCCAGTATATCTTTTTTGGTTATAAACATTGGTTGACCAATATCATAAACTTGATCCATTTCATCTGTATAATCCATTTTAAACTCATCTTCTGCTATTATATACGAATATACATTAATTGTATCTACTGATTTTAATGAGTTAACAGGAATTTGCAAATCAAAATATTCATTTAGATTATTGATTTTTACCATACGTCGTGCAGTATCAGTAGTATATCCAATATAAACACTGCACTTATTATTAAACAAATACTTTTTAAGTGTATTAGATTGTAAGAGTATTTGCAACTTTATAATAAAATTATTATTTTCAAATTCTGCATCTGATATATCTAAAATTTCAAAATTACAGTCTGGTCTATAACTACTTGTAAGATCATTTTTTAATATTGGATATGGAAAATCATACATTTGTTTCATCTTCTACTCCTTGTAGCTTAGCAAATAACTTATATCTACTACTATTTTTTAAAGTTACATTAATTCGTATATCCTCGTTAGCAGGAATATAATTAATATAAACACAATTTTCATATATCTTGTATTTTAAGTCAGGAATATAAATGTCTTGTAACATATTTGTAACATCATTCATAGAACCATCTACATTTTTAGCAAATAAATAAAGCCTCACATCTTTAAATGAAATTGCAAAATTAAATTCAATAGTATAATTATCCCTAACTACAACAAAAAATTTTTCATATGACACTTCACGCACAATATTCTTTGGTTCATTAGACTCTTCACTCAATTCTTTTTGCACTGGAAGTGGTCTATGTTTAAGTATCGGATCATATTTTACTGGAGTATGATCAGACGACGTAGACGGAATATCAAAAGGCTTATGTTCTTTTGTCCACTCTTCAAACGTTTGTTTATTAATTTTATGTTGAACAATAGCTTTAATTTCACTTGGCTTTGCTTTCTTTTGATTTTTATTTTTCTTTTTCTTAGATATATCACCATAATATGTTATCATATCATTTAATTCTTCCAAGAGAAAACTATCAGACGTTTCTAATTTTGTCATTGACCTAATGTATTCTTCAACACTAGAAATAATATTTCTTAACTTAGCTTTTATTTCTTTATAATTATCATTGTTTTCATCTGCAATAAAATCATCATGTGCAGCATTTTCGGTTTTCAACAAAAATTCATTTAATTGTTTTCCTCTAGCTACAACTACTGCAGAAAATGATTTATCTGTTGAAAGTGGATAATCCCTAATTTTCATACCATGTTCCCTATAAAAAGAATAATATTTTCTATTTTCTTTATTTTCTAATGTAATGTATAAATCTAGAATTCCTTTTGGATCTTTAATAATGATTGATTTTTTTGCACCGTTTTTGTAAGCCAAATCATAATCTTTCAATAGGCCCATAACAATATTATCACTGCCTAAGCCCCTTCTACTAAAATCACAACTATAATATGATTCTATAACATTATCAATTTTTTGTGCAGTAATTTCAACATCATT
>ENA-ORRN01000711-ORRN01000711.1-human-gut-metagenome-genome-assembly--contig:-NODE-711-length-25573-cov-4.383886_pt1 | contig 25573 bp, 24 predicted proteins | sample MGYA00242174_ERZ509132 | MGnify/ENA primary metagenome ERZ509132 (study PRJEB26280, sample SAMEA2338671) | human gut metagenome | biome: human gut; feature: human-associated habitat; material: faeces... | reverse complement strand
GTTTGTATCCATAAAAGGAATACCAACAAATAAGAAAGGTTACTCCCACTACCAACAATAAAGATATAAGAAAGGGGATTAATTTAAATTTTCTTTTCATTTTTGTTTTCTCCTTTATATCTAACATGGTATTATTATAACATTTTTTTGGAAAAATATCAAATAAATATGTTTATAAACTCTTTTCTTTTGGTTTTGTAAAAAAAAGTAGTCCAATAATAAACAATAAAACAGTTATAACGTTATATAAAATATGACTTAACGAGATAGTTAAAGAATTAGAAATGTTAAAACAAATTTGTAATTCATTTATAAAAGTAGTATATGGAATAAGTACAGCTAAAAATAGTAAAGAACCAAAAAAGTTAAATAAAAAATTAAATAAGGCTACTTTTCTAGCAGATATATTGCCCAAAAAGCCTGCTATTAATCCAGTTATAGTAGTCCCAATGTTAGCACCTAAAACAAAAGCAATACCACAAGATAGACTAATCATATTTTCTTGATGTAATTGTTGTATCATACCAATACTAGCACTAGATGACTGCATAATAAAGGAAATAACTGTGCCAAGACAAAAACACAAGAAATTTGATGAATTTACTTTAACTAAAATAGGAGAAACAGTGTCCAAAGAAAGTAAACATTCTAAATAATTAGATAAATTGTTTAGTCCAAACAATAAAATACCTAAACTAACAATTAATAAACCAATATTTTTGTTATTTAGAAACACTAACAATATGCTTCCAAGTATAATAAAAGTGAAACCAAAATTTTGAATATTTAAGCCAAATAAAATTGAAGTAATGGTAGTTCCAATATTAGAACCAATAATAATAATTAATCCTTTGCGAAAATCTAAATATTTGGCCGAAACAAAAGACAGTGTTATTGCGGTAATAGCGTTTGATGACTGACATATCGCAGTAACTATAATACCAAGCAATAGAACTTTATAATCTTTATCTGAAAATTTAATAATTAATTGTCTAATTTTGTTTGAAGAAATTTTGTTTAAAACATTAGTAAGTAATTTTAATCCTACAATAAAAAGAAATAATCCACAAAAAGTCAAAAAAATAAGCACAAAAAATAATTTATTCATATAATCACTCAGATAATTATATGTGAAAAAAGTAAAAAATACCATAAAGTAGGGATCAATAAAAAAATCACGCAAACATAATAAAAAAAAATCAATATTGTGGTATAATAGATATAACAAAAAAATATAAAGGAGGTGTGCCTGTGGCATATAAAGCGTTATATAGAACTTATCGTCCAACTAGATTTGATGAAGTTGTTGGCCAAAAGCACATTATTAAAATATTAGAAAACGCCGTAAGTGAAGGAAAAATATCACATGCATATATATTTAGTGGATTACGAGGCATAGGAAAAACAACAATTGCAAGAATTTTTGCAAAAGCTGTGAATTGTACAAATCCACAAAATGGAGAGCCATGCAATGAGTGCCCGAATTGCCGCGCCATAATGAATGACGAAACAACAGATGTAGTAGAACTTGATGCTGCTAGCAACAATGGCGTTGATCAAATGCGTGAAATTTTAGAAAAGGTAAATTTTTTACCAAGTAAACTTAAGAAAAAAGTTTATATAATAGATGAAGCGCATATGCTCAGTACAGCCGCATTTAATGCGTTGCTAAAAACATTAGAGGAGCCACCAGCTCATGTAATATTTATTCTTGCAACAACAGAACCTTATAAAATACCTTCAACAATTTTATCTAGATGCCAGAGATTAGATTTTAAACAATTATCTACACATGAAATTATTGAAATGCTTATTAAAGTTTGTGAAAAGGAAAACATCAAAATTACAGATGAAGCTTTGCAAGGAATAGCAGAAATGTCAGAAGGTGGTATGAGAGACGCCTTAAGCATTCTTGATCAAGCACGAGTATATAATTTTGAACAAATTACAATAGAAGATATAGATAATATAACTGGTAGAGTATCATATAAATATTTAACGGAGTTAATTACCGCATTAAACAATCAAGACACAGAATTTGCGTTAGATAAAGTAACTGACTTAATAGAAATGGGTAAAGAGGTAAATAGAATATTAACTAGTTTAATTCAATTCTGCCGCGATTTACTTCTATATAAAAACTTAAGAGAAGGCTCAAAAATTCAATATATATATAATAAAGAAGATTTTGTAGAATTAGCAACACAAACAAGCGAAAGTAAATTATTCTATTATGTTGATATGTTCGTTGACATTCAAAATAAAATTAGATTTACTAATTCGCCAAAAATCTATTTAGAAGTGGGGATAATTAAAATAATTAATGGTGCCGCTCAAGATATAGACGTGTTAGCACAAATCCAAAAAATTGAAGAAAAGATAGAAAATATTCAAGTTGTAAATGGTGGTGAAGGTGAAACGGAAATAATTTCACGAATAAATACACTTGATAATCAAGTTAAAAAATTAAATGCAGAGGTTAACAGACAGAACATTCAAACATTTAAAGAAAAAATAGAAGCCAAAATAAGTATGCTAGAAGATCTATCTTTGGCCAATAAAGCTCAACCGGCTCAGTTGGAAGAAAAAATCCAAGAAATTAGTGAAAGCATTCAAGAAATAGAAGTAAAACTAGAAGCTACAACAGCACATGAAGCTGAAAACACACCAACAACTGACCAACAATTAAATGAAAGAATTAATACAGTAGAAAATAAGACGATAGAAATTAAAGAACCTAACACCTTAGAAAACTTTGAACTAGGGTCAGAAATAAGTAAAATAAAAGAAGAATTAGAAAATATAAAAAATAGTGCAAGTGTAAAAGAAAATAAAGACACAACCAACTATCAAGAGTTATTAGATCGAATCACTAAACTTGAGGAAAACGAAAACTCAAACGCTGTGGGAGAGGTTCAAGATAATTCAGAAATATATCAAAAGTTAGCAAATTTAGAAGAAAAAGTTTCAAATATTACTACTTTTGACTCTCAAGACAGTAAAAATAACAGTTCAACGAGCAATGATTTAAAGGAAAGAATTGTTGTTGTGGAAGAATATTTGGATATGATTATTAATAGAGTTGATGAATTGGCGAGAAACATGAAGATGGTGAATGTAAGTGGTGATGAAAATTACACAAGTAACACAGAAGTCGATCAACTTAACGAAAATTATATTTCTTTGGTAACATTGGTTCAAAATTTACAACTTAGTTTATCAGAAATGGAAAATAAATTAGCTAATGTAACTGATAATGCTGAGTATAAGGAAGAAATTAACACTAAGATAGAAAATGCAATTAATGATATTCAATCTAAGATTGTGGATACAAGAGGAGAATTAACGAATAGTATTATAGCAAATTATAATGATTTGTTAGATAAAGTCAACGAACTTTCAAATCAGCATAGTGATGATTATATGAGTTTAATCCAAGATAACAAACAAGCTATTCAAGACGCTAAAGATTATAGTATTAAATTAAGCATAAGAATTCAAGAAATTCAAACCAAAGTTGATGAAATTAACACTAAACTAGATGGCGGCTTAACAAAACGTCGTAGTCCTTTTGAAATTGTGAGGGAACCAGAAGAAAATGAAAATGAAAAAACTACAGAACCTGTGATTGCTAAGGCTAAAGAGGAAGAAGTTGAAACGCCAACATCTAAAGTAGAAGAAAGACCAAGTTTGATTAAAAATGAAAGAACTGTTGTAATAAGAACGCCACTTCAAAGAGAAGCAAAAGAACTTGAAACAACAGATGAAAGTGCGAAAGTATATGATGTAAAAATTGTGGAAAGAATATTACATCAAGCAAGGGATCAAAAATGCCGTGAAGAAAAAATAAATATTCTTTCAAACTGGTCTAAACTAGAAGATAGAGTAGGACATTTATTATCTCCAACTGCTAAATTGTTGTCAGAAGGAACTTTGACAGCTAATGGATACAACGAGTTGTTAATAGTTTATCCACACGCTTCCATGTGTAATCACCTAATGGAACCTAAAGGCCATACAAATGCACTACAAGTTTTGAAGATTACATTTGGCAAAGACTATGATTTTATCGCATTGCCAGAAAACACATGGCAAGAAAAGAGATTAGAGTATGCTGGCCAATATAACATGGGAATAAAATATCCAAGACTTACACCAATCAAAAACCCTGAATTAAAGGTTGTTGTTATAAATACATCAACGTTATCGAGTAAGAAAAATCAATCAATTCACCAAGCTGAAAGTTTTTTTGGTGAAGATATTGTAGAAAAAGAGGAGGAATAACAAATGAATCCACAAATGATTCGTAAATTACAACAAATGCAAAGAGAAATTGAAAACGCTCAAAGAGAAATAGAAGAAAGTGAGTTCACAACTTCAAGTGGCCCGGTTACAGTTGTTATGTACGGAAACCATGAAATAAAGAAAGTTACAATTGATAGTGATTTTGAAGTAACAGGACCAGAAGATCTTGAATTGTTAGGAGATATGGTTGTTGCAGCAAGTCATAAAGCAAACGAAGAAATCGCCGCATACACAGAAGAAAAACTTTCTAAGTACAAAGCGTATATGGGCGGAATGTTTTAATGGATGATTTTAAATTCTTAGAAAATCTTTCTACATGTTTTGAAAAACTACCAAGTGTAGGCAAAAAAACAGCCTCAAGGTATGCTTTTCATGTAATAGAAAATATGTCAAGTGATGAAGTGGAAAGATTTGCGAGAGTACTACTAGAAACAAAAAAGCAGGTTAAGAAATGTAAAATATGTGGAATGTATACATTAGAAGATACTTGTGAAATTTGTTCAAATCTATATCGCAGTCATGAACAAATAATGGTCGTAAAGGATGCTAAAGATGCTTTGGCCATTGAAAAAACAGGCCAATACAATGGAATGTATCATATCCTAGGAGGACTAATTTCTCCATTAGATGGAGTGGGCCCCAATCAATTGAATATAGAACAATTAGAACAAAGAATAACACAAGAAACTAAGGAGATAATAATAGCTACAAGTTTCACAATGAATGGTGAAACAACAGCACTATATTTAGAAAAAATATTAGCTCGCGATGGTTTAACAATATCGCGAATTGGATATGGTTTGCCTGCAGGAGGAGATCTAGAATATGTAGATGCTCTAACTCTTAAGTATGCGTTAGAGGGAAGAAAGAATAAATAGGAAAAAAACGCTAAGCAATTATACATATAAAAAAAGTTGTAGATATTTTAAGTCTACAACTTTTTTTAATAAAAATAAATAAAATGTCGAAATTTAGAACTTTATTATTCACTTCTTTTGAAAAAGATATTCGAATATGATATAATAAGCATAGAGATAATATTTCAAGATGAAAATAGACAAATATAGTCAAACGAGGAGGATTTGTATTATGGATATTCGCTTGTCTCATTTAACAAAAATATTTGCCGATAAGAACTCAGAAGTAAGAGCGGTAGATGACTTAGATATAGTCATCCCTTCTGGACGTCTTATTGGTTTGCTTGGTCCGTCTGGATGTGGTAAATCAACAACATTATACATGATTGCTGGATTGTTAGAACCATCCTCGGGCCAAATTTTTTTCGGAGATGAAGATGTAACTTCACTACCTGCAGAAAAAAGAGGAATAGGTTTAGTATTCCAAAACTATGCTTTATATCCACATATGACTGTAAAGCAAAACATTATGTTCCCCTTACAAAATATGAAGTTAACTAAAGCAGAAGCGTTGGCGAGAGCTCAAAAGTATGCACGTTTAGTTGGTATCGAAGAGTTAATGAATCGTAAGCCACGCCAATTATCAGGCGGTCAACAACAACGTGTTGCAATCGCAAGAGCTTTGGTAAAAGAACCGCGCGTGTTGTTACTAGATGAACCATTGTCAAATCTAGATGCACGTTTACGTTTACAAACTCGTGAAGAAATAAAAAGAATTCAAAGAGAAACAGGTATTACAACTATTTTCGTAACTCATGACCAAGAAGAAGCAATGAGTATATCAGACGAGATTGTTGTAATGAAGTTCGGAGTAATGCAACAAAAAGGAGCTCCACAAGGAGTTTATGAAAATCCTACAAATCAATTTGTTGCAAAATTCTTAGGTACTCCACCTATTAACATTTTCAGTGGTGTAGTACATGAAGGAAATCTTTACGTTGGTAAAGAAAAAATTGCAACTACTAGTCTTTCTAATCAAGAAGTCACAATAGGTATAAGACCAGAAGGATTTGAAATAAGCCCTGATGGCGATATGTCAATATACATTCAACATGTTGAATATATTGGCCGTGATAAACTTGTTACAGGTGTAAATCCAAATTCAGAAAAAGATACATTCCGCTTTATTGTAGATTCAAGTGTGGAATTAAAAGAGGAAACCACAGCAAAAGCGTTTATCAAGAAAAACAAATTCTTTGTTTTTGATAAAGTAACGGAAGAGAGAATTCAATAGTATGGTTGAAGGAAAAGCAAGTACCAATTTCATAAGAGGTATTTTGTACTTATTGCCTGCAATCATATTGTTAGGAATATTTACTTTTTATCCTCTAATTAATACGTTTATTATTTCATTCAAGGAAGATTACAACTATATGACTGGTACATATGAGTCGTTTGGGTTATCTAACTATAAATTAATATTTAATCCAAGAAATCCTTTTATAAAATATTTAATTAATACGTTGATAATAGTTTTTGTTTCTGTTCCTCTATCAATCTTATTATCACTTTTAATTGCTGTTGCATTAAACTCAATTAAAAGTTTACAAAAAGTATTTCAAACAATTTTCTTCTTGCCATATGTTACAAACACAATCGCAATCGGTATGGTATTCTCAGTTATGTTTGAAAGTAACCAAGGTTTAATCAATACAATAATTTCACTATTTGGTGGTAAAGGAATAAACTGGTTGGGTGGAAATGCAGAAAATGGCCTATTGTTTAGCTTTGCTAGTGGAAACTCAGTATTTAACAGCCAATACTTTACATCATTAGTTGTTTTATTAGTGTATATCGTATGGAATTCACTTCCATTTAAAGTGTTAATTTTATTAAGTGCTTTACAAGGTGTTGATAAACAGTACTATCAAGCCGCTCAAATTGATGGTACATCAAAGTTAAGAACATTTATGAAAATAACTGTTCCACTATTATCACCACAAATATTTTATCTATTAATAACCTCACTTATAGGTGCATTTAAAGAATATACCTCAGTTGTCGCAATCTTTGGTAAGTCTGCCCAAAGCGTTGGCACAAGACATAATATGGCAACTGTTGTATGGTATATATATGATAAATTAAAAGAAGGCGGCGATGCTGGTGCAGCATCTGCAGGTGCGGTAATCTTGTTTATCATAATCTTAGCATTTACAGCCGTTAACAGGTATGTAAGCAAAAAGAAAGTGTTCTATTAGAAGGAGGTTAATTGATTATGTATCTATTTATTTTAGGCATATGTTTAGTACTTCTAGTAGCGTATCTAAGTCTTAAACTTGTTGAAAAAAAGCCTAACAAGTATAGACGTAGAATAATAAACCATATTCCAGAAAACAAACAAGCTGTTGTTGGCGATACAGCAACAGAAGTAATAAAAAGGGAAAAAGTTTTTAGAATTATTAAACGTATAATATGTTATACATTCTTAGTTTTTATGGCATTTTGTATGATTATTCCGTTTTATTGGATGATTGCAACATCTTTAAAGACAGCGGCAGAAATCGATTTACCTACACCTACACTTATTCCTGGTTTAGGCAAATATGATCTTGCGTTATCAAATTATCCAGAAGCGATAACAAGATTAAATGCAGGAAGATTAATTTTTAATACAATTGTTGTTGGTGTATTTTCTACAATTGGTACAGTAGTTACTACTGTTATGGCAGCATTTGCGTTTTCAAGAATTAAGTTCTTCGGTCGTGAAATTATTTTTACACTTTTCCTTGCTACAATGATGATTCCAGGTGAAATGATGGTTATTACTAACTATATCACAGTAACAAAAACCGCAAAAACAATTTTTGGTACATCTGGTATCGATACTTATTGGGCAATGATTGTGCCATTCCTAATTAGTGTATATTACATTTACTTATTAAGACAAAACTTTAAACAAATTCCAAATGAGTTATATTACGCAGCAAAAGTAGATGGAACTAGTGATTTTAAATATTTAATTAAAATTATGATTCCAATTGCTATGCCTACAATTATTACCATTACAATTTTAAAACTAATGGGTTCATGGAATGCGTATGTATGGCCAATGATGGTTACTCGTGACAAAAATATGAGATTAATTACTACAGGCTTGAGATCTTCATTCTCAGATTCAGAAGGAAGAACAGCTCAAGGCTTACAAATGGCAGCAACAACAGTTGTTACCTTACCGCTACTCTTCGTGTTTATATTTTTACGTAAATATATCATGCGTGGTGTATCACGAAGTGGTATCAAAGGCTAAAACTAAACTTGTTTTAGTAAACATATAAAAATAAAAAGGAGAAGAAAATGAAAAAGTTTTTAATGTTATTAGTTGTTTTAGGTTCTCTATTCGCAATCGCAAGTTGTGGAGGTAACCCAACCCCAAAACCAGAAGAAGAAATTAACGTTGTTCCACTAGATACTAATAAAGAAATTAGTATTGAATTCTGGCATGCAATGGGACAAGTAAACCAAGAAATTATTGCAAGAATTATTGAAAATTTCCAAACAAGATATCCAAATATTAAAGTTACACAAGTTTCACTTGGTGACTATACAACTTTAAGAGATACTATTACAAATGGTATCGCAGCTGATGAAATTCCTACAGTAGCACAAACATATCCTGACCATGTTGCTCTATATATTGATGGTACAGTAGCAAGAGGTTTAGATCCTTATATTAATTCTACTCTTGAACAAACATTAGCAAATGGCGAAACAGAAAGAATCGGTCTAACAAAAAGCGAACAAGAACAATATATCGATGGTTTCTGGGCTGAAGGAACTGTATATGATTCAAAAGGTACAATGTACAGTGTTCCATTCAATAAATCAACAGAAGTATTATATTACAATAAAACAATGTTTGATAAATATGGTTGGAGCGTTCCTAAAACTTGGGATGATGTAGCAAACATTTCTGAAAAATTTAGACAAACTACTGAATGTGCAACACTAAAAAATGATGGTAAAGCAGTAGCAGGTTTCTCTTATGACTCAGAATCAAACTTATTCATCACTTTAACTCAACAATGGGGTGGAGAATATACTAAGTTTGATAAAAATAGTAAAGGTGTTTATGCATTTAACAACAACGAATCTAAAGCAGCAATCCGCTGGTATAAAGAACAAAGTGATAAAGGTAATCTAAAAACTACTACATTCTTTGGTACAAACTATTCATCAGATGCCTTTAAAGCAGGACAAATCGTTATGACTCTTGGTTCAAGTGCAGGTGCTTCATACAACGTTCCAAGTGATGGTTCATTTGAAGTTGGTGTAGCAGCATATCCACAAAAAGATTTAAATAATCCACAAGTAATTCAACAAGGTACAAACGTTACATTATTCAAACGTCAAGATGCTCAAGAAGAACTTGCAGGATGGTTATTTATGAAGTTCTTAACAAATTATGAATCAGCATTAGATTGGTGTACAAGTACTTCTTACTTCCCAATTAGAAAAGATGTTTTAAATTCAGATGATTATCAAAATCATATTTCAGGTAAAATGGTTGATGGTGATGGTAACATCATTTACAAACCAACAACTCAAAATTTAGCTCAAAAAGTTGGTCTAGAACAACAAGATTGGTTCTATACAAGTATTGCATTCCGTGGTTCAAGTAAAGCACGTGATGAAGTAGCTACATTAGTACAAAGTGTTTTATATCAAAACGTTGATATTGATAAAGCTTATAGTGATACAATCGATGCTATCTTATATTCATAATTTGAATATTAAGCGTAATAGGTAAAAATAAAATGAAAAAGAAAATAATATCAATTATCCTTGCTATTGTTTTCCTATTTACAATAACAAGTTGTGTTAACAAAAAAGAATACACCGCTACTTTCAATGCTAATGGCGGTAAAGTAAACGGTTCAGAATATTATGAAATAAAATTTAAGGAAAATGCAGGGTTATTAGAATTTCCTGTTGCAACAAGAGCGGGATATCGATTCGTTGGTTGGTATTTAGATGGCGAGTTAATTACAGCTATTGATAAAACCGCAAATACAGATGTTGAATTAAAAGCCGAATGGGAAGAGTATACATTTACTACTCCTGTTACAGATCGTGTAAAATTAACAGCAGACTATGAAGGCAAAGATTATTATGAAGATGGTATTGGTGTTGTAACTGTTCAACAATTTGTTGATGGCGATACTACAATATTTAAGAGTGGAAGTAGAACTATTACAATACGTTATATAGGAATTGATACACCTGAATCAACATACAAAGTTGATCCTTGGGGATATTCTGCTTCTAATTACACAAAAGAAGTTTTAAAAAATGCTAAAACAATAGTATTACAAACAGACAACGGCAAACCAGGTAAAGATCCAGAAAATGTTGATACAACAGGAAATAGACATCTTGCTTGGGTATGGGCCGATGGTAGATTATTAAACTTACAAATTGTTGAAGTTGGCTTAGCTAATAGTAAGGCTAGCGCTACAACATATGATTCAGAATTTATTGATGCTATTAAACCTCTTATTGCTGCAAAAGTTAGAATTTATGGTCAAGATGATCCTGACTATGATTACTCTAAAGATTATATTGATATGAATTTAAAAGAAGTTCATGAAAAATATGGAACTCCTGAAGCAATCCTTGATAAAAAGGACGCAGGTAAAAAGATTCGTGTTCATGGTGTTGTTTCAAGAAAAATAGGCTCTGGCTCAGCTTTCTTACAACAAACATTAGATGGACAAACTTATGGAATTTACCTATATGGTGGTTATACTGAAAATAACAAATTACAACAAGGTTATTCTGTAATCGTTTCAGGAACAGTTGGTTATTATAACGGCTGTTTACAAATTTCAAGTGTTACATCAGCAAAGATTAAAATTCAATCATATTATGCTCAAGAAGAAATAAAAATAAATGAAGTTAGTAATATTAAAGACTATGTTGCTAATCAACAAAATATAGGAAATATTTTAAAAATAACTACTTCATTAACAATCGTAGATTATTATGATGCTAAGAATGAAAAGAGCAATGCAATAACTCTTTATGCATCATATACTGATGAAAACAATCAAACACAAAAAATCCAAATACGTATTGATAATAATGTCACTCTAAGAGATGATGAGGGACAAAGAATTGATACAGGTGCTTATTTTGTGGGCAAAACATTTAAATCATTAACATGTATAATGGGATATTATGATCCTTCAGATAATAATGTTCATGATGGTACTGTTCAAATGATGATAACTCAAATGAAAGATATTGAGTTTGTTGATTAATTTATTTAGGTATTAATTAACTTATTTAAAAATTAATATAAAATAACATACAATATAGGAGGGAAAGAAAGTATGTCTCTTACCAAACTTGGTAAAAAAATGTTAGGCTTTATTGCATTAGTTGCTTTAGTTTTTACATTATTTAGTTGTAATAACAATGTTAACAGTGATAAAGCTGAAAAGAAAGCTGCTGCTGAAAAGAATGCTACTACAATTTATGAACAATTATTGTGGGACGATTCAGCAATGAAAGATATTACAAGCAATTTAACTCTTGTTACAAAAACAAGATTTGCTGATACAACTGTTGCTTGGGCTAGTGATCATCCAGATATCATCAATCCTGAAACTGGTAAAGTTACTGTTCCAACACCAGAACATGAAGATGCTACATTAGTAGATCAAAGTAATCCAGAAGGTTCAAAACATGTAAAAGTTAAATTAACTGCTACAATTTCTACAGAATATACATATACAGAAAACGATAAAGAAAAAACTGGTACAGTTACAAAGAAAAAAGAATTCAATTTCACAGTATTATGTGTTGCTGAAATTCCTGCTGTTACTATTGCTGATGCAAAAGCCGCAGCATATCAATATATCTATGAAGAAAAAGGCGTAGAAAAAGGCTTAGTTTCTAATAGTAGTGTTGTTTATAAAACTACAGTTTATGGTGTTGTTACTACTAAATTAAATGCAGAAGGCACTGGCCAATTCATGATTCATGACGGAACTGCTGGTATTTATGTATACAATAACAAAGTAGATGTTAAAGTTGGCGATACAGTAAGAGTTACAGGTAATATTTACTCTTATTATGGAAGCTTACAAATTGGTTCTGAAATCATCGTTGAAGTTGTTGATGATCGTGGTATAGAAGTTCCTGCTCATACTGAAATTTCAGTTGACACTTGGGAAAAAACATGGAACGAAAATCTTCCAGTTGGTTACCTTGGCGGAAATCTTTATAAGATTTATGCTAAACTTGAAGAAGGATCAAATGGTAAGACTTCTGATGAATTCAAATTAGTAGACCCTACCACTGGTGAAGTTGCATGGATTTATTACAAATCTTATAATGCTGATCAAAAAGAAATCTTAAAATCATATGTTGGTAAATATGTTAACATTACAGGTGTTACTTATGATAGAGACTCACGTCTTTTAAAGAACCATTTATTATGGGATGGCGGAATTGAAGAAGCTGCAGCTCCATCACTAGATGATGAAACAAAAGCAAATTTAGTTAAAGCATTACTTGAAGATTTATCAGGTGATTACGCAGCTGGATCTTCATTAGCATTACCAAATGAAAATCAAGAATATAACGCAACAATCGTATGGAATATTCCTGCGGATGCTCCATATAAAGATGGCAAATTCTCAATCGTTGAAGTTGATACTCCATTTACTGCAACAGCAGAAATTAAAGTTGGTGAAGCAACCGTCACTGCAACAGTTAAATTTACAGTTAAAAAGTTAAATAAAGTTGCTGTTGAAGACGCTGTTAAACTTGAAAAAGGTTCAGTAGTTAAACTTGCTGGTACTGTTGAAGTCGTATTTAGTTCTTACAATAACTATTACTTAAAAGACAATACAGGCTCAATTTTAGTTTATGTTAGAGCTAAAAATGGTATCACAGTTAATGGCGAAACTAAGATGTTAAAACCTGGTGATAAAGTTGAATTTATCGGTATCGTTGGTTATTTCAATGGTACACCTCAAATTACTGAAATCGTTTCTTATACTTCTTATGAAGAAGGAACTTGGAAAATTGATGCTCCAAAAGAAGTTACATTTGCAGAAATTAAAGCATTTACAGCCGCAAACGCTCCTTATGGACAATACTTAATGATTCGTGGTGTTGTTGCTTCTGATGGTGATTATGTTGTATTAAAAGAATCTACAGCATCTGATGCAATTTCAATTAGTTTATACTATTCTACAATTCCTGATAAAGTTGCTGCAGTAAAAGATACTGACACTGAAGTTACAATCTTTGCTTACTACTATGGTAATTCAAAGGCAGATTATACAGGTGCAATCCGTGTTATCTTTGCAGGTCGTGATGGTGAATATTTTGTTGGTGATGAACAAGTAATTATTCCTGAACCAAGCACAAAAGTTATCGTTACTAATCCTGAAGTTGGTGTTGCATACAACTTAATGGTTATCCAAAAGAATTTAGAAGGCAAAGAATTATATTTCTCTGGTTCAATGTCAGGTAATTTCCTTGCAACATCAGAAAATGATTATGAAGCTGCTAAAGTTTATCTTGAAGCATGCGAAGGCGGATTCCATTTCTATTATTTAGAAGGCGAAACTAAAAAATACATTGAAGTATTTATGAATGATAGTGGTAAAAACCAAATTAGAGTCGCTGATACAGCTACTACAGTTTGGACATTCGATGCAGAATTACAAACATTAGTTACTACAATCGATGGTACATCATATTATTTAGGTACTTATGGAACTTTTACAACATTTAGTTCAAGTAAAACAAGTTATGCTAAAACATCATTTGTTGGTCACTTATATAAAGCTTCAAATGCAGTTGCTCCAGACCCAGAACCAAGACCTGAAATCAAAACAAAGTTCCCAGTTAAATCATTCTTAGAAGTTAAGGGTTTAATTCCTGAAGCTGGTAATGAGACAACTGAAAAATACTATGTAGCAGGTTACGTTAAAGAAATTCAAAATGAAGCATCTGGTAACGTATTAATCGAAGATAAAGATGGCAATACTATATTAGTTTATGGTTTATACGATGTTAATGGTGAAGTTCGTTATGACGCAATGACATCTGACAAACCTGTAGTTGACAGTATCGTTGTTGTTTATGGTGCATTAAAGAACTATAATGGAACACATGAAGTTGTTGACGCTTGCTTATATCAATTAGGCGAAAAAGTATTTTCTCCTAAACAAGCAGCAGCTAATGAAGCTGTATTTGAATGGGTTAAAGGAAACGGAACAATCGAAAACAAAGTTTTAACAATTGTTTGTGAAGGCTATACAATTACACTTGCACAAGCTAGTTCAACTAACGCAGTTGTTAATAATTATGGCGAATTAAGAATGTATCAAAAAGCTGTTCTTACAATTACAGCTACTAATGGTAAGAAGATTAAGAGCATAACATTCGCTGATTCTAAAGGATCAAAATCAATAACACTTACTGATACTAATCTATCATATGAACTTAGCGGTGGAACATATACAATCACAGCTAAAGATGCTGCGAATTCAATTGGTTTCACTCTTGATTCACAAATTAGAACTAAGAAGATTACAATTGTATTTGAAGGCTAATAATCAATAAAATTGGCTACTGAGAATTTCTCAGTAGTCTTTTTATTTTGAAAAAAGTCAAGGATGTGTTATAATAAACTATCACGGAGGTATTAATAATGTATCAAGATATATATAATGCGATAAAAGAAAATAATAAAATAATTATCCACAGGCACTCAAAACCTGATGGTGATGCACTAGGATCGCAACTGGGCCTAAAAGAGGCTATAATTTCAACATTTCCAGAAAAAAGTGTATTTGTAGTTGGTGATATGAATGAACGTTATTCTTGGATGGGTAATATGGACCAAATTGATGATGCAGAATATAATGATGCATTAGTTATTGTTGTTGATTGTGGTAGTGAAAAATTGATTAGTGATGAAAGATATAAATTAGGGCACCAACTAATAAAAATAGATCACCACATACCTCAAGGTGAATATGGGGATATTGTTCATGTTGATACTTCTTTTGAAAGTTGTGCAGGAATAATTGCGGAAATGGTATTTAAGATGAAAATGAAGATATCAGATTTAGGAGCATCACTATTATTCACAGGCATAGTTACTGATAGTGGTAGGGTTAGGTATTCAAGCGCAAACGCTAAAACATATAGTATTGTAAGTAAATTAATGAAACATAAAATAAATACAGAATATATATATAACAAACTATACACAGAAAAACTTGCTACAGTAAAACTAAGAGCATACCTTACTACACAATTTAAAATGACTCCAAATGGTGTAGGTTATCTAATAAACACCAAGGAGGATGTAGAAAAGTATAATGCTACTGTTTTCGATATATCTAGAGGTATGGTAAATATCATGGCAGGAATTGAAGAAATAAAAGTATGGGCTAATTTCACGGAAGATGTGGATGGAAAAGTTTATGCCGAAATTAGATCAAGTGGCTTAAATATAAATCAAGTAGCAGTTAAATTTGGTGGTGGCGGCCATCTTCAAGCTAGTGGCTGCACAATTGATAATTTAGATATGATTAATAGTGTAATTGAAGAGTTAAATAAAGTAGTAAAAGGAGAAACAAATGTTTAATAAAATACTAGAACAGATTAAAAAATATGATACAATTATTATTCACCGTCATGTAAGACCGGATGGAGATTGCATAGGAACTCAACAAGGGTTAAAAAAATACTTAAAACATAACTTTCCAAACAAGCATATATATGCTGTTGGTGATGAAATACCTGCATACCTTGCACCATATGGTGAAAATGATATAATTGATGATAGTGTATATAAAGACGCTTTAGTAATAGTAGTAGATACATCTTTAGAAAAACGTATTTGTGATGAAAGATATAAATTAGGAAAGTACATTATTAAAATTGATCATCATGATGATTCACCTGATTATGGAAATTTAATATATGTTGATCCTAAATCTCCAGCATGCGCATCTATTATGACAAGTATCTTTAAACAATGGGAACAAGACGGATTAGAACTTACACTTGATGCTGCAAAATGTTTGTTTCTTGGCATTATAACTGATACAGGTAGATTCAGATATCGTGGAGTTACAAGTGAAACATTATCTAACGCAGGATGGCTATTAGATAAAGGCATTGATACTGAGGATATATATCCAGGTTTATATGTAAAAGATGCTAAAACACTAGAACTTGAAGGATACGTATATAATCATTTTAAAATAACTCCAAATGGTGTAGCTTATATATATTTCACTAAACAAGTAATGGAACGTTTCCAAGTAACAAAAGAAGATGCGGCGAATTTAGTTAACACATTAGATTCAATAAAAGGTTCGCTTATTTGGGTCGCATTTGTAGACCAAATGTTACCAAAACCAGAAGTAGTATTAAATAAAAAAGAATCTCCCGATAAAGAGATTAGAGTCCGAATTAGATCTAGATTTATTTCAATTAATGAAGTTGCAACACATTATCGTGGTGGAGGACATTTACAAGCTGCAGGAGCAACAATTTATTCTAAAACAGAAATGAAAAAACTATTAGAAGAATTAGATCAAACGTTATATGCATACAAGAATGAACATCCGGAGGCTTTTTAATGAACTTTCTAGTTGTAAATGATGATGGCGTAAAAGCAGAGGGAATAAAAATTCTTGTTGAAAAACTTAAACCTTATGCAAAAAGGATTGTAGTGGTTGCACCTAAAAATGAGATGTCAGCAAATTCACATGCATTGACTATTAAAAGTGGATTAATGATGGAAAAATGTAAAGATATATGTGATGGAGTGGATACATATTCATTAAATGGAACACCGAGTGATTGTGTAGTATATGCTATAAATGAATTAAACTTAGATATTGATGTTGTTGCATCGGGTATTAATCGTGGTTATAATGTTGGTGATGATATTGTTTATTCAGGAACTGTTGCGGCAGCGGCAGAAGGGTTAATGAAGGGCAAAATAGCAATGGCGTTTTCATGTAAATATGATAGCTTTGATGGAGCTAAATATATAGATGAGGTAATGAAATATTTAATAAATACCAAGATGCTAGATGAAAAAGTAATATGGAATATAAATTTACCTGCGACATCCAAAGGCATAAAAATTACACATCAAGCCAAAAGTACATATAAAACAATATATGAAAAAAGAGAAGATAATCTTTTCTATTCAGTTTGTGATACAACAGCACCTTTATTAGATGAACCTAATGGCGACATTCAAACTATTAAGCTTGGATATATATCTATTAGTCCTCTAACTTTTAATATGACAGTGTTTGATATATATAATAAATATCATAAATAAAAATCTTCATCATATAATTATGAGGGGGGGATATATATGAAAAAGTTTTTTACACAAGCGGTGAATATATTAAAATGGTCGTTAAAATCATTTTTATTTGGAATTATTATTTTGTTCTTATTTAATTTTATAGGATCATACTTTAATTTGAACATTCCAATTAATGTATTTACGTTATTAATTATAGGAGTTTTAAGAATACCAGGACTTGTTGGCATTATGATATATACATTAATTTAAATAATTACAAAATAAAAAAGATAATGATTTGCAATTTAAATCAAAGTATAGTATAATACATAAAGTTAAAGAATATAATGGAGGATAAACATGGGAGTTAAAGAAAAAGATAAATCATTATTAGAAATAGCGGTAGAACTCTTGCAGAAAAAACGTAAACCTCAAAAAATACTAACAATAATGACAGAAGTAATGGAAATTAAGGGATACAAACCACAACAAGCAAAACAACATGCTGCACAATTTATAGCGGACTTTATGGAATCTGGAATTTTTGTATATTGTGGTGATGACTGCTGGGATTTAAAAGAACGTCAATCAACTGCTGTTTTAGATAAAGATGGTGGCGATTACGAAGAAATTTATTACAATGATGAAGATGTTAAGAAGAATGAATTGAAAGATGATATCTTCGATGATAGTTATATTTCTGATGACGATGATGATTCTGATGAAGATGACGATGATGATTCTGATGACGATGAGGAAGATGATGATATCGCTCGTGAATTAGAAAATATGGATGATGATGATTTTGAACATGAAATAACAGAAATAGAAAGTCAAGAAGATGATGAAATTTATGATGACGATGAAGACGACTTAACAGAAGATGATTTTAAATAATAAACTAAGCTACATTTCACAATTAATGAAATGTAGTTTTTCTTTTCTTGCAAGATTTAATTAGATATGGTATAATTGGTATGAATAAGGAATAATGAATATGGAAATAAGAGATATAATTATCAAAGAAAATATAAAGGCTAAAAAAAACTATGGGCAAAATTTTTTAGTTGATCAAAATATACTAAAAAAAATAGTAGAATCAACAAACTTAGAAAATCAAAATATAATAGAAATAGGTCCTGGTTTAGGCTCACTTACTGACTTCTTAGCACAAAAAGCTAAAAAACTGGTATGTTATGAAATTGACAAAGATATGATAGCTGTTTTAAGTAAACGATTTGACAAAAATGAAAAAATCAACATTATACATCAAGACTTCTTAAAGATAGATATCCAAAAAGAAATTGAAAAATATTTTCAAAATGAAGATGTTATCTTGGTAGCCAACTTACCATATTATATAACAACTGCTATTCTTACCAAAGTACTAGAAGAAACTAAGCAAATAAAACAAATAATAGTAATGGTTCAAAAAGAAGTTGCGATGAGACTAGCTGGAAAACCTTCAACCAAAGATTATAATAGTTTAAGCGTTCTCATTCAATACTATACTGATACTAAAATTTTATTTAATGTATCACCAAAGTGTTTCATTCCGGCTCCTGAAGTTGAGAGCTCTGTTATTTCAATAACTTTAAAAAAAGAAAAATTTAATGTATTAAATGAAGCTTTCTTTCTAAAATTTAATCGTAATATATTTACACAAAGAAGAAAAACTTTGTACAATAATATAAAGGTTGCTTATGATATGTCTAAAGAGCAAATAGAATCAGTCTTGAAAAACAATAATTTACCATTAACGGTGAGAGCAGAAAGTCTAACAGTTGAACAAATCGTGAAACTTTCTAATGATATATATATCACAATTAATAAATAACCACATATAATATAATGGTGGTTTAAATGAAAGTTAGTGATTTGGTCATATTAAAAAAAGATGTAGATCCAATTATCTATATAATAGAAGAAATTAATGATGAAGATGTGTTATTAAAAGGATATACTCATAGAATTGTTAGAAAAACAAAACTAGATAAAGTAACTGAAGCCCCATTGACTCTTGTTGAAAAAGAAGAAAAGCTAAAACATTCATACGAACGAACATTATTAATAAAAGGGAAACTAAGAAACAATAAAACTCCACTATTTGGTAGAGTATTACATATAGATGGTGATCAAGAATATTTAGATAGTTGTATTGCACTATACAAAGAAGTGGGGATACATGTAGATGGCATATATATAAAAGAAAAGGAATTAAAAGATAAAATAGAAGATATTATACTTACGCTTACACCGGATATTGTTGTAATTACAGGACACGATGTATATAATGGAAAAGGGATAAAAGAATTATCAAATTATGAGAATACCAATAATTTTATTGACGCAATCAGAAAAATAAGAAAGCATTTTTCACAAGATTCAATGTGCATAATTGCAGGAGCTTGTGGCTCAAATTTTGAAGCGTTGATTGCATCAGGCGCGAATTTTGCTTCTAGTCCTAAACGAATTAACATTCACACGTATGATCCGGCTGTTATAGCAATTAAGGTCGCATCAACATCTTGCAATAAAACAATTGATTTTGAAGGCTGTTTAAGATTAATCGAAAAAGGAAGAGAAGCTTTTGGTGGTATAGAAACAAATGGTAAAATGAAAATTCTTTTATAGGTGAAATATGAAAATAAAGGTGAAAGCTAAATTAAACTTAATACTTAGGGTAATGAATAAAAGAGAAGATAATTATCATAACTTAGAAATGATTAACACAAAAATTAATTTATATGATAAGATATCAATTAAAACAAACTCCACAAAAGATATAATTAAATATATATATCATCCAGAATATGATACAACTGCCAATAATTTGATTCTAAAGGTTTTAACCGCATTTAAACAAAAGTATAATATAAAAACGAATTACTTAATAAAAATAAAAAAACAAATCCCGTTTGGTGCTGGGTTAGGCGGTGCTAGTATGGACGCTGGAGAAATAATCAAAGCGATATCTAAAAAAGAAAAAATAGAAGTAGAACAATTGGAGTTAATAGACTTCTTGAAACAGTTTGGTGCGGATATACCATACTCTTTATATGATAGCACTTGTTTAGTTGAAAATATAGGTGATAAAATAACCCCAATCAAAATAGGACCCAAAGAGTTTATTTTAATATGTCCGAATATATATATAGATACGGCAATGGTATTTAAAGAATATGATTTACAACCAACTAAACAACGAACTACAGATATATTAAAAGATTTAAATAATGAAACGTACTACAATGATTTACAAGAAACAGCATATATATGTGAACCGCGATTAAAAGAATTAGTATTAAAATTATCTACATATGGTAACGTAATTATGTCTGGGAGCGGTTCTTCACTAATAATAGATACTAAGCAAAATAAAAAGAAATTGGTATCTACCTTAAAAAAAGATTATCCTTTATATATAATAAAGATAATAAAAATACCTAATTAGGTTAAGAAAGGAAAAAAAATGGAAAAAGTAAAATTTCAACAAACACTAACGCCAGAAGATTTAATAGCATACAATTGCTATTTAGCTACTAAAAGATCAAAGTCATCACTTATGACAAGAATACTTGGACTATTCTTAATAATAATGGGAATCGTTGATTTCTTCCGTCCTAAACCACAAATTGCAATGTGTATTATTATTATAATATTTGGTGTCTTTGGACTATTCTTTTTAAATCCGTTATTATTAATTATTCAAAAGAATACTATTCGTAAAAAAATAGCTCAAAATTATAGTGATGTTCTTATGAATGTAACAGTAAGCGAAGAAGGCTATTCATTTGAAGTGCCTACTGATGAAGTAGAAAAAGAAAAAGAAGAGGAAAACTATTATGGTGAAATCCATACAGTTAAACCTATAGAAGAAGTGATATCAAATGAAGAAGCAAGAGAACAAGAATATGAAGTAGCTCATCCTGTGTCTGATGATATTACAGAAGAATTACATGAAGAAACAGAAGAACAAGCAGAAATAGAAACTGCACAAGAAGAACAAAAACCACAAAATGTGTTTTCAATTCCTTGGAATGGCATAACTAAAATAGTTGATGACGGAACATATATGTTCATTAATATGGTAGGCTATCAAGCAATGATAATTAAAAAATCTGCATATGAACAAATTGAAGAAATTGTAAACTATAGTAAAGAAAAATTAGGAGATCCTAAAAGATATAAAGTAATTCTTCCAAAAACAAATAAAAAAGAAAATGACCACGAGTAATATCGTGGCCTATATTTTTAGTAAGAAAGTTCTTGATATATATTCTAAAAATATATCACTTTCTTACAATGATAGTATATGTGATATTGTGTTTAATATTCATAATAAACAAACAAACTTGCAAATGAATTTACGAAAACGTTTTCATGTGGTACAATAATAATATGAAAGGTGGGTTTCTATGCAAGTTACAAATGTAAAAATTAAAAAGATTGAAGGACAAAAAAGATTACGGGCGATTGCTTCTATAACAATTGATGATGAATTTGTTGTTCATGAAGTGAAATTAATAGAGGGTAAAAATGGATTACAAATGGCAATGCCAAGTAGAAAAGCCGCGAGTGGTAGATTTATGGATATAGCTCATCCTATAAATAACACAACACGTCAAAAAATTGAAAATGCATTAATTTTGGAGTACAATAGAGAACTTGTGGCATAAACATTATTGATACTGATATTTCTTGTCAGTATCCTTTTTAATATATAGGAACATGATATAAGGTTCAAATTAATGAGTATAATAAATATATACGAAATTAATGCAAAAAAAAATAAAATGGTGTATAATATATATGATATTTTTGCGAGGTGAAAGAATGGAAAGCAATATGCGAAAACTAGCTAATGAAATCCGTGGATTAACTCTTGAATGTATTGCATCTCTTGGTTCTGGCCATATAGGGGGTAGTTTTTCAATAGTTGATTTATTAACTGTTTTATATTATAGAGAGATGAAAATAGATCCTCAAAATCCATTAATGGAAGATAGAGATAGATTGGTTGTATCAAAAGGCCACGCTGGTCCTGCGGTTTATGCGACTCTAGCACATCGTGGATATTTTCCAAAAAGCGAATTACTCACACTTAATAAAATAGGAACAAACCTTCCTAGTCATTGTGATATGAATAAAACAATAGGCATTGATATGACAACGGGCTCTCTTGGACAAGGTTTATCGTGCGGTGTAGGTATGGCACTTGCTTCTAGAATTAAAAACAATGGTTCAATTACATATGTAATTATTGGTGATGGAGAGTTAGAAGAAGGTCAAAACTGGGAAGCTGCAGAATTTGCGGGTGCACAACACTTAGATAACTTAATTGTTTTTTTAGATAATAATAAAATGCAAATAGATGATTACACTGCCAATCTAACTTATGTCGGAAATTATGTTGATAAGTGGACAAGCTTTGGATTTGATGCGGTGGAAATAGATGGACACAACTATGAAGAAATAACCAAAGCAATAGAAAACGCAAAAGCAACAAAAGGTAAACCGCATATTATTATTTTAGACACAATTAAAGGTAAAGGCGTTAGTTTCATTGAACAAGCAAAATTAGGAAATCATAGTATGCCGATAACTCCTGAACAACTTGAACAAGGATTAAAAGAATTAAAAACGGAGGATAAGTAATATGGAATTTCGTCAAGCACTTGCGGCTAAATTAAAAGAATTGATGTTAAAAGATGAAACAATATGTATACTTGATGCAGACTTAGCTAAGCCTAATGGAACTGCTCCTCTATACAAAGAATTTCCAAATAGATGTTTTAATGTGGGAATTGCTGAAGCAAATATGGTTGGAGTTGCGGCTGGACTTGCAGCATCAAATATGAAACCTAATGTATTTAGTTTCGCACCGTTTTCAACAAGACGGGCATTAGATCAAATAATGATATCGGTTTGTTACGCGAAACAAAATGTAAAAATTTGGGGAACTGACCCTGGCATTACAGCTGAAACAAATGGCGGAACACACATGAGTTTTGAAGACATGGGAGTTTTGAGAAGTATACCAACAATGACAATCTTTGATGTTGTTGATGCTAATCAATTACAACAAGCTGTTGAACAAATAGAAAATTATCATGGCCCAATGTATATTCGAATGCCAAGAAAAGCGAGACCTGATGTATATGATAACGATTATAAATTTGAACTTTTTAAAGCAGATGTGCTAAGCACAGGAACTGATATTACCATTATTGCGTCAGGAACAATGGTATACGAGGCAAAACTTGCGGTAGAAGAGTTAAAAAAACAAGGAATTGAAGCAGAATTAATAAGCGCTAATTTTATAAAACCATTAGATGAAAGAACTCTATTAAGCTCAATTAATAAGACAAAAGTTGTAGTAACATGTGAAAACCACAATGTTATAGGTGGATTGCATAGTGCTGTATGTGAATTGGTATGTCATAATACACCAGTAAAAGTATATGCAATAGGAGTTCAAGATCAATTTGGACAAGTAGGAAAATATAACGATTTGTTAAAAGAATATCATATGACTAAAGATGATATAATAGCAAAAGTTACAAAAATACTAAAAAACAAATAGGAGAAAAAAATATGGCTTTATTATCAGGTAAAAAAGTAAAATTGTTTTCATTAAGTTCAAATAGAGAACTTGCAGAAGAAATAGCTAAATATATGCACATTGAACTGTCTAAATGTCAAGTTGCAAGATTTGCTGATGGCGAAGTTCAAATAAATATAGAAGAAACAGTACGCGGTCATACAGTTTTTGTAATTCAAACAACAAGTAATCCTGTTAATGATAATTATATGGAATTATTAATAATGATAGATGCATTAAAACGTGCTTCCGCTGAACACATAAATATTATAATGCCGTACTATGGTTATTCTAGACAAGATAGAAAAGCAGCGCCAAGACAACCAATATCCGCAAAAGTTATGGCTGACTTATTACAAACTGTCGGTGCTAATAGAATTATGTGTCTTGATTTACATGCAGATCAAATCCAAGGCTTCTTTAATATTCCTATTGACAACTTCCTTGCCCTACCTATATTTGCTGATTATTTTATTCAAAAAAAATTAGATAATGTAGTAGTTGTTGCTCCTGATCATGGTGGTACAACAAGAGCTAGAAAACTTGCGATGGCCTTAGATGCCCCTATTGCAATAGTAGATAAAAGAAGACCTGAACCAAATAGAGCTGAAATTATGAACATTATAGGTGATGTAAAAGATAAAAATTGTATTATTATAGATGATATGGTAGATACTGCAGGAACTCTTTCTTTAGTTGTTAAAGCTATAAAAGAAAATGGTGCTAAAGAAATATATGCTTGTGCAACTCATGCACTATTATCGGGTAATGCGATGGAAAAGTTAGCAAATTCCCCTCTAAATGAATTAGTTGTAACCAATAGTATTCAATTAAGTTCAGAGAAAAAGAAATATAAATTTGTAAAACAATTGTCTATAGCAAGTTTGTTAGGTAGAGGTATATTAAATATAATAGATGATAAACCAGTAAGCGATTTATTCCAATACGTTAAAGATGCAAAATAAAGAAACTAATATATATAAAGAATTACCTTATTATTTATCATCTAATCACTACCATCCGAACTTTAAAATATCTAGAAGAAAAGTTTTACCATACTCAAACGTTGATAACTATCGCACTTTATTAGAAAAAACAAATTTAGAAAGCACTTACTTTTATACTGAAAATTTACAAAAAATAATAAAGACAAGTATAAAGATTAATAAATAATAATAAAACGGGATAAAATATCTATGTCCCGTTTTTTAATTTAAAAAAATGAAATTTAAAAAGCATATTTGTAGACATCGAAATAAAAATTTAGTATAATATATAAGGTTATGCTGAATGTTTTATTGAAAAATAAATTAATAAGTAAAGCATATTTGTAGACAAATAAAACAAAAAGTAGTATACTATTAAAGCACATTTAGAGATGTGCTGAAATTGATCTTTGAAAACTGAACATAACAGGTGGAGCAGGAGATACAAACTTTT
>ENA-ORRN01000708-ORRN01000708.1-human-gut-metagenome-genome-assembly--contig:-NODE-708-length-25642-cov-4.568804_pt1 | contig 25642 bp, 22 predicted proteins | sample MGYA00242174_ERZ509132 | MGnify/ENA primary metagenome ERZ509132 (study PRJEB26280, sample SAMEA2338671) | human gut metagenome | biome: human gut; feature: human-associated habitat; material: faeces... | reverse complement strand
ACGGCAAAGTAATCGCACGCGCTCACAACAGCCGCAACACCACTCACAACGCCGTAGGACATGCCGAAGTGTTGGCAATACAACGCGCTTGCAAGAAACTTAACGATTGGCGACTGACGGGCTGCACGCTGTATGTAACTTTGGAGCCTTGCGTGATGTGTTTAGGCGCATGCTACAACGCAAGATTGCCGAGAGTTGTTTTCGGCGCATACGACTTGTCGGGAGCAGGTTGTGTACAACTATCCGAACAAATAGGCACTACGTTGAACCATTATCTTTCGCTAAGCGGCGGAGTGCTGGACAACGAATGCAGCGAAATACTAACGGAGTTTTTTCAAAAGAAGAGATGCGAACATTAGCAAAATTTGAAAAGGTAACATTTGCGCAATTTGCCCCTTACGGTGACAAAACAACCTACGACAACATAGCCTTACCCAAGCGCGCCACCGCAAAAAGCGCAGGATATGACTTTTTTGCACCGACGGAAATTACGCTTGCGCCGCAAGAAACCACTACCGTCGCTACGGGAATACGCGCTCTTATGCCCGACGATTGGTGCTTGATGATTTACCCGAGAAGCGGATTGGGGTTCAAGTACAAGTTGCGCCTAAACAATACCGTAGGCATCATCGACGCCGACTACGCCGACAGCGACAACCAAGGACACATCTTTATACGCATGACCAACGAAAGCGACAAAACGTTGACCATTGCCGCAGGCACTGCCTTTGCGCAAGGAATATTTAACAAATACTTGCTGACGGAAGACGACTGTGTAACGACAAAACGTAACGGCGGCTTAGGCTCTACGAGATCCCCACGTCGCACGACCTAACGTCGACGACTAGTTTAGCTTTTGGATAGATAAGGTAATTGTCACTAAAATTATCTTTGTCAAACAAAGCCACTAGCGTGGGGTAGTACTTTAGTTGTAGGTAAAATTAGGTTGCTACAACTAATTACAGGATTGTAAATCAACGCCACACTGTGGCTATTAAAGCACAACAGACAAACGGAGAAAACCATGTTTACCGTAATCATAAAACTGTTTTTGAGCGACAAATGCAATTGGGATTGGATGCAATCATGCAAACACCAACACCAACAAGCCATAAAGGAATTGAAGGACTTTGCAAGCGAATTTGACCGCAAACTGCATTGTGCCGTAATTTCTTCCGCTACGTTGGAACGCGACGAGGCATTTTGCGAGGTAATTTACGAAGCAACCATGCCTGATGATTTGCAAATGAAGATCGAGTCCGTCGTACAACTGCTTGCCCAAGACGTCACACAGCAAATGGAAGGCATGCGTTTTGTACTGAAAACCGTCGACAAGGAAGTCGACTACGTGTACAGCCACGTAAAAGCGTAAGTAGCATACTTGCTGTACAAAAGCCGCGGATTGACCTTTAAGAATTTACTAACCCGTACTCGTCGACGTTAGGTCGCGTAAAAGCGTAAATAACGCACTTGCGATACGCAAGCCGAGGCTTGACCTGTAAGGGTTTGTTTCATTTACTCGTCGACGTTAGGTCGCGCAAAAATATTATTACCCTAAAACATACAAAATGACGCTTTTGTCCGTTAATAGACACAAAGCGTCATTTTTTTTAGTTTTGATTAGCTTGCCCGAAACGTGCGGAGTATGCAAGCAAAAGTGCATTGACAGCGTTGTTTAGTTTGCGTTGTTCTTCAACCGTGCGTGTGTTGTCAAGTCCGTTTTTATGCAAAATTTCCGCCACCCTGTCCAACGTTTCGTCGTCGGGCTGTTTGCGCGCAAGACCGTTTATTGTCAAAATATCTTCCGTCAAGTTAGACGCGGGCGGCACACAGTTTGCATTTCGCTTGTTAAGGAGTGCTACAAACTTGCCGAATTTACGCTTGGCACGGCGTTCGCGAGCAAGGAAAAATGCGCGACTGAGTAACAAGACTACAATGAGAGAAAGCGCATACACCGCAAAAACGAGAATGTCGGAAGCGTTCAACGAAAAGGCAAATGAAACCGCGAAACACACCGCCACCGCCGTAGACAAAACCAACAACCGCACACAAAGTACACGATGACGCTTGGGGACAAACTCAAAAACTGCCGACGGCTTGTCCACATGGGAATTCAAGTAAGCGCGCCACTGACGGCGGTAGTCGCCCGACAGCAACTTAGGTTGGTCGAATACGTGTTCGGGACGAAGCGTCATTACGCGCGAACACTTGTCTAAACGACGATTTTGTCTGCAATAAGGGTTGTACGTCCAATTGACAATTGCCACAAAAATGAGCGATAAAAACATACCGATAACAAAAAAATCGCTATACGTATTAAAAAATTGCAAACATTTCCAAAAAGTCATGGTATCCGTTCTCCACAATTATGATACCTTGATTGTTTACAATTTTTTGTACACTTAAACGATAAAATTTATAATATGTTTTTTTATTTTGTCCCAACTTGCACCATTGTTAGCATGAAATGTAACAAAAAAAGTCCTTGAAAATCAAGCATTTCCGGGTTTTGATAGTGTACTGCCGTGGCAAATAAAAAGCACTTTTATCATAATCTCCATATTCCTCCATAAGCCTCGAAAACGCTGATGCTGCCGTGTCCTTCGAGCTATCGGGTTTTATTATATATCAAACGGGCAGATAAATAAAAGTGGTTTTTCGCGTTGGGGCGCGCCATAAACGATGGGGAAGGCTTAAGGCTTCGCGGCCGCGCGGCTGCTTTTTTGACATGAAATAACCCCCCGTTTCCCAAACAGTATGCTTTACTGTCCGGTAAACGGGGGGCAGGTCGTCTCTTTGTTAAAACAAGCGTCAGATAAGGAATATGCCTTTATCTATTACGAGCTTTTCGTCCAGGTAAAGGGTGGGCTTCAGTATTACGCCGTCCATGTGAACATCCGCCTTGTTTGTACCGCCGAAGGAGGTGTTCGTTCCGAATGCTATATGTACGGTACCGTATACCTTTTCATCCTCGAGTATCAATCCGGTCAGCCGGGCGGCGGTATTGGTACCTATGCCAAGCTCTCCCACGGTGGCGTTTCTCTCGTTTTTGAGCAGTATATCCAGCTTCTCGCTGCCTTCGCCCTGGATGCTTTGCAGCTTGCCATCCTTTATTTTTACCAGGAGCGGCGAATCCAGCTTGCCTATACCTACCATGGAGCCGTCTATTATCATGTCTCCGTATGTTCCGTCCTCGAGGGGAGCGATATATCCCTCGCCTGAAGGCAGGTTTCCGCATTGACCCGGCTCGCGGTATATTCCCGAGCTGGATATGCCGGGCCTGCCGGCTAAATTCAGCGTGAGCCTATGCCCGTCTTTTTCTATAACCGCTACGGATGCCTCGCTTAGCAGCGCTACCACCTTTTTCGTGAGCGCTTCCACGGCGTTGTAGTCCGCGGTCATAGCTCCGTTGAGGAACATATCGGTGGTTATACCCGGCATTGTAGCAACTCTGGCGCCGTTTTTTACTGCCTCTATCCTGGCGTTCGTATGCGTGAGGGATTTTGCAGTCGGGCAGATCACTATATCAGCAGACTTCATGGCCTGCGCTACGATTTCGGGCGGCTCCTGGCCGTTCACCTTGAGCTCCGCCATGGTCATCATAACAGCCTCGCACCCCAGATCTTTTCCGCTCTCATACAGGGCGCCGGCTATATCGCCGCATGTATTATCCGTTACTATTAGCAATACCTCTCCCGGCTTTGCGCCAAGACAATTTTTCAGGACTTTTTCTGCTGTTTTCTTAATCTGCTCCATATACACCTCGTTAAAATCATAGAATCTTATTCAGCACCGCTTTGCGCCTTTGGCCTTATAGCAGCACGAAAGGTGACGGCCGCACTGCGCGCACGGGAAGCTGCATTCTACCATGCTTTTTTCCTCTCCGCTCGTCTGCCGTCCGTAGCACTTTTCCAGCACCGCCTCCAGCTTAGCTACTTCGGCTTCGCAGCCGCAGGCTTGGAACAAGCAGCCGCCCTCGGCCCCGTCTATGCCGCCTCTGCCTATCAGCGTCGCTTCGACGTCGGCTATGAGCTTGATTGCGGAAAGCTCCGTGACCAGTTCGCCGACGACGGGAAACAGCCCGCAGGCCATGCCTCGGGAAGCATCCACGCCCTTTCGCTGTGCCGCCCTTATGCTGTCCCATACGGACCCCGGAATGAGCTTTTCCATTCCGGCTGCAATTATCGTCTTGCCGCCCTCTACGGACATAGCGGATACTCCTCTGCCGCAGTTATTGCCGGCCGGGCTCCCCGCTAACATCGCGGCGCCGCCAAAATTGTCTATTATGTTGGCTCCGATAATTATCACATCATTTGGGCCGAGCTGCAACAGTGCGGTATCAAAATCCGGATCCAGACCGGTTATCTCGCCGTTGCTGTACATTATGCTGTGCTGGGCGCTGTCTGTGAACTTCGATGAAACCGCGCCGCGTTTGGAGATACGTCCGCATATCCTGAGCGGCGTTCCGGTAATAAGCTCTGATACGCATGATACGGTCGTGCCGCCTTTGAGCACTATCCTTCCGCCGGCGATCGCGTCGCGTACCTCCTTCATATCTGCAATGGCATGTGCTATAAGCCACTTACCCTCGCTTACAGTAAGCGAAAACTGTATTCTCCTCATGCGGCGCCTACCTTTCCTATCGTTATAGCATTTCGCCTACGACGCGCGCTACCAGCGTGCGCGGCAATATTACCGGCACTCCCATAAGCTCCGCCATTTTCTCCTTGATCGCTATGGTAAAGCCCATGCAATCCAGGACTACGACCTCCGCGCCGTTTTCCTTCAGGTACTGCGCGGCCTTGTCAGGGGCGTTGCTCTTATCATACGGGTTCAGGGCCGCTACGACGATATTGTCGCTCACCTTTTGCCATCTCTCGTAGTTCTGCTCGGTTTGCTTGGGGTCAGGGCTGATGATACCCAGCTTCCTGCCGCCGGCAAGTATGGGTACTATGCTGTATAGCAGCTTTTGCGGGTATATGACGGGCACGGACGCTACTAATTCCTTAGAGAACATCCCCGTGCACAGCAATACTATAAGGGATACGCCGCGGCGGCACAGCTCGTCCGTCCTTTCCTGCAGAAGGGAGATGATCTTGCTCTCCGCCATTAAAGCCCACGAATCATCCTTGAGCTTTGACACAAGGATCTCGTCGTCGCCGGACGGCGCGAGATCGGCTATCTGCTCTTTGGAAAGCCCGTCCAAAGCGCCGAGCTGTATGATCTCTGCCCCTTTGAAAAATGCTTCTATCTCCGGAATCAGGTCATTGCGCGGAGATTGGCCTATGGTTAACGCACCGATCTTCATATCACATTATCACCTTTCCTTTTTTTGCAGGTGGCGCATTGAGCCGTATTTTTGCTCGATAAGCCCGAATTCTTCTTCATCGTAGAATTTGCAGGCCCCTGCGCCGTATGCCTTTGCTACCTCTATTGCAAACCTTGCGGCATTGTCCAACGACATCATGTTGGTAGCGCCGGTGGCGCAGCCGGGGACTATCGTTTCAGAGGTTATAGCCACTCCGACTACCGGCGCGCTGGTGGAGGTACACGGCTGGAGTATGCTGTTGATATGATACAGCCCGTTTCCATAAGGAGTTATATCCTGCATGGTTATCGGGAAGGTGCGCGGCAGCTCACCGCTTGCTATTTGCATGATGTCCAGAAGGTCGTCGCTTACGCGCAGTATGTAGCCTTCCTTTACGGTCGGGGAAATGGCGTAGCCGTTATTGTTTATTAAACGGTTGCCGCGAGTGGTGTCTATTGAGAGGACAGCCTCCATTTCGGGGCAAACCTCCATCTCGTTCATCACTGCCATATCGATGGGAGAACCCATGAAGGGCACGGGAATGTGAGGCGCGGTGGGCGCATGGGGGCATACATGGGTGCAGATGTAAACGTCGCCAGGAAGGAAATCCTTCTTGCTGTTCATATCCAGAATTTTAGCGGCTGCCGCCAAGGCAGTCAAGGCTCCGTCGCCGTCTGATACAAAGCCGATGCGCTCGGGACGGGCGCCTATGCCGCCGAGACGTCCAATGATGCCCAAGCTGGGGGCATTGCCGCCCTTCAGCCTGCCGTTGCTGCCCGGTATTACGACCTTTACGAAATCAGTGCTTTTGCCGTCTTTTTCCCGCTTGACTACCTCGACGTTGGTTGCGCCCTTGGATTCCAGATACTCCTTTACCTTTAGGCCGGATGCATCGGCGCTGTCCAGGATGTCAAAAACCTCTATCAGTTGCTTTACTATCATCGTGTTATACCTCTTTGAAAATTTCTATTTGCTAAGGCATTCGTAATATGCCATGAGTCCTTCCGCCGTTACGGGGTCTATCACAGGTAAGCCGGTCTTTTTTGCCAGGGGCTTTGCCACCCCGGCAGTGCTCATACCGGTACATGCAAGGGCTATGGCGCCGGCGCCATAACCCTTCAGCCGCATGGCCAACTTCTCCACGGCCTTGAAACCCGGTTCCGTCACGAGGTCAAGCGTGGTCTCCACGCCGTCCGGCTTCCCGAAATTTATAAGGTCATCGCCGAGTATCTCCGGATATGGCTGCGGCGCATAATCGGTTATTCCAAGTATACCCACCTTGGTGCCGAACCGCCGCGCTATGGCGGCTACGCTGCTGCCGGCCCCTATGACCGGTACGTTTACGATATTTTTGAGCTCCGGCACTGCAGGATCGTCGGCACAGCTTACTATCAATACGTCTATATCCTTAAAAGACTGTGCCACCTCGATGATCTTAGGTATAGCCGCGTTTTTCGACTCTACGCTATAAAGTCCGTCCGGCTGATCCGGTATGCATTTCGTCTCCACCGTCATATTGGGAAACATTTCCATTATAAGCCTGCCGTGAATACCGGCAGCCTCGGCGTCCGGAAGTGTGATGACCCGGATAAGCCCGGCCTTATAACAGCTCTTCATCTTCACGTCCTCCTGCTGACCGCAGCTATTTGGCGTTCAAATAATCAACGATGGCGCAAACGTATATCTTTGTTGCGTTGACAACGTCCTGCACGTCTACTGTTTCATTATAGGCATGTATTCCCTCCAGATTGGCAGGGCCGTACTGAATAGTAGGAATACCCGCATATCTGAAAATGCGCGCGTCGCTGCTTGCCCACTGATATGTGCGGCTGAGCTTTTCGCCCCATACTTCCTCTACGCCCTGAGCAATGAGGTTTACTATCTCGGCGTTTTCAGGCGTGCTGTTAGGCTCGGATTTCCACGCAAGGGTGTAAGTAATGCCCTCGAGCCCGACCTCGTGCAGGATCCTGATAAGCCGCTCCTCGACCATATCGCAGCTCACGCCGAGAGGCAGGCGGACGTCTATTTCAGCCTCGGCATAATCAGGCACCATATTCACCTTTGTGCCGCCGCTTATCTTGCCGATATTTACCGTGCAATGGTTGAGCACCTGCTGCGCGCCATGCGCCTTGATGAGCCTCTTGGCCAGCTCGCGGGACTGCTCCATCACCCTTGCGGTCTCATCGTCCATAACGGGAACTATGTCACGTATGCAGTCTACCTTGTTCAGCACCGCGAGGAGCTTGCATATTGCATTATCTCCTATAAACGGCGCAAGGCTGCCGTGGGCGGGCGTGCCGTGGGCCATGAGCTTTATGGAGCAGGTGCCCTTCTGGCCGATCTCGCAGTTATAATAGCCTGTCGGCTCTGCGATAAGGCATGCGTCGCCGGTTACCGTTCCGCTTTCTACCAGCCACTTTGTTCCGCCCTGGCCGAATGCTTCCTCGTCAGGAACAACGGTAAGGAGAACCTCACCGTTTAGATCTATATTATTATCGGCCAGCAGCCCCATTGCGAAAAGCAGGCCTGTAAGGCCGCCCTTCATGTCGGAGGTTCCGCGTCCAAGTATTTTTCCATCCTTTATATCGCCGCAGAAGGGATCGAAGTCCCACCTATCCAGGTTGCCCACAGGCACTACGTCGCAATGCCCATTGAGTATCAGCACCCTGCCGCCCTTTTTGCCTAAACGCGCAAGTATATTCTTGGTCTTACCGTCGCCCAAGGCGATCTCATACTCAATGTTATGGGATTTCAGGTAATCGCATATAAACTGTACCATTTCATCCGTGTCTCCCGGAGGATTCACGCTGGGTATGCGGATTATGTCGCTGCAAAGATTCAGCAGGTCGTCCTTTTTGATTTCAACTAATGAGCGCAATTCATCGTGTGTCATATATAAATCTCCTCTCTTTTTATTATGTGCAGATAGGCGGTAAAACCAATTGATAGTTAATATGGTAATATGCCTATCTGCATCTCGTTACAGTATTTTTTATAGTCGCGCCAAATGATAAGGAATACTTAAAAGCAGCTATGCCTTTGCCGAAGCCTTTTTCTTCTTGTTAGTGCGCCATCCGAACAAACCGGGGAATGCCTTTATGATAGCGCCGAAGATCACGAATTGGAAAATCGAGTAGACCACCGAATACCAACCCAGTGTGATAGGCCAAGTGGGGTAGAAGTCATACAACTTGAGTATGAAGGCGTTGCCTGCCACGCACAGGGGCTGCTCTACGAAGAACCCGAGCAGGAATGTCAGCACGCCAAATACTACCCAGCGCTTCTTCTCGTTGTCTATCTTTATTATCTGCTTCCAAACAAAGTACCAATAAATACCCTTGATCGGCTGCACCAGAAGGTCTACGGCAGGCGTTCCGGAAGGGATACCGCGTGCAATACCGACTATGATTCCCACAACGGGGCCGCCGCACATACCCGCCAGGCAGGGCATAAGAGCTCCGGGGTCCATGACGAGGGGGGGACCATAGGTATAGCGATGCCCAGTGCGCGGAATGCGAATGCAGCGCCGCCGAAAGCCGCGGCCAGGCCGATCTGGTTTGAAGTGAGCAGAGGCTTCTTTTGTGTAAGATCCGCGTCGCTTTCAACCTTCTTGTCATCGTCGCCGTGCTTCTTTGCCCAGAGGAAATACCAAATCAGCAGTCCGACTATGATTACAAGGGCAACATAATTCCACGGATACATATCCGCGAGAAGCTTGGCGCCTTTCTGATAGAACACTCGAAAAGCCACGAACGCAGCGATCATGACTGCCAGTCCAATAATACCGATTTTTTGCTTTTTGTTTATTTTGAGCTCCTTTCCATCTTTTCACTTTTTATATTCCTCATATATTTGCGCTTTTTTTATTTGCGCTTTTGCCAACTGCCGATCCGGAAAATGTGGCCGGCCGCCTGCTTATGGGCGGCATCACTTGCCGAACAAGCTGAGAATAAAGGTAACGCCGAACCATCCGCGGGAATGCTTCAAATACAATACTGCTATCGTGAGCAATATTGACAGCGTGATGATCACATAGTCTCTGGTCCTGAGCTTTATGGTCTTTCTGTATGTCCTCTTCTCCGGGTTATATGTAAAACCGCGCGCTTCTATAGTCCTCGCGATCTCACGGCCCTTAAGTATCGAGATGAAAAGGCCAGAGACGATGACCGGAATGTAGGCTTTTATCTTCTTAAAGGGATTCTTGCTCTCAAAGCTGGCGCCTCTGGATTTCTGAGCCTCTATTACGTGCCCGATCTCGTTCTTGAGCACCGGTATGTATGAGAAGGCTATGCCTATTGCTATGGAGGCCTCAGGAGGGAGCTTGGCCTTGTTCATGGTAAGCACTATGTCGCCTGTCGGCGTTGCGCTCGTTATAAGGTCTGCGATCCAAATGAAGAAGATAAACCTTATGGCGCTTGCAAAACCGCTGGAAATGGTAGCGACCGTTACCGGGCACTTATTTCCGGGGAAGAGGTAAGCGAACACCCGCTCTCCCTCCAGCGGCTTGGCAAAGGGGAAATTCAATATAAAGAACAGGAAAAACGCCAGTAACAGGGGCTTTGTAATGCCCCAAACCTGCTTGGCGGTATATCCGCTGGTCCTGTAGAGAACATAGACCAAGGCCATCATCACCATGGTAACTATACATAAACCTCGGGCTCCATGGCTAAAACGGAAGCGTATGCGACGGACTGCTGCTGCCCGCCCGAAAGCGCCTGCGGCGAGCGGTCAAGATACTCCTCCATGTGGACGTATCCCACATACTCATCTATGAGCTCCTCGATTTTCTTCACCGGAACGCCCTTGTTTTCAGGCCCGAAGGCGACCTCGTCGGCCACGGTGGGGTTTATAAGCTGGCCGCTGGGATCCTGGAAAAGCATTCCCGCCTTAAAAGCCATCTTGCCGATGCTGTACTTGGATATGTTTTCGCCCCTGAAGCATATCTCGCCGCTCAGCTCGCCCTCGTAAGCCTCGGGCACTATGCGGTTCAAGGTAGAACAGAGCGTGGTCTTTCCTGCACCCGAAGGGCCGGTAACAAGAATAATCTCACCTTCTTTGATCGTCAGGTTGATATTCTTGATCGCTGGGGTCTCTGTGCCCGGATAAGAATACGTCACGTCCTTAAAGCTAATAACTAACATTCTCTTTTTCTGCCACTTTGCTGACCTCCTCTTAAAATACGAAATACGTCAAAAACCATGCCTAAAATATGAAAAGCTACTCCTTAAAACAAGTACAATTATCACATTATTTTGCACTATTTTCTATATGCACAATGCACAATTATTATCGATACTTATGGTATATAATGACCACTAAATTGTTGATTTTTTGTTTTTTGATACATGTTGTACCATTGCGTCATTGATGATATAGTAATAGCACGATACTATTTGTACAAGGTGGGGAGGATATGCCGTTTTCGATTGAAAATATGCTGCAGCTACGTGAGTTTAAAGACTGCACCGTCATTGCAGGTCACAAGGGTATAAACAGGGTTATACAATGCGTCGATACGATGGAGGTGCCGGACATCACCCCGTGGCTGCAATGCGGGGAATTATTGATCACCACCGGCTATTCCCTGGAGGGCCACCTGGAAAGGCTTATCCCTCTGCTTGACGCCATGTACAATAACGATTCCGCCGGCCTGATGATAAAAACCCGTATTATTGGGCCCATACCTCAAATGATCATCGACTTTGCCGATTCAAAGGGCATACCTCTTATCGTAATACCAGATGACACGCCGTTCATCCCCATGGTAAATACGATAATAAATTGTATTTCAGATGAGCTGAACCATTCCTTCACGCGCTTTTTTTCCATGTCCAAGGACATTAAGATGATACAGGGGACCCCTTCGTTCTTGAACGACCTGGCGGATATCATCTATACCTACTTTCAGTTTCCAACCATAATAACCGATTATCTGCTTGACGTATGCGCCTCCTGCCCCGGGTACATTCAACTGCCTGCGTTTATAACCAATGATAAATTGCTTCACCGCATGAGGTCTACCGAAAGGTCCTCTCTGTTTATTTCAGATACCTCGGAGGACGCTCACTTCCTCATCCAGCAAATAAGGATAGATAAGCTCATAGCCGGATATATCATACTAATCATACCGGCCGATCAGCATTACATCAAAAACGATGGCGACGCCATGATCCTTAATTATGCCGCGAACATTATTTCCGCAAACTTTAAGCAGGAAAACTTTCTCAACGCGCAGGTACAGAGGAAAAACCTTTCCCTCTATTCAAACCTTGTAGGCAATCTTAATGGGGTTGATGTTCAGGAGAGCATGAAGGAAGCCCCGTGGCCGCTGCCGCCGTTCTTACTCATAACCGTTGAGACGGAATTTGACGAACAATTTAATATGTCCGATACCCTTCTTATGCAGCTTATGTACTCCATACGCACGCTCTTTAAAAAATACGGAATAAGCAACATGACAGTGCCCTGGAACAACACCATACGCTGCATCGTTCCCTTCAACAGCCAGGCTGTCAACCGCAGTATTTTATCCACGATAAAGGACAGGGTCAGCAGCCTGTTTGACAGGCGCATACGCATGACGGTATCGGGCAGGCTCGATGGCTACGACCAGATAAAATCGGCTCATTTTGAGGCGTACGACCTGCTTTCCATAAGCCGGAACATGAATCTTTCCATAGCGTTCGCCGACGACCTGCTCTATGAGATCGCAATGCTGCAGACGCTCCGCAACAGCCACATGCGGACATTTGCTTTTAAGCTGCTGAGCACTCTGGAGGATTACGACGCGCAGCATGGCTCTGAGCTTATCCACACGCTGCAAGTCCTGATAGAGAATCGGGGCATACAGACAAAAACGGCCAACGACCTTTTCCTCCACCGCAATACCTTATTATATCGGATGCGGAAAATAGAATCCCTTACCGGCCTGGATCTTTCGGACAGCGGCGATCTGCACAAAGCATACATGGCGCTTTATGTGCACAATTTCGCACAATAGCAGCCGGCGGAGCTAACTGCGCCGCGGGCGGGCATGAAACGGGCGCGGCAAATTTTTGCAATAATAAACATCCCACGGCGAATGGGGGTATTTTTATTGGTAACAGTAAACGAGGGACTCGAAGCCGCGACCCGAAGGGGAAAATCGCGCCGGTGACGCGATTTTAGCGGCCGGGAAATCGAGTCAGGCCGGGCTGTGCGGCGCGGAGCGCAAGCAGGCCGATGCCGATGACCGATTTCGAGTCCCATTTGTGCTGTTGCAGCAGCGGGGGTGGGGCTCGAAGGGAACGTCCCTATGCCTCGGATATGTCTGCTATGAGCTCGTCTTCAAAGGCAAATTCGTAAAGCCTTGCGCAGGCTACCCCGTCCGATCCGGGTTCAATAAGCCCGATCAGGCGGCCGCTGCGGTCTGACAGGGGCGGGCGGCAGCAGTCAAAATTTCCCAGGAAATTTCTTATTTCGTCAATGGAAAAGTCCATCTTGAGGGATACTGTCATATATGACGCCGCCTCAACGTCAAAGCCTTCACGGACTGCTTCGCAGAAGGCTATGACCAGCTTTTGCCTGTCAGCTGGGTATTTATACTCACGGGTGAAAAAACCGGCTTCCGGGCAGTCGGCCGAAAAGCCGCCCCCCTGATATCTGTAGCGGGTTCGGCGCTGGTGGCCCAGCAGGGTGCCCAGCGGCTCTATGAGCGATACGCTGCCCTCCTCCAGCAATATGCTTTCGCCGTAAAGCTCCAGCAGCGAGTTCATGTTGTCGTCCAGCATGAGAAGCCTCTGCCGTCCGCCTTCAAATGTGGATACAGCTACCAGCTGCCGCCCGGCTACGCCGTAAAGCGTTAGGGAACCGTACTCACCGGGGCCTATGGAAATGCAGCTGGACGACCTCCCATCTTCCTCTATGAGCAGCTTCAGGCCGTTCTCGCGGAAAAGCGTAAGGTTGCGGCGGCTGCGGCCCTGCATATAGCCCAGCTGATCCAGCTCCCTGGGGAAGTCGGCGGGCTGTACGGGAAAATCGGCCGATGGGCCGAAATACATTTCATATACCCCGCCGGGCCAACGGCAGAGGGAAACATCGGGTCCCTGTGTGGGCAGAGCTTCTCCGTCGCACAGGGACAGCTTTCGGGTGATGGGATACCTCCATGGGCCGAAGGAAAGGGGTATGGCGGAAATAAAGTAATCCCCGTTATCACCGGCGGGCATGGCTATGTGGGAATCCGAGCGGCATTCCCCGAGTATCTGCCCGTTGACCTCTATGAGGGAGGGAGCGGCGGAGCGTATCACTATCAGCGGCACTGGAGACTGATACATGGCGAATTTATCCTCCGTAAGGTAGTGGACGTACTGTCATTTCAAATATTTATTCCGGTGGCGGCAAAAATATCCCTGCTGCCTTGCAAAAGCGTGTGAGCGGGGATATAATGAAGGGCAAGCTTTATTTATGTAAAGTGAAAAAAGCGAAACATTTGGAGGTATTCTCATGATCAGACTGTGTGAACTGAACAAGGATCCCGCTAAGTACGCGGGCGAAGTTGAAATTGCCGGCTGGGTGCGCACCGTGCGCGACAGCAAGAATATTGGCTTTATAGAGCTGTCCGACGGCTCATGCTTCAGGAACGTACAGGTGGTTTATGAGAATAATATACCCAACGATATAATAAAACAAATAAATACCGGCTGTGCAATAAGCGTAGTTGGCGACCTGGTGCTCACTCCGGATGCAAAGCAGCCCTTTGAGGTGAAGGCGAGGGAAATAAAGATAGAGGGCCTTTGCGCCAGCGATTATCCAATGCAGAAGAAACGGCACAGCCTTGAGTATCTTCGCACCATGCAGCACCTCAGGCCGCGCACCAACACCTTCCAGGCCACCTTCAGGGTTCGCAACGTAGTTGCCCAGGCCATACACCGCTTCTTTGACGAGAGGGGCTTCCTGTATGTACATACCCCGCTCATCACCGCCAGCGACTGCGAGGGCGCGGGCGAGATGTTCAGGGTAACTACCCTCGACCTTGAAAACGTGCCCAAGACCCCGGACGGCAAGGTGGACTACTCCAAGGATTTCTTCGGCACCAGCGCAAACCTGACCGTCAGCGGCCAGCTTTACGGCGAGGCCTTCGCCCTTGCCTTCAGGGATATATACACCTTCGGCCCCACCTTCCGCGCCGAGCAGAGCTACACCGCCCGCCACGCCGCGGAATTCTGGATGATAGAGCCGGAGATGGCCTTCTGCGACCTGAAGGGGTATCTTGATACCGCCGAGGACATGGTAAAATACATAATCCGTACCGTAATGGAGCGCTGCCCGGACGAGCTGAGCTTCTTCAACAGCTTCGTGGATAAGGGACTCATAGACAGGCTGAACAACGTGGCGAACAGCGACTTTGCCCGCATAACCTACACCGAGGCCGTGGAAATACTCAAAAACAGCGGCGCTCAGTTTGAGTACCCGGTAGAGTGGGGGGTAGACCTCCAGACCGAGCACGAAAGGTATCTGACCGAACAGGTATATAAAAAGCCGGTGTTCGTTACCGATTACCCCAAGGATATCAAGGCCTTCTATATGCGCCTTAATGACGACGGAAAGACCGTGGCGGCGGCAGACCTGCTGGTCCCCGGCGTAGGCGAGATAATAGGCGGCAGCCAGCGTGAGGAGCGCCTTGAGGTGCTGGAGAACCGCATAAAGGAGATGGGCATGAGGGTAGAGGATTACGACTGGTACCTCGACCTGCGCAAATACGGCGGCGTTAAGCACGCGGGCTACGGGCTGGGCTTTGAGCGCATGGTGATGTATGTGACCGGCATGGCCAACATACGCGACGTGCTGCCCTTCCCCCGCACCACTGGAAGCCTCGAAATGTAAGGAGCTGCCGCAGGGATAATATCCCGGCTTAAAACCGCATATAAATTGACAGAAACCAAAGCTGATAGTGACGCTTTGGTTTTTGTTATTTTATGTATGTACTGCGAAAACCTGGGAAATAATAGCAGCAACAAACATTGACGGAGGTAATTTTATATGGCCGATATACAGCGTGGCCGCACAGGCTGGAAAAAGGAGGAGGACACACTGCTCTTTGCGGAGATAGAAAAGAGCGTGGGCAGAGGGACCCCGCTTAAAAGCGTGTTTGAGGCGGTGGCGGAACAGACGGGGCGAAAGCCAAACAGCGTAAGAAACTATTACTACGCCCGCATAAAGGAAAAGGACCTGAGCACCACGGCGCTCCACGCGGGGGCCTTCGTGCCTTTTACCGAGGAGGAGATACATTCACTGCTCCGTACGGTGCTCAGCGCCCAGGCAAACGGAATATCCGTCCGCTGCTGCACCATGAGCATGGGCGGCGGGGACAACAGGGCAATGCTCAGGTACCAGAATAAATACCGGGCGCTGCTGAAGAACCGGCCGGCGTTGGTAAGGCAGGTAGCCGAGGAGCTGAAGGCCGAGGGGGTGGACTTTGACCCGTACTACACCCCAAAGCAGAGCGAAGGACGCGGAAAGGCGGCAGGCGGCGTTGCGGCGCGCATAGGCAGGCTTAAGGGAATGGACGGCGCGGCGTTTATGGAGGGGCTTGACTACATCACCTCAATAGCTGAGGAAGCCGAAAAGAAGGAGGAGACGTACCGCCGTACCGAAAGCGAACTCCGGGAGCACATACGCCGTCAGGAAGAGGAAATCAACGCCCAGCAGGGCAGATTCCACGCGCTGCTTCTGATGTACCGCAGGCTTGTCAGTGCCAACCGTGACTTTATAGGCATGGCCGGCAGGGAGACGGGGCCGGTATCGGAATACGCAAGGCAGCTTGCCCGCAGCGTTGCGGACTGCGAAAAGGCGCTCACTGAATATCAAGCGTAGCCTTAGAACCTCGCAAAAGTGACACAAGGCCGCTTTTGCGGATACTTTAACTGTGCCGCTTGCCATGGTATAATTTACTGTAAGGTAAATTACAGCAAAGGAAAGGTAAGCGGCATGGATCTTTTTTCGGCCGGCATGAATAAGCACGCGCCGCTGGCGGACAGGATGCGCCCGAGGACGCTGGACGAATTTGTGGGCCAGCAGCATATAGTGGGCAAGGGAAAGCTTCTCAGGAGGGCCATCGAGACGGATTCCCTCCAGTCCAGCATATTCTTCGGCCCCCCGGGCTGCGGCAAGACCACCCTCGCCTCAATAGTGGCCAACACCACAGGCTCGGAGTTCGTAAAGCTTAACGCGGTGACCTCCGGCGTAAAGGACGTGCGCGAGGTGATAGCGGCGGCGGAGGATAACCTTAAGCTCTACGGCAGGGAGACGTACCTCCTGCTCGATGAATGCCACCGCTGGAGCAAGGCCCAGAGCGACAGCATATTGCCGGCTCTGGAGCGCGGGATAATAAAATTCATAGGCTCCACCACGGAAAACCCCATGGTCTCCATGACGGGGGCTATCGTTTCCCGCTGCCGCGCCTTTCAGTTTTACCCGCTGACCGAGGAGGACGTAAAGAAGTGCGTCAAGGTCGCCGTGGCCGATAAGGAACGGGGCATGGGCAACTATGATACGGAGATAGACGAAGGGGCGTACGACCACATCGCCCGCATAGCCAACGGCGACGTGAGGACGGCTCTTAACGCCATAGAGCTGGCCATACTCACCACCGAGGCGGACGGGAACGGCGTTATACACATAACGGAGGATATCGCCGCCGAGAGCATACAGCAAAAGCTTATAAACTGCGACGATCAGCAGTTTTACGATATGCTCTCCGCCTTCTGCAAGAGCCTTCGGGGCGGGGATAGCGACGCGGCGATAGCGTGGTTTGCCCGGCTCATATACGCGGGCATAGACCCGCGGATAATATGCCGCAGGCTTATAGCCCACGCCTCGGAGGACGTGGGCCTCGCCAACCCACAGGCCATGGTGCAGGCGGTGGCGGCTGCTCAGGCGCTGGAGTTTGTAGGAATGCCTGAGGCAGGGCTGTCCATCACGCAGGCCATAATATTCATCTGCGAGAGCCCGAAATCCAACTCGGTAGTCATCGCAAAGGATACGGCCTTCGCCGAGGCAAAGAGCATACCCGACCAGCCGGTGCCGATACACCTCAGGGATACGAGCTACCCCGGCGCGTCAAAGTTGGGCCACGGCAAGGGCTATAAGTACCCCCACGACTATCCCGGCCACGTGGTGGCTCAGGAGTACATGCCTCCCAGCGTGAAGGGCCATAAGTACTATATACCCGGCGAGCTGGGCAGCGAAGGGAAGATACGCCAGAACCATATCAATCAGGGAAGGATAAAGGAAAAATGATAAGCAGAACATCGGCTGAAAGGGTGCTCAACGCGGCCCTGGCAACAGGGGGAGACTTCGCGGAGCTTTACATGGAGGACGGGGAGAGCCACAGCATATCCATGCTGGACGGCGTGGTGGAGAATGCCGCCTACAGCCGCGCCCGGGGCGCGGGGGTGCGCATACTTTCCGGTACCCGTTCCGCCTACGCCTATACGGTGGATATATCCGAGTCCGCCCTTGTGGAGACGGCGAAAAGGGCCTCGGCCATAATAAAGGGCGAGGGGAGCGGCGTGCTGCCCTTCACGGATATACGCGACGGCAACTACAGGTGCAGGATACCATTCTCGGCGGTGGATAACGCAAAGCGGGTGCACCTGTTAAAGCTTGGAACAGACGCGGCGAAGGCTGAGTCCGGCGAGATAACCAAGGTCAGCGCCGCATATATGGATACGGATAAAAAGGTGCTGGTCTGCAACACCGAGGGAGTATGGGCGGAGGACAGGCGTCCGCGCACCCGTCTCGCCTTTACCGCGGTGGCAAGCGACGGCATGGAATTCCAGACCGGGCAGGAGATACCTGCCTTCGGCATGGGCTTTGAGGCTTATGAGCTGATAGACCCCGAAAAGGTTGGGCGCACCGCCGCCCGGACTGCCGTTACAATGCTTCACGGAGTGGATTGCCCGGCGGGATATATGCCGGTAGTCATAGACGGCGGCTTCGGCGGAGTCATACTCCACGAGGCCTGCGTGCATTCATTGGAGGCTACCTCCGTCGCCCGCGGCAATTCCGAATTCTGCGGAAAGCTGGGCCAGAAGATAGCCAGCGATATAGTTACCGCCATAGACGACGGCACACTCCCCGGCGAATGGGGCAGCATACGCTACGACGACGAGGGCAACCCATCCCAGTGCAACGTACTCATACAAAACGGCATGCTTAAGAGCTATCTTGTGGACAGGCTGGGCAGCCGGATAATGAACCAGCCCATGACAGGCTCCGCCAGGCGGCAGAGCTACGAGTTCGCACCCACCTCCAGAATGACCAACACCTTCTTCGCCCCCGGCTACGATGACGAGGAGGAGATGATAAGGACCATGGGAGAGGGGCTTTTTGCGGCTAAGATGGGCGGAGGCTCGGTGAACCCGCTGACAGGCGAATTTAACTTCTCGGTGCTGGAGGGCTACTGGGTAAAGGACGGCAAGATACACTGCCCGGTACGGGGCGCAGCCCTCATAGGCCGGGGGGCGGAGGTGCTTATGAAGATAGACCGAATAGGCATGAATATGTGGTTTGGCCACGGCATGTGCGGCTCACGCTCCGGCAGTGTGCCTACAAACGTGGGACAGCCCAGGATAAGGGTGAGCGGCATAACCGTTGGCGGAAAGGGAGGCAGACTGTGATGCATAACGGGCTTGACAGGGAGCATAAGGCCGGGATAAAGGCGGACGAGAAAATAAAGGAATACGCCCACAGGCTCATGACCATTGCCATTGAAAAGGGCTGCGACGGTGCGGAGGTATGCGTAAACGAGTCCGATGAGTTCTCGGTAGGTGTACTGGAGGACGAGGTGGACGACTATACCGTAAGCTCCTCCTTCGGTTTAGGCATAAGGGTGCAGAAGGACGGAAGGAACGGCTACGCCTATACCGAAGCTATGGATGACCCGGAGGGCTTTGTGGAGGAGGCCATAGATAATGCGGAGACGGTAAAGAGCGAGGATATACACCCCATGGCGGAGCCTGCGGAGTATCCCGAAATACAAAAAAAGACCGATGCCCTGAAGGACATGGATGAATCGGAAAAGATAGAGCTCTGCAAGGCGCTGGAACGGGAGACAAAGCGGTGCGACGGCCGGGTAAAGCGGGTGGCTTGCTGCAAGGTAGTCACTGCAGGCGGCAGATTCTGTATATACAACACTCTGGGCCTCAGGGCCGAAAGGAGAGACAGGGTATCCTGCTGCTATGTGGAGCCGGTGCTGGAGGATAAGGGCCAGATGCGGGACGGCTTTGCATTCCGGGCAGACGGTGAGGCGCTGGACATAGCGGGCTGTGGGCGGGAGGCTGTCGATGAGGCCATAGCCGCCATGGATCCCGCGCCCGTAGCGCCCGGTAAGTACGATATAATACTCCGCAACGACGCTATGGCAAGCATATTGGGTGCTTTTGCAGGCATGTTTTCTGCCGACGCCGCCCAGAAGGGCCTTTCGCCCCTGGCGGGCAGGGAGGGCGAGGATATGGCGGCAGAGTGCGTCACGCTGATGGACGACCCTCTTTACCCCATCAATCCAAGTCCCTTTGACGACGAGGGTACTCCTTCCGTAGCCAAGGCGGTGATAAAGGACGGAAAGCTGGAGACGCTGCTGCACAACCTCAAGACAGCCAAGAAGGCGGGGGTAAAGTCCACCTCAAACGGCGGCAGGAGCAGCGCCGGCTCGCCGGTAGGCGTGAGAATAACCAATTTTTACATAGCGCCAAAGGAAGGTACGCTGGGGCAGCTCATAAGCGAGCTGGGGGACGGCCTGCTCATCACCGACTTTTCCGGCCTCCACGCCGGGGTGAACCCGGTGAGCGGCAAGTTCTCGGTGCTGTGCAAAGGGCGGCTCATAAAGGACGGCAGGGACGTCCGTGCCGTAAACGAGATAACGCTGAGCGGAGATTTTACAGAGCTGCTCAGATCCATAGTAAGGGTGGGCGGCGACCTGCGCTTCTCAATGCCCGGAGGCAGCTGCGTCGGCAGCCCCTCGGTAATGGTACGGGGCGCCATGATATCAGGCCGGGGCGATGGCGGCCAATAACCGGAAAAAACAGGAAAACAGGGCATTTTGTTTGACAAGGGGCCGTAAGGAAGTGTATAGTTAATATATGATGTGGAAGGATACACCCATTTTTCGGACAGGCCTTCCGAAGCACACATGAACGGAGAACAGGAGGAAAAGGTGTTCGATGTAGGCGACAGCGTGTTTTATCCCATGCATGGGGTGGGTATCGTGGAAAGAATTGAGGAAAAGGATATGCTTGGCGAAAGGGCCAAGTATTATATCCTGCGCTTCATTACATCGAAGCTTACGGCAATGGTGCCGGTAGCCTCGGCCGACAGCGTTGGCCTGAGACCTGTGATAGACTCTTCGGAGTGCGAGAAGATCTTTGAATACCTTGACGCGGCGGCAGTGTGTGCCGAAAGCGAAAACTGGAACCAGCGCTACAGGGACAACCTGGCAAAGCTCAAGGGCGGCGACATATACGACGTCGCCGACGTTATAAAGTGCCTCAAAAGGCGGGATTCCCTCAAGGGCCTCTCCGCAGGGGACAGAAAGATGCTCATAACCGCCCGGCAGGTGCTCTCTGCCGAGCTTTCGGCTGCCAGTGGCAGGGATATAGACGAAATCCGAGATATTATCGGGTAATATCAAAATAAGGCCAAGGGCCGTTAAACGAAAGGAGTTAAGAATTGGCTAAAAAAGTCGCAAGACTATTGCTCACCCTGGCGGGAGCCGCGGTGGGTGTGGGGCTTGTAGCGCTTGCCAACAGGGTTATCACCTTCCCGGAAGGGCTTACGCTGTATCAGCGCATGCTTCCATGGGGACTGGCGCTTGTGTTTGTGGGTTCGGGTACTATTATTGCAATCATTTTTAATCTTTTATTTGCCGAACCGCTTACCGCCGCCATAAGCTATGCCGAGGCCGGTATGTCAGCAATGCCAGCGGGGCAGCTGCTCTACTGCGTTTGCGGTCTGATCGCCGGGCTCGTTGTTGCATTTTTGGCGAGCACTCTGGTGGCGCGCTTCAAGCCTGCGTGGGTAGTTCTGGTCATAGACGTAATACTGTACATCGCCTTCGGATACCTTGGGTGGAGCGCCATGAGCAGGCGGAAGGGGCAGTTCCCCATACCCGCCGCGGGCGGCCACGGCAAGGCTCACGGCTTGGCACGGCCCAAGCTTCTGGATACCTCCGTCATAATCGACGGACGCATCGCGGAAATATGTGATACCGGCATAATTGAGGGCGAAATAATAGTGCCGAGCTTTGTGCTCAGGGAGCTTCAGCATATCGCGGACAGCTCCGATGGGCTCAGGCGCAACAGGGGCAGGCGGGGGCTGGACATACTCAAGGGCATGCAGGATAAAAAGTCCGTCCCCATCACCGTAGTCAGCACTGACTATAAGGATGTGGACGAGGTGGACGCCAAGCTGATACTCATGGCATCGGAGCTTGGCGGCGTGGTTGTAACCAACGATTATAACCTTAACAAGGTGGCGGCTGTGCGCAAGGTACCCGTGTTCAATATAAACGAGCTGGCAAACGCCCTCAAGCCCATCGCAATGCCCGGCGAGGAAATGAGCGTGTTCGTGGTCAAGGAGGGCAAGGAGGCGGGCCAGGGTATAGGCTATATGGATGACGGCACTATGATAGTCATAGAAAATGGCAGGCGCTTAGTGGGGGAGACGGTGGACGTCACGGTTACAAGCGTATTGCAGACCTCGGCAGGCAGAATGATATTCGCCAAGGTAAAGCAGGCATAGAAAAAGTTGGGCTGATCGCCCGGAAGCTGACCAAACATAAACCAAATATAAAAAATATTAAGAAAGGCCATTATTCTCGTTGACAACCTTGACACGCGGTGTTACAATAATATACTGCGTTAGCATGGTAAATTGCGGGGATTGGCCTTTTTACAGTTGATTTTTCCCACAAAAATCATGCTGGGTATCCTATGCCCACAAAATGGAAATGCTCATATGGAGTGACGCGCCGATAATATAATCCATGGTTATATGGTAATAACAAAGTATAAGGAGTGAACGCGATGGTGCATGAGGTTTACATGGGCAAGAAAAAGCGCATGAGCTTTTCCCGTATCAATGAAGTTCTTGATATGCCCGACCTGATAGAGGTTCAGAAAAATTCCTATCAGCGCTTTGTGGAGGAGGATCTCAAGGAAGTTCTTGACGACATTTCGCCCATTACAGACTATTCCGAAAAGCTCGTCCTTGAGTTTGTAGATTACTCCATAGATTTCGACCATCCGAAATACTCGGTGGAGGAGTGCAAGGAAAGGGACGTAAACTACTGCGCCCCGCTTCGCGTTACAGTTCGCCTTATAAATAAAGAGACCGGCGAGGTCAAGGAACAGCCCGTGTTCATGGGCGACTTCCCTCTTATGACCGAGCAGGGCACGTTCATCATAAACGGTGCAGAGCGGGTAATAGTCTCTCAGCTGGTCCGCTCACCCGGCGTATACTATTCCGAATCTATAGATAAAGTCGGCAAGCACCTCTTTGCCTCTCAGGTGATACCTAACCGCGGCGCGTGGCTGGAGTACGAGACCGACAGCAACGAGATAATGTACGTAAAGATCGACCGCCAGAGGAAGGTCTTTATAACCGCGCTGCTGCGTGCCCTGGGCTACAGCTCAGACGGCGAGATACTGGAGCTTTTGGGCGAAGACGAGCGCCTAAAGATAACCCTCGAGAAGGATACAACCAAAAACACCGAGGAAGGCCTGATAGAGATATACAAGCGCCAGCGCCCCGGCGAGCCTCCTACAGAGGAATCCGCGCGCAGCCTGCTGAACGCCCTGTTCTTTGACAAGCGCTACGACCTTGCCAGAGTGGGCCGCTATAAGTTTAATAAGAAACTCTCCATCGCCTCGCGCCTGCACGGCCTTACTGCGGCGGAGAACGTCATAGCTCCCGGCACCGGCGAGATACTTGCCACTGAGGGAGAAGTAATAAGCCGCGAGGCCGCCGAAGCAATCGAAAACGCCGGCGTACACGGCGTATACGTCGTAGCGCCCGACGGCGCCAGGGTAAAGATACTCGGCAACCTGTTCGTCGACGCCAGGTGCTACCTGAAGTTCGACCCCGAAGAGGCCGGCCTGAACGAGAAGGTACATTACCCCACCTTCATGAAGCTTCTGGAGGAAGCGGGAGACATGGAAGAGGAGGAGCTCAAGAAGTTCCTGAAGGCCCGGGTGTACGACCTTATACCCCGCCATATCATCACCGATGATATAACCGCCTCCATAAGCTATCTTCTCGGCATGAGCCACGGCATAGGCCGCACCGACGATATCGACCATCTGGGCAACCGCCGCATAAGAAGTGTGGGCGAATTGCTCCAGAACCAGATCCGCGTCGGCATGACTCGCCTTGAGCGCGTGGTGCGGGAGCGCATGTCCATACAGGACACCGAGACCGCCATGCCCTCCAACCTCATAAATATCCGCCCCGTGACGGCCGCCATAAAGGAGTTCTTCGGTTCATCTCAGCTGTCCCAGTTTATGGACCAGACAAACCCCCTTGCGGAGCTTACCCATAAGCGCAGGCTGTCCGCTCTGGGCCCCGGAGGCCTGAACCGTGAGCGCGCCACCTTCGAGGTTCGAGACGTTCACTATTCCCATTACGGCCGCATGTGCCCCATAGAGACCCCTGAAGGTCCTAACATAGGCCTTATAAACTCCCTTTCCACCTATGCCCGCATAAACCGCTACGGCTTTATTGAGGCGCCCTACCGCAGGGTGGACGGGAAGAACAAGAGCATAAGCAACGAGATAGTTTACCTCACCGCCGATGAGGAGGACGACTACATAGTGGCTCAGGCAAACGAGCCTACCGTTACCGACGAGAACGGCAGGGTGTGGTTTGCCAAGGACAGGGTCGTTGCAAGAAGGCTGGACGAGATAATCGAAGTAAAGGCCACCGAGACCGACTACATGGACGTATCCCCCAAGCAGCTGGTGTCCGTCGCTACCGCAATGATACCATTCCTGGAGAACGACGACGCTAACCGCGCACTGATGGGCTCCAATATGCAGCGTCAGGCAGTGCCCCTCCTCAAGCCCGAGGCTCCCGTGGTGGGCACAGGCATGGAGTACAAGGCTGCACACGACTCAGGCGTCGTGGTGCTTTCCCGCCAGCACGGCGTCGTAAAGCGCGTTGACGCAAGCCATATAGTGATAGCCGGCGATGACGGCAACGACAGAACCTACAACATAATCAAGTTTAAACGCTCCAACCAGGGCACCTGCATCAACCAGCGTCCCATAGTGGTAAAGGGCGAACGGGTAATACCCGGGCAGGTGATAGCGGACGGCGCCTCCACCGATCAGGGAGAGATAGCGCTGGGACGCAATATCCTCATAGGCTTTATGACCTGGGAGGGCTATAACTACGAGGACGCCGTACTGATAAGCGAAAAGCTCGTCAAGGAAGACGTCTATACCTCCATACATATCGAGGAGCACGAGACCGAAGCCCGCGATACCAAGCTGGGCGAGGAGGAGATAACCCGCGATATCCCGTGGGCGAGGACGCGCTGGCCAATCTGGACGACCGCGGCATTATCCGCATCGGCGCAGAGGTGCAGAGCGGCGACATACTGGTCGGCAAGGTAACGCCCAAGGGCGAGACTGAGCTCACCGCTGAGGAGCGGCTGCTCCGCGCCATATTCGGCGAGAAGGCAAGAGAGGTCAGGGATACCTCCCTACGCGTGCCTCATGGCGAGGGCGGAGTCATAGTAGACGTAAAGGTCTTCACGAGAGCAAACAAGGACGAGCTGCCTCCGGGAGTAAACGAGCTGGTTCGCGTATACATAGCGCAGAAGCGCAAGATATCCGTAGGCGATAAGATGGCGGGCCGCCACGGCAACAAGGGTGTTGTATCCAGGATACTTCCCGAGGAGGATATGCCCTTCCTGCCCGACGGCACTCCCTTGCAGATAGTCCTGAACCCCCTGGGCGTTCCTTCCCGAATGAATATAGGTCAGGTGCTTGAGCTGCATCTGGGCATGGCCGCCAAGACCCTTGGCTGGAACATCGCTACCCCCGTATTCGATGGCGCTACCGAGGAGGACATAAAGTCCATGCTGGTAAAGGCAGGCAAGGATTGGGACGGCAAGACGGTGCTTTATGACGGCCGCACCGGCGAGCCCTTCGAGAACAGGATATCCGTAGGCTACATGTACTACCTGAAGCTGCATCACCTGGTAGACGACAAGATACATGCCCGTTCCACCGGCCCCTACAGCCTGGTTACTCAGCAGCCTCTGGGCGGCAAGGCCCAGTTCGGCGGCCAGCGATT
>ENA-ORRN01000707-ORRN01000707.1-human-gut-metagenome-genome-assembly--contig:-NODE-707-length-25646-cov-3.171896_pt1 | contig 25646 bp, 20 predicted proteins | sample MGYA00242174_ERZ509132 | MGnify/ENA primary metagenome ERZ509132 (study PRJEB26280, sample SAMEA2338671) | human gut metagenome | biome: human gut; feature: human-associated habitat; material: faeces... | reverse complement strand
TTGAGATCTGAAGATGCTTATAACATTATTCTTGAATCAATTCAAAACAGTTTCTAATATGTTTAGTAATTAACAGCAAAAGTTTAAACGGATTACTGAAAACGCAAGCAGATTTCAACAAATGAGCCGTATCAAAACCTTGTTTCAAGTAATGATACGGCTCATGTTCTTATCCTGACAGGATAATCTGAAATTCCATCAAAATCTATCTAAAAATCATTCTGACACTTTTTTTACGACCAGAGTATGATTGTTGGTATCTCTCCATTCTGACAGAAGAGCGTAAAATTCCTTATAATTTGCCGGAGTCTGCAACTGACGGTCAATGCGAATGGAACGTGTTACTTTCACTCCTCCTTTCACTGCCTTATAACTGAAGACTACTTTTCCGCACGCATTGCTTATTTCCTTGTCTGCATGTCCGGACCATTTCATTCCTTCAGGAAGACGGACTATGGTTTCCAATGCACAATCCACCGTTCTCGGCAAAAGAATCTTTTCTGAAATACTTGTATTACCGGCATAAGCATAAAGTGAACGTACCGGAGTCGGATCAGACAAAGGAACGATTCCCCATCCATCTGCCAGCTCTTGCAATTTGTCACTCTTAACCTCCAGCGTATCTGTTGTTCTTGCTTCCTTTGCACCCAGATAGGATTCCAGCATCAGTTTTTTGCCTTGCAGATCCGTAATGGTCATGAAAGGCTGCAAACAAGCTTCTTCCGTTCCTGTCAAAGCTACTTTCTCCGGCATTTTTTTGCTCTGACACACCAGTGACATAACCGTAGCCAGTCCCCGGTTTCCATCCACTGACGGACGTAAGGCACATACTGCAACTTCTGCTTCCAGTCCGGCAGCCCGCTGCAAAGTAACATCCAGATTAACCAGTTCCGCCTGAGTTCCATAGGCAGAAGTAATCACTTCCGATGCCGGACGTAACCGGTAACCGGCGTCCTGTAACGAAACATTGCAATGTCCCAGCTGATAAAGTCCCGCCATATAATTTGCAATGGCATTACGAATTGCCTGAGGATTGCCTTCCAGCCCCTGAGTCAGCTCAGCAACCTTTCCTTCTACTACGGAAGTATTTCCAACGGCAAACTGCTTCTGCAAATACTTCACCGCTTCTGTATATCCGGGCCATGTGGAAGCAACAAAAACCGGCATCATACCACTGGCTACGGCCTGCACAAGTCCCAAGTTTCCTCTTCCGGAAGGATAAGCATAAGGGCGGGGCGCTACATCTTTCAAAGTCCATATAAAGGACTTCATTCCATTTCCCTGGGCAATAACCGGTTTGGCCGATGCATTCAACAGCTCATAGCGAACGGATTTCCCAGCCGGAACATTCAACCGGAAGATAAATTCCTTGACAGGAGAAAGTTCCTTTACCGGACAACATACATCCAGTTCCGGCAAATATCCCGCCTTGCTCACAATGGAATAATCCAGATAGATCGTAGCTCCCAGTTCCAGTCCCGTATGTACAACCACCATTTCCTTCAGATGATTATATGCCGGAGCATTAGCCGCAGAAGACGGCAGCACTTCTACCAGTGCATTGGAAGGAGTCTTGATCACCGTACCATCCTTCTGACGCGTGTACGACTCATGGATGGTCAGTTCCTGAAATTCCGGATCATAAACGATAAATGTTTCTCCGTACAAGCCATTCATCGCCGCATGAGTAAACAGAGTCAGTTCCTTCTGTACACGTAACTCCTGACTGCCGTCAGCACGTAAGGTATAAGTTTTCGAGAGTTTACGGAACTCCGCTTCCGATTCTGCCTTTACCGGTAAAACAGCCAGTAAAAGCATCCCTAATATTCCTATATAGATTGATAATGTCTTCATCACTTTTTCATTTTAAAACAGTTCGATACGCCGTTATTTCTTCAGTACTATATATTCCCCGCATTTCTTGGCAGCATTCACAGCCTTACGGAAACTGTCCCAGTCAGAAGCTTCATACACCCGTTTCTTCAACCGAAGAGAGGTCTTCAGCTGCAAACGGTTTCCGTCCTGTCCCAGGTATCCGGTAAATCCGGCACCCGGACCATCCAGATTTTCCAGTTTCTCGCCTCCCTGCAACTGATAGCCGGAAGGAATTCTTAATGTTTCTTCCAATTCTACCAAACGGGAGCAGGCATCCTTGAATCCATATTTCCGTTCTTCCAGATTTGTATCTATCCGCAGATAAGATAAAACCTGTGTATAAAGATTATTCAGAACAAATGGTTTAAAAATCAGCACTCCCTGATCCGACTTCAGTGCATAGTCAGGGATTTCATAACGGAACGTCATGCGGATCGGTGCACGCTGGTAGTCTTTCGGTGAACGTCCATAGTCAACACCTTCCAGACGCGCCTTAGGAGATACATTCAGCAACTGGCGTTCCAGAACGTTTTTCCATTCACTTTGGAAACCGGTTGTAAAGATCCGGCGGATATTGCTGTCACTCTGGCCTTCCGCCTCAATGGTGAAAGATCCTTTTAAAGTTCCCTTATCGTCCAGCACATTATTTGCCTGAATCCGTACATAATGGTTCTCAGGAGCAGAGATGGGAGTAATGCAAAGGTCGGTTCCCTCCGGTGTGCCCGGCAGGTAATTCTGCTGCTGTTCGGCACTGCTCCACAATTCCCGGCAGAAAGGTACCCATGTCGGATCGAGCGGCATCATAGTACCGTCACTCAGTTTCACCACTGCCACACAATGGTTGAAATGATCGGCCGGAATCGTTTCTACCCGGCTTCCTGCCATTGTCATTGCCGGAAAGGCTTCAAATCCGGCCATCCGCAGGAATGCAATCAGTGTTCCTGCAATATCCTTACATACTCCACAACGGTCTGTATAATTCATTTTCAGGTTATGCAGTGTAAATCCTTCTCCTTTTCCCATGGAAATACCTGCATACCGGATGTTATCAGCCACCCAGTGAGTCAGTACCGCAACCTTTTCCAGTTCGGTTTTCTTTCCCCGGATCAGTTCATCCACCTTTTTCTGAGCTTCCGGTATAGCCGTGAAACTGCCATAGTCTTCATTGACTCCATAAAACCAGCGGGACTTTTCTTTCCAGTCCGGAGTTGTCGACATCATCAGTTTCGGAGCAGCATCATATAAGTCTACCATATTCGGCTCACGACGGAACGGCATCATTTCATTTTTTGCAAATGTATAGACCTTACGTCCATCCTCGTAGCGCATGGACGAACTGCAATCACCCTGATAGAACTGAAACTGGATTTCTTTTTCTGCCGGAAGACTTACCCGATATACCTTGCGCAAAGTCGGATCACTGCTCCAGAAAGGTACAATATCATAGAATTGTCCACGCATGGGAGGAATGAAACGGGAATCATCTCCTTCCTGAGGCATATCGCCCAGCAATGCGTAAGTAAATCCTTTCTTATCAATTTCATAATCGATAATATCCCCCGGTTCCAGCTGTCCCAGTTCCAGCATGATCTGGCGGGCTCCCCAGTAAATCGCCCTTGCCGGAGCAGCATAATCGCATGTTTTGGACACATCCACCGGAGTATATGTTCCATCCGAATGATAAATAGTGACCCGCTTGAATACAGCAGCTGCTGTCAACGGATCATAATCGTATTTCAAGACACGTTGCTGAAGTGCACCGACCGGTGTCTGTACCTGAACGGCCCGGCAAACGGCAAACGATCCCTGTCCGGTGGGTTCAACCGTTACACTCGTACTGTCTAATAAATTCACACAATGATAGCCTGCATATTTTTTATCCAGAGTTACAGGTCCTCCGCCTCTCCATGACTGGGCATACATACTTGTTCCCCCCAACAGCAGAACAGCCAGCCCCACGAGAGATAATTTTGTCTTTTTCATATTGAACAGGTTACTAATTATACATAACTGGCTAAAGATACACATTCTCCTGCAACCAGCCTAGCAATCGTGAATTTTTATTTTCAAGCCAGTGGAAAGTATCAAAATGACAGTTTGGAAATCTGACTTTTCAAGCGTTTTTCAGGTTCATTTTTGGGTCCAGGGTCCACTGGGTCCATAATGGACCCTCCACCGTAAGAGGAAATCAGCCATTTTTATCCCGAATGGCCAAAGACCCTGACGTTTTTAAAAAACATCGAAAGCTTTTCATCCAAACACCGAAACAAACACAGGCACACGCCGAAACGTTTTTTGAATGACCGGGATTCAAAATCCAGCGCCTTTCCCTGTTTTCATTTTTTAAACTATGCGCATAAAAAAAAGACATTATGCATACAGTTTTTCATTTTTATATATATATTTGTCAACACTTAATCTTCAAGCAAGGAATGAATCCATACCAAGGAGCTGCCTTGTATTTATCGTTGTTTATTGTCTAATTTATTTCACAACTCAGGCTATGAGAATGAATGAACAAGAAAGCCTGTTTCTGAGCGTATTTTCAGGACTTTTCCTTTCGGCCAACTCCAAACTGATTTTGAGACAAAACAGTCTCAAAAATCACAAGGTCTAAATAGTAATATTCTATAAAACAACACCTTATAGCAGAATGTTTAAAATCAGGAACAATTACAAGAGTTTTTTCTCTTACGGTAAAGGGTCCATTATGGACCCAGTGGACCCATGGACCCCAAATGACGCTGCTGACAAAGTCCTTATTCGGCTTTGCCAAGAGAACTAATTGTAATTATTTTTTTAAATATCCAAGAGATACAACTATGCTTTTATCCGGAAAGCAGGTTTCCGGATATGCAGCCAGTAAGCAGTCAGTACCAGAATGCCTGTCAGCACCCAGGATATCGGATAAACCATCATCAGCACATCATATCCTTTCCACAACGGAGACACGACATACACCCAGACTACCCGGAGCAGACAGGTTCCGAAAACCGTCAGCAGAGCCGGAGTCAGTGATTTGCCCATCCCCCGCAAGGAAGAGCCGGCAATCTCGTAACTGCTGGCAATGAATTGCAGAGCCAGTACAATATGCATACGGATAGCTCCATAATGGTGTACCATCGGTACATCCGAGAAGAATCCCAGAAAGAAATTGTCCTGCCAGGCAAAAAGCCAGTTGAAGGCGGCACAGAAAGCAACACTTGAAGCCATGCAGATCCAGAAGATCCGATGTACGCGATCCATTTTTCCGGCTCCGTAATTCTGGGCAATGAAACTGATCGCAGCTCCGTTGAATCCCTGAATAATGAAATAGCAGTAGTACTCAAAGTTGACTGCAGCAGCCGACCCGGCAATGGCATCGGCTCCGTAACTATTAATGGATGACTGCACCACCACATTGGAGATCGAGAAAATCATGCCCTGGATGCCAGCCGGCACACCGATTCGCAGCATACGGCTTAATTCCGAGGAATAAATCTTCATCCGGTCAAAATGCAGACGGAACGGTTCCTGTTCTTTCCGCAGCAACCGGATGATCAATGTAGCACTCACCGCATTGGCTATGCCCGTTGCTACGGCTACCCCCATCTGAAATCCAATGACAAACAAAAGATTAAGCAGGGTGTTGATTACACCGGCAACCACCAGAATATATAACGGACGCCGCGTATCGCCCATGCTGCGCAAAATGGCTGATCCGAAATTAAATGCCATGATAAAAGGCATTCCCAGAAAATAAATCCGCAAATAGATCACAGCCTGATCCAGTACTTCCGGGGGAGTTCCCATCCAGGTCAGTATCGGCCGGGCAGCTACCTGTCCCAATACCAGCAGGAATAATCCGCTCAGGACAGCCATCAGCTGAACCGTACTGATGGAGCGGCGTATACTCCGGTCATCCTGCTGTCCGATGTGGTTGGAAATAATCGCACAGGCTCCCATGGAGATCCCCATAAACAGGTTGATGAGCAATCCGATGACCGGTGCGTTACTTCCAACAGCTGCAAGGGCTTCACTTCCGACAAAGTGTCCCACTACAGCCACATCGACTGAATTAAAAAGTTCCTGTAACAGACTGCTGGCTGCCAGCGGAAGGGCAAACACCAATATTTTCCTGAACAACGGCCCGTTCAGCATGTCAATTTCATTGCTTCGGGAACCTTGATTAACCTTGCTATCCATCTTTTTTTACCTTAATCCAAAATGCGCGGCAAAGTTACAGTAAAATCGGGAATGCCTTCCGATAAAAAGCATTTTTAATACACTCTTACCTCTCCACTGGCTGCATCTCCCCTCTGAAGGCTGCCAATTTTACAACCATTTCTTTCTGATTACGCATAACAAGCAGTTCTCCGGATTTTTCCACAAGGCAATCCGCTCCGGTTGCAACGGATCCATTTCAGGATTCGGTTGTGCCTGATGATCCAGAACCCAGGTGTCGTAGACATTCCGTTGCTTGCCGGGCTGCGCATTCGGGAACCTTGCCATCGGCTGTCTCAAACCAGCTACATACAGCTGGTCTATATCCATTCCGGCCGGCACACTGGCGACGTAAATGTTCCCGGCCTCCTGTTTCCAGTCAAGCCGGATCTGCTGCCCTCCACTGATCACTGCTTTTCCCTCATGGCGGGCACGGAGAGTTACCGTAGCCGGATAATCTTTACTGTCCTGACCGGTAAACTGTACCGTACCCGGCAAATAATAGATTCCATCTTCAAAAACAATTTCCACACTGGTATCACGTCCGTAAGCACGTGCCAGTTCCTGAGCCCGCACCAGTGAAGCCACCGGTTTCTTTTCACTTCCGTTCTTGCTGCCTTCGAAGCAAAAGACACCCAACGGTCCAGACGAAGAGTTGGATGCTGGGATAAGATACGGTCCATCCCCAGCATGAAGGTTTCAAACCGGCTCTGAAGGAAATGTGCCTGAAGCGTATCTCCCAACAAATATTCCTGATCAATCTGTCTGGTCAGTATTTCTGCCTTACCACCAAGATAATGGGCCGTCATTTCACAAAGATCCGTGAGATAATAAGGACTGTCCTTCAGTTCTCCGGATGCTGACAGAAATGCTTCCAGTCCCCGGAAGTAGTCCTCATTCATATAGATGGATCCGTTCTTCACCGTTCCCGGACGGAACTGCCAGTTGAAACGGGGATGATCCGTAAACGTTCCATATACAGACTTCAGGAGATAATCCCAGGCTTTCATCAACTGAGCCGGAGCCTTGCCGTAACGGTTGATGCTGTACTGCTTCAACCAGTCACGTACATCCATACGGTGGTCACTCCAGCCCGCATCAGTTACCAGTTCATAAAGCACTTCATTATTCTCGATCCCTTCGGGAGCCAGTCCGTGGGCTACCAGATTTCCCCGGTTGGAGGAAGAAAGTGCTTCCAGATGACCGTTGACATAGAAATCAAGAACACCCGTCATTCCCGTCTTTCCTCCCATATTGGGAATCACACTGTAGACCCACTGTTTGTTGTAGAATCCCTTGTAATATTCCCAGTTCACTTCCGAATGCCAGAAATGCCTGTTGTAATCAACGGCCAGGTCCAGAAGCAGCATCTTATCATCGGGAACCCGGGACACAAGGGCACCCAGAGTCTCGTAGTCCCAGATATGACGCTGGTAGCCGAACATCCAGCCCTGCATGACCCACACGGCATCCTTATTGGCACGCTTTATGGAACTATAAACCTTCTCACCATAAGAAGCCGCCATTTCATAGCGGGCAGGATTTCCCTTCTCCGGGAAAGGTATGTCCATCTCATTGAAACTGTCTACCAGGTAATAGTCACATTTACCGAACTCTTTCTCCCATTCCTTGATGAACGCCTCAGAAATCTTTGCGAACAAAGGCTCTGTGGGAGAAATCATCCAATTATGGAAGGCACCTCCCCAATGGGTTTCAACAATATGAAGATCCGGATAGATCCGCCTGAATGCTTCCGGTATGAAACCGGGGAAGCCCGGACAAATCGGCTTCATGCCCAAAGCACGCATCCGGTCGAGGATCTTATGCTGAAGAGCCATCCAGTCGATTTCCTGTTCCCAGCGTGCCCAATCCCAATAAGGCATCGTGTAGCCATAAGTACAGACATTAAAATAATAATGATTCCGGAAAGGAGACTCTACCCTGACGGAAGAAGCAGCAGGCAATTCTTCCGGAAGACGGATATTATTGCCGCTCCAGGTATACATGCCCAGACGGTGAGTCTTGACATAATCATAGAATCCCCGGCAAAGAGATACATTGTCCGATCCTTTCAAATGCAAAACTCCATCCTTTACGGAATATTCATAATACATGTTTCCGGCTCCCTTCTTCAATTCCAGCTTTACCGGAACAGAAGACTGCTTACTTACACGCTGGAGAACACGAAAAGCCTCATCAGTCTTTCGGGCCCAGCCAGTAAGGGATTGCGTAATAAGGTGTTTCCCCGTCCAGCTTCAGCCTCAATTTTCCCTTTTTCAAGGTTACCTCCTTCTGGAATTTCAGCCCGTCTAAGGTCACCAGATATAATTTAGCCTTTTCAACATTTCCCCAGTTATATGGAACATCAAACTGAGTATCTGAACAATCATTTTCACTATACAGCAAGACTCCCCTGTCATTTCTCCATACAGCCGGCATACACAAGGTATTCTTCTGACGGAAGACACGGTCATACTGCGTGACCGTACTGTCTTTCAAGGAAACAACCACTCCTTCAGAGAACCAGGCCATCCGGTTCTTACCTTCGCCTGAAACAGAATCCCGGTCCAAACGATTCAGGAAAAAGTATTGAGGAACCTTCAACATGAAATCCTTTACAAGGTTTTTCTCCCACTTCCGAGGATCTGTTCCCAGCCAGACAGGTTCCCCATAGCAAGACGTTCCAAACAGGAATCCCAAATCATGATCACTGCTCTTGATATCCGGATTGATTCCTGTTCCGGTATAGACAGTAGCCGGATATTTCAGATAATCCGCCTGATTGAAGCCATTGAAATGCCAGGCATAAGGGACATAGCCGATCATATAGTCCATTACCCATTCACTGGTGATATCCATCCCCTTGGATTTCCAGTATAATGCAGCTTTCTGCTGATACAAGGCTTCACAGATCACCGTTTCATTATGCCCTTCACTGGGACGGGCAATCCAGGCATCACTGTGTATGGTACCGGCTTCCTTCAATTCCGGAATCAATGCCAGCAGTTTATCTATACGCATCTGTGTATAACCGGCTTCCCATTCCCGCTGATAATTTATCTGATAAGCTTTCCGGTTGTTATATTCACCAATCACTTTCAGAGAGCCATCTGCATTTTTAGAAATCAGGTCGTGCTCCACATATTCATTCCATAAAGGGCTGTCATCATAAGCATCTGTCATATTGATATGCAGACTCACCGTTGTATGGTATTTACGGGCTTCCCTCATCAACCAGCGAAGACTCTCGAGGGCTGTCTGGTCGCAATCCCGTTTCAGTAATGGATTGGCATCAAAAAATGCAGGATACTTGTCATCATGTCCGTTGTACTGCCAGCCTACCAGATAAACCACCTTCGGTATACCCAAAGACAAATTATCAGTTGCCCGAATGACATCCAAAGCCTGTTCAAAAGTCAAATTGACAATACAGCCACCTTTCGGATCGGGTTTCGACAAGAACATTTTGGACACCCAGGTCTGAGAATAATCATAATTAAAGGCCTTGACCGACTCCAGACATCCCCAGCAAATCAACAATAAGAGGCAGCAAATCTTTTTCATAACTGTATTACATCTTTTTTAATATTCAACTTTCTCATTCGTACAATCCACCACATTTACAGGATTCTCACCTTTTTTCATCTCATAATAGTTGTTACGGATAACCAGTCCGTCCACCCCTTTGGCATAAATTGCAGAAACCGAAGGATCAGCAGACTCGAAAATATTCTCTTCAATCACGATATGCTTATGTACGGCACCTTCATATTTCCGATATTCCGGAGAAATCAGAATAACCGGATCTCCACACTGAAGGAACGTATTCTTACGGATTGTAAGATTATACACCGGTCCTGACTCGTACCAGCTCATAGCATCATCGGCCACAAGAATCGCACTCATCTGCATCCCATAAAAGAAATTATTCTCTATCAGAGATTTTTTCCGGGTAGAAAGTAAAATACCACGGGTAGGTATTCTGGAAAAACGGTTACCGATAATCTCAACTTCCGGAGTCCATGTCGTATTTTCAATGACAACATCAGAAAGACTGCTCACGGTTGCCGGAACTACCTTATTCAAGGAAACAATCATTTCACGAGGATTTACCAACTGTGCTTTGACTATACGGCCCTCCCATACCTTACACAAAGTCTCAGCATTCACCAGTTCCACCTCATCTCCTTTATCAAAAGCTTCAAAGCCGTAAGTCTGAGGATGCATAAAACGTATTTTCAGAGTCTTTGCATCCAAATACTCCATCACCCTCAAATGAGTTCCATGTACATTGATGGGATCATCGTGTGCTCCGGAAAAATTACAGTTCACCACCCGGACCTTACCTTTACATCCGGAAACATGAACAAAATCGGCAAAGCCGGCATTGGTCCTGCCTGATCCCGGCTTGGGCATAAAATTGCAATGCTCCAAAGCTACCCCATCCGTATATTGACTGATGACACCAAAATTTCCCAAATAATAGAAATTGACATTCTCCAGGCGTACATTCTCTGAACGGTTGATAAACCCGCAAACCTCATCACGGATGGCATCACGCATCTGGAAGACAAGGCCGCACTGTGCCTGAGGTTTCTTATCATATTGAAGATAAAGCAGATTCGGACGCAATTCTACAGCCTTCTTCAGTCCATCCATAGGGCTCCATGAGCGCCAGGTTATGTCTTTCACCGGATCATACGATTGTGCAATTCCCCGGCTAAATTCCCATCCGTCTCCGTACCAGGTCAATTTTCCGTCTTCGATTTTATAACGTGACGCAGGATGAACTTCCACCAGCATATAATCATCCCCTACCTCTTTCACTTTACACTCTGTCTGAGTCGGGTTGCTGTTATCTATATTCAGATTCTTAAGAAGGATATTTTTGCAATGATCTACCACAAACGAAGTCATTTCTCCAGTGAGCAAAATTGTAGATCCACAGCCATCAATCGTTACATTCTCCAGATCCTTCAGCAACAAAGCAATATGCTTTACCGGATTGGGATTCTCCGATTCTGAAGTTGTATTGGATACATAATACAGTCTCTCCTGGGATTCGGAACGGCTAAAATCATAGACACCCGGATGCAACTTGATGACAACCGGCTTTCCCTTATACAAAGAAGCTTTTTCAATGGACGCAATCATATTCTGATTGTCGTTTCCAGGCTGGGGGGAAACCTCCACAACTACAGGTGATGCCCACAGGCCGCAATACCCCACCAACGATATAATCAAACATATAATTCTATTCATATCTTTTATAATCCAGAGTAAAATTCTGTTCCCTCATCATTTTTTTAATCTCACTTTAGCTATCTCCCGGAACAATTCAAGCGATTCTTCCGGCATCCGGGCCTTTTCCTTCCACTCGGAAGAACCATAGACTCCCACTTCTGTCAAATCAAACGGTTTAAAATGAATTTTTCGTACAGCTTTCTTGGAAGCAAAACGGAAATCATCATTCACCGCATCCTTAAAACCAGGATCCATTTCCACCGAATGTCTTTCTTTCAGCTTCTTCCATTCACTGAATGAATGTTTGCCAAATTGAGGACTTCCGTTCAAATGCCAGTACAGATTATAATCCATATCAATTTTACCGTTTTCCCATGGACCAGCCAAAGTTTCTCCCTTATCCTGAAGAATGATATTATGCTTGAATGAGAACGACTGATGATCTTCCACGCGGGTGTACTGCACCTGATAATAATGTCCAAAAGCAAAAATATTGTTCTCTATTTTATTTTCCTTGCCATAATGCTGGTGGAAACCGCCGCTTTTACAACGATATACCAGATTGGAACTCATTTCCACTCCGGTAGAACCTTCATCTGTATATAATCCCCAGCCTCCGTAATCATAAGACAACACATCATGAATCATATTATGAACAATGCGCGTTCCATGCGATTCTCCCAGGGTATATACAGCTCCCATGTCAGAAAGTTCTCCCCAGCCAATATGATGGATATGATTATAAGCCACCAGATTTCTCACAGCCTGACTAATGAGGGGCGTTTGCGCAAAATCAACCGTTCCGTCTTTCATCAGTACATTTGTCCAGACAGCATCGGAATTGTTATATCCCCAGACCCAGCCAACAGATACTCCAGAATATCTTAAATCTGATATTTCATTGTGAGTAATCCGATTGTCCGAAGCATGAAAGACGGCAACTCCCACTCCACAAGGAAGCTCGCTCCCGGCATGAGTTATAATGGAATTATTAACCACATTCCGTTTACAGACCAATGTAGAATCGTTTATATACCAGGGGGATCCTATCTTTACACCTCCTGCACCGAGATCAGCCAGATAACAGTGATCTATCACATTATCCGAACACGCAGTCTTGAGCCAGACAGCATATCCTCCGGTGTGAAGCATTTCACAATTGACAAAACGAATGTTTTTCACATACTCCAGCTCAACAGCCGCTTCCACTGTGGCAGCCGCCTGCATCGGCTCGTTGCCAAATTTAGGCATACTGTATGCAGCATACTGAAAAGAAAGGTTTTCAAACCTGATATCCTTCAGCAAAGTTTCCCTGTTTCCCTTTGCAATGATCCACTGATGCAGGGTCGGTGCAAAGCACTCTGCCACGGACAGGTCTTCGCCTTCCCGCGGAATATAATAGACATATCCTTCCGATTTATCCAGGAACCACTCTCCCGGCTTATCCAAAGCCGCCTTATATCCATACATGATATAACGGGAGCCTTGCGATATGGGATTCCAGGGCTTCATTCCTCCCCCATGAAAATAAACAAATCCAGAATCAGGACAGGCATATGCCACTTCTTTCTGGGTTATATCCCATTTATGGTAGAACCGGAAACGGACATCAGAAAGTTCTTCAGCAGACAAACCGGACAATGAACTCAGATCCTGTTTATCCAGCTTGATTTTCTGAGTCGCATAATTGGCAGAGCGAACTCCGGATACATAAGGATACTCCTCATATCCTTTCACATAAAACCAGTCTTTATCCGGAGTCCGTGCCAGCTGTGCACGTTTTCCATTGACAAAAAACTGTTCAAAAGAATACCCATAAAGTTTCACTTCCGGTATGTACGCCCGATACATACGATCTCCGCACTTTTCCCATTGCTGAATCCTGATTGCTCCCAGAAAGCGGGGCATATTGTCTTTGTTGCCTCTTACAACGACCGGACAAGTCACCTTCGCAGACAGATCCAACGGTTTATCCAAAAGATAGTCTCCGGAAGCTACCTGGATAAAAAGTGTGTCCGGACACTTTTGATTCTCTTCCAGAGCTCTGTGCAGACTCTTAAAAGGTTTATGCTGTTCTCCCGTCCATGAATCATTGCCTGAAGGGGAAACATAAACAGTCTTCTGTGCAGAAGTATACAAAGATACGCTTGCAAATATAGCTATCAACCATGCGCTTTTCATAACAAATTATATTTTAATGATACCTTTTCTCTTTATATGTCATTCAAAATTCACCGGGACAAGCGTAATGGAAGACACTTCCACATCACCTCCCTCCAGCTGGTTTACCGTAATCGTATGAGTTCCTGCTTTTTCAAAGGAAATCCATCCTATCTGACGGTCACAAAAAATATCCGATACACCCTGTTGGTTCTGTATCGCACGTCCTTCATCTGTTTCCGCTTTCCAGACAACACGCCCTTTGCCTCTGGCCTTTATATCCAAATGATAAACTCCCGGCTTACTGACAGCAACGGTCCAGGTCAGTTTCCCCCCCTGATTCAAATGTCCGGCACAATAAACATGCTTCCATTCACCAAACTTCTCCATCCAGCTGGATTTATAGATACTGCAAGACTCTGCCACAGCAAATTTGACCGACAGATCCTTTATTCCTGTTTCCGGGTCTACAGCCAGAGTGGAATCCACCGAAACACCGGAACCTTCCACAGAAAGCTCGATCACACTCACGAACGGGTCAGGCTGTTGATATGGCACATGCAAGACAGTCCATCCATTGTCCTTGTTACAGCGGATACGACGTTTGCTTCCATCAGCCTGCAGAACAACGGCACTCTTCACCTCATTCTTAAGTCCGGGCAAGTAAAGTTCTCCGGATCGCGGCCATTCATACACACAGAGATAAAGTTTACCCTGGCTATACACAACATCCCCCCACGGCAACGCATGCTTCCACGGAGATGCGCCCGCTCCATAAATGACCTGAGGATACCGGGTAATCCATTTTCCTGAAGACTGCAAGGTTTCTGATACCATCTCCGGAATATTTCCCATACCATCCAGCCCCACATTCAACATATAGGTACCTCCTCTCGCCACGGTTGATATCAGATTCTTCAGGATCTGCTTGGGCGACTTCCAGTTCTGATCATACCAGGCATATCCCCATGCATCATTCGTGACGTCCACACTTTCCCACATGCCATCAATATTTTCCAAAGGCACTTCCATATCTCCCAGAGTCATATAATCACCCAGGTTATATCCGACACGGCCTGAGACCAAAGCTTTGGGCTGATTCGTGCGTACAACGTCAACCAGCTTCTGTGCATATTTCTGAGGAATACTTCCCGGAGTATCAAACCATACCAGCTCTATATCTCCATAATTGCTCGTGATCTCTTCCACCTGAGGAAGACATTTCTCGCGAAAATAATCATCAAAAGTCTTTGGATTCCCCTCAGCGTCCACTTTGGGCGCCCCGGACGCACCGGGAGTGGTCCAGTCCTGATTGTGTGAATAATAAAATCCGAATCCCAATCCATACTTCCTGCAAGCCTCAGCAAGTTCTTTCATCGGATCTCTTTTAAAAGGAGTTGCATCAACAATGTTGAATTTATCGCAGGCAGAATGATACATGGCAAATCCGTCATGATGCTTACTGGTAATAATGATATATTTCATACCCGCTGCTTTGGCCAGCAAAGCAACTTTCTCAGCATCAAAATTCACCGGATTAAAAGTTCTGGCAGTGGCTTTGTATTCATTTTTATCGGCATTTGCCATATTGATATCCATCAGCCATTCACCTATGCCATAATAGGTCTTGCCATTCCATACATTTCCCAACTGCGAATAAAGTCCCCAGTGTATAAACATGGCATAGTTTCCCCATTCAAACAAATGCCCCCGTTCATTTCCTGCCGTTATTTCTTTCGCCTGCTGGCCTTCTCCCCACATTTTGTTCATTTCTTCCTGAGCAAACAAAGGCATAGTTCCCAGGAAAAGGAGAGAACAACCAGAAATGATCCTTTTTAATTTTCTTCGGTCAGTTATCTCATAAATCCATCCCATAATAAAAGATATTAAGTTTAAGCTTCAAATTCAGTAAACCCCAAAATCATTGATAACAATGAAATATTTACTCCACGGGCAAAGGTATAAAATTCCAATGAGGTAATACAACGTAAGAATCAAAAAAAAACATAAAACTCATAGGGGTTTCTTTCAGGGTCTGCGTTATATTGGCAGAAACAGACTTAGCTAAGCATACTCCAGACGGAAAGTGAAGAGTTGAACTTTCCTGCCGGCAAAAGCTCTGATAAAATAAGAAAGCTTCCGGACCAGAAAACAACTCAGAAGTATTTTAAACACTAAAAAAGAAAAAGTTATGAAATTCAAATTGATCGCATTATCTTTGTGTATGATTGCAAGTGCCAACGTAGTAAAAGGACAGGAATATGGAAAGGGTGTTTCCACAACAGAAAACAAGCACGAGATCCGTCTGTCTGTCAGTGACGGATTAACCCTCGGTTCTGCAGACATACTCGGCATAGGCTTGTCGGATGCCATCACAGGAAGCAAACGGACCAACCAGAGCAATTCCATGGTATACGGGATCGGTTACCGGTATGATTCCGTACACTGGCACCGGAACTGTCTTCCGTACGGTTCCATCAGCTTTAAGTTCTGAATATACTTCCGAAATCTGACAGTTTTACTGTCCAGAGCGGGTATTTGTGTAAAAATTTTCCCTTTACTACAAGACTTTGGTTATAAATTGTTACTTTTGGGACCTGAATCTAAAAATTTACATATTATGATTACATTTACCCTTTGCCTGCTGGCACTGATCATCGGATACTTCACTTACGGAAAACTGGTGGAACGTATCTTTAAGCCAGACAACCGCCAGACTCCCGCATTAGTTCATCCAGACGGAGTAGATTACATGGTTCTTCCTACATGGAAGATCTTTATGATCCAGTTTCTCAACATAGCAGGAGTAGGTCCTATCTTCGGAGCCATTATGGGTGCTATGTTCGGAACAGCTTCCTACCTGTGGATTGTTCTGGGTTCCATATTTGCCGGTGCGGTACACGACTATTTTTCGGGGATGCTCTCACTGAGAAATGACGGAGAAAGCCTGCCGGAAATAGTAGGCCGTTACCTGGGAAAATCCACCAAACAGATCATGCGAGCCTTCACGGTCATTCTGATGATGCTGGTCGGTGCCGTGTTTGTTGCCTCACCGGCAGGACTTCTGGCAAAGCTTACTCCGGAATCACTGGACGTAACCTTCTGGATTATCGTCATTTTCGTCTATTATATTCTGGCCACTCTTCTGCCCATTGACAAAATTATCGGAAAAGTATATCCCTTATTTGCCATTGCCCTGATCTTTATGGCACTGGGATTATTAACCATGCTTTATGTGAACGCACCCGAATTGCCGGAATTATGGGATACCCTGGAAAATACGCATCCTCATGCGGAAACAACCCCCATCTTCCCGATGATGTTCATCACAATTGCCTGTGGAGCCATTTCCGGTTTTCATGCAACTCAAAGCCCGTTGATGGCACGCTGCATGCGCAGTGAACGTCATGGACGTCCTATCTTCTACGGAGCAATGATCACGGAAGGCATCGTAGCCCTGATCTGGGCCACTGTAGCTACCTATTTCTTCCATGAAAACGGTATGGGCATCAGCGATGCTTCTGTCGTTGTGTTTGATATCAGCAAAGAATGGTTAGGTACAGTCGGAAGTATTCTGGCCATCCTGGGAGTTGTTGCCGCACCGATCACAAGTGGAGACACCGCTTTCCGCTCTGCCCGCCTGATCGTTGCAGATTTTCTGAACTTTGAGCAGAAATCCATGAAGAGCCGCCTGTATATCTGCGTGCCCATGTTCTTCCTTGCCAGCGGATTACTTCTGTACAGCTTACGGGATGCCGACGGATTTCAGGTCATCTGGCGATATTTTGCATGGGCCAATCAGACCCTGGCCGTATTCACCCTGTGGACAATAACCGTATGGCTGGTACAGGAAAAGAAAGGATATTCCTTCCTGGTCACCTTCCTGCCCGCCCTTTTTATGACGACCGTCTGTGCAACCTATATCTGCATTGCTCCGGAAGGTTTCGGAATCGGTAAAAACCTGATTCCCATCCTCTCACCCGTCTTTCTGATTATAGCAGCATTATGGTTCTATTTCTGGTATACCCGACACAAGGCCCACTCCTGAATCCGGCATTGAAGTAAAATGGCTTCCGACAACATCTTTTAAATATGGCAACAGCCATCTTTTGAAAAAGATCCCCTATTTTTACGTCCTGAAAAGCCATACATTTTATTAACCCCAGGATTTCATGAGTCAGAAAACACTGAAATCTCTTTAAACCAATTATTTATGTATAAAAGATTACTCCTTTCCGGATTGGCTCTTACCACACTCGCTTCGTATGGAACCGAATCTGCAGCTCCCGCCAAAGACAAACCGAACATCATTATGTTTCTGGTTGACGACATGGGATGGCAAGATACCTCAGTTCCTTTCTACAACAATCAGACCAGCAATCTGAACACCCGCTTCCAGACTCCCAATATGGAAAGACTGGCCAGGATGGGAGTGAAATTTACGGAAGCCTATGCCTGCGCCATATCTTCTCCAACCCGATGCAGTCTGATGTCCGGAATGAATGCTTCGCGTCACAGAGTAACGAACTGGACCCTGGAACTCAACCAGCAAACAGATGCCACAAGCGATGTCATATCTCTGCCTTCATGGAATTATAACGGCATCCAGCCGGAAGGGGCAGACAGCATCAGCAATGCAACTCCGATCACTTCCCTTCCGCAAGTGCTGAAAGACAACGGATACAGAACCATCCATTGCGGAAAAGCTCACTTCGGTGCAAGAACCACTCCCGGAGAAGATCCGGCCCAGATGGGATTTGACGTAAATATTGCAGGAGGGGCCAATGGAGCTCCGGGAAGCTATCTCGGAACCAGGAACTTCGGAGAAGGATCGCGCTTTGCGGTTCACGGACTGGAAAAATACTACGGGAAAGACATATTCCTGACAGAAGCTTTAACGCTCGAAGCGATCAGGGAAATGGATGAATCGGTTCAGATGAAACAGCCTTTCTATCTGTACATGTCACACTATGCAGTCCATTCTCCCTACGATGATGACGCACGTTTCAGCGGAAAATACAGAGGAAAAGAAGACAAGCAGCTCAACGCTCCCCTGAATGAAAGCGAAGCCCGATATGCGGCCCTGGTAGAAGGCATGGACAAAAGCCTGGGAGACATTCTGGATTATCTGAATTCGAAACCCGAAGTAGCACAGAATACCATTATCCTGTTTATGTCTGACAACGGAGGGCAAGGACTGAACAACGTACGTCAAGGTGTTGAAAACCGGGATCAGAACTATCCGGCACGCGCCGGTAAAGGCTCTGCCTTCATGGGAGGAGTCAGAGAACCCATGATGGTGTACTGGCCCGGAGTAACCCGGCCCGGCACCGAATGTGCACAGAGAGTCATCATCGAAGACTTCTACCCGACGATTCTGGAAATGGCCGGAGTCAAATCCTACAAAACCAGACAAGTCATTGACGGAGTCAGCTTTGCAGATGCTCTGAAAGAACATCGCATCAATCCAGACCGGACACTCATCTGGCACTTCCCGAACCTTTGGGGAGAAACCCAGAACAAGGAAGAAGGTTACGGAGCTTACTCTGCTATCCTGAAAGGAGACTATCACCTCATCTATACCTGGGAAACCAGACAACTCCGCCTTTACAACGTGAAGGAAGACATTGGCGAACAAAACGACCTGGCACAATCCATGCCGGATAAAGTGAAAGAACTGGCCAAAGAACTTTCTGACTACCTGAGAGCCAGAGATGCCCAGAGACCAACATTGATCCAGACCAACAGTCTGATTCCTTATCCCGACGAAAAGTAAAGACCAATCCATAGGATTCAAAAAACGGCAGAAGTTCAGAACACGACTTCTGCCGTTTACTTACCTGAAAACAATACAGACATCTTCACAGATATCACTTTACCATTCAAACAGGCATATCTAGAGGTGTTTACAAACAATAATCATCCGCTTTTTCACAAAAACAAAATAAAGATTTTCTTCAAACACAAGCAAGCAAAATCGACCAATGTCCATGAAAAGCCCACGAATGCAAACAACTCTCCAACGAATCTTTTTTCACCGGCTTCCATCCTCTCCTTTTATTCATGTCACCCACTCCACGCTATAATGACATGACAGATTATCATCAAAAACGACAGAAAATCATCCCGACCGAAATGGCCCTGAATTTGTATAATTGTAAAACGAAAAATAAGAGAAAGGAGGTTCGCACTACAGATCAGTCAACACAGATTTACTAAAGAATAAACATCCTCTACCCAGGAATAGAGTTCTAAGATTCAACAAAACAAGATAACTTCATAAAAGCAAGATTATATGACTACTCCAGACACAAAAACAACAGAAGATAAATATATCGGCGTACTGACTTCCGGTGGAGATGCTTCAGGTATGAATGCTGCCATCCGGGCTATCACACGCAGCGCCATTTTCAACGGATTCAAGGTAAAAGGTATCTACCGGGGATATGAAGGCCTGATCACAGGTGAAATCAAGGAACTGACCACAGAAACGGTCAGCAACATCATCCAGCGGGGAGGAACCATCCTGAAGACAGCGCGTTCACAGGCATTCATGACCCCGGAAGGACGGAAAAAAGCCTATGAAACCATGCAAAAGGAACACATCGTTGCACTGATAGTCATCGGAGGTGACGGTTCTCTCACAGGAGCACGTATCTTTGCCGAGGAATATAACGTAGTCTGCATCGGACTTCCGGGCACGATCGACAATGACCTGTATGGTACGGATTACACCATCGGATACGATACAGCCCTGAATACGATTGTGGAATGTGTGGATAAGATCCGGGACACAGCCACCTCACACGACCGAATTTTCTTTGTTGAAGTCATGGGACGGGATGCCGGATATCTGGCCCAGAACAGTGCCATCGCCTCCGGAGCAGAAGCTGCCATCATACCGGAAGACCGCACGGATGCCGACCAGCTGGAACAATTTATCAGCCGCGGATTCCGGAAAACCAAGAACAGCAGCATCGTCATTGTTTCGGAAAGCCCCAAAGATGGAGGAGCCATGCACTATGCAGACCGCGTCAAAAAAGAATACCCGCAGTATGACGTACGGGTATCCATTCTGGGACACCTGCAGCGGGGAGGATCTCCAAGTGCATACGACCGTATTCTGGCAAGCCGGCTGGGAACCGGAGCCATCGAAGCCTTACTGGAAGGACAGCGCAACGTTCTGATAGGTATCCGCAACAATCAGGTTGTCTATATACCTTTTGCGGAAGCTATCAAAGATGACAAGCCTTTCGACAAGAGCCTGATCAAGGTACTCAACGAATTATCCATTTAATTTACAACCATTTATAATATTCAAAGAGCTGGTTTCACCAATGAAATCAGCTCTTTTGTTTTATCTGGATTCATCATGCGGTCGTTGCGCCTGAATCGTGCGGTCGTTGAAGCCCAAACGTGCGGTCGTTGAAGCCCAATCGTGCAGTCGTTGAAGACCAATCGTGCGGTCGTTTGAAAATAAATCACACCATATTGAAAATACAAAAAGAATTTATACCTTTACCCCGAAAAACAAGACAAGAATGTTAACTCGAAAGAACTATGAAAGGTGTTATCCTTATATTGCTATGTATGCTTGTAGCCTCTTGCCGGATGCGTCCGGTTTCTTCGGGACTGGAAGAAACCTTGTCGCAAGCGGGAAGCAATCGGGACGAATTGTTCCGGGTACTTGCCCACTATGAAAAAGAAGGGGATTCCTTGAAATTGCGTGCTGCACAATTCCTGCTCGAAAACATGGCGGGGAAAGCGTACGCTACCGGTCGGGTGGTAGACGAGTATTGAGTTTAGATAACAAATATTGAAGCTAAATAAATAATTCGTTCAATGGTCGCTTTAAATAATCAGTTGTTTATGAAAACATTAGGTCTAACTATTTGCTTTTTGTTGTCTTATGTACTTCCTATAACCTCTCAAGTATTAGTCAAAGGTAGAGTTAAGAGTGAAAATGATCAGGATGTAATTTATGCTTCCATTCGGCTACTACGACCCGATTCTTCCTTTGTACAAGGAACTATAACCGATAGTATCGGTAACTACTGTCTACGAAATGTATATTCAGGTGATTATCTGCTTTCTATAAGTTCTATAGGGTATATATCGCAATGGCATGTTTTTACCATAGAAAACCAAGACAAGAAAATCCCTTTATTTACGTTAAAGAAAGACAATATATTATTGGGCGAAGTAGAGGTAAAAGCTTCTTCCTTTATCCGTCAGAAAGATCGAGTGTTAATTATCCCGACAGAACACCAAATAAAGCATGCTTCTACAGGATATGATTTGTTGTATAACCTGATGATTCCTGGAATGCATGTCGATACACAAAAAGGTTCAGTAAATACATTGTTTGGGGAAACTACTCTTTATATAGACGGACAAAAAGCAGACTATAAAGAAGTACGAGCTCTTCGTCCCAAAGATATTGAAAAAATAGAATATTTTGAAATGCCTACAGGGAAGTATGCAGGTGATAAAACTTCGGTCAACTATGCATGAGCGCAAGCAGCTGATGGCTGAACTTTCCGACGGAATTATCGCCTTGCCCGGAGGATGCGGAACAATGGAAGAACTGCTGGAAGTTATAACCTGGAAGCAGCTCGGACTGTATCTGAATCCGATTGTCATACTGAACATCAACGGATTTTATGATCCATTGCTGCAAATGCTGGACCAAGCCATCGAACAACACTTCATGCGTCCCGAACACGGAAAGATCTGGCAAGTGGCAACAACGGTTGAAGAAGCAGTAGATCTTCTGTACACCACTCCGGTCTGGAACAAGGAAATCCGTAAATTTGCAGCCATATGAACGACGTGTGCCGCACAGGATTCCGGGAAATCCAACAACTGGAGCAAGAGCAGCAGGCCCGACTGGACAGCGCCTTGATCAGAAGCATGCAGCCCGACCGGGAAGCCGGGATGCAGGGAGAACCTCTGCCCTATCTGCTTCGTTCCGACTGGCTGGTGACACTCTGCCTGTTCCTGTGCTTCCTGCTTTATTCCTATGCGCTGCGAAACGGTAAAAAATACCTGGCCCAACGTTTCAGAAACTTCTTCCAGCACAAACAACGAGGCAGCCTGTTTGACGAACCGGTCGGTTCCGAAGTCCGGTACACTCTCACGATGGGAGGAGTAACCTGCATCCTGGGAGGATTCTGTCTGTACGACTATTTTTCAGATAATTCCTCTCTCCTGTTCCAGATTGTTCCTCACAGTCTGCTGCTGGGCATTTACGTGACAACCATCTTCCTGCTTGTTTCATTCAAGTGGATATCCTACAGTTTTATAAACTGGATTTTTTTTGACAAAGAAAGGAACCGTTCATGGATCCGGTCATGGTTTGACCTTCAAATAGGAACCGGAGTTCTGCTTTTCCCGGTCGTTCTGCTGATTGTTTATTTCGATTTAAAGCCTGACATTGCTAAAACATTGGTTGTCATAATACTCTGTTTTGCCAAAATATTGTTATTTTACAAGTGTATTAAGAACTTTTTTAATCATTTTCATGGGTGTTTGCATTTAATTCTGTACTTTTGCACCCTTGAAATAATACCCGATCTTTTATTATGGAAAGGGATTAATTACATTAACCACATATTGATTTTAAATTTTTAGGACATTGAAGATAAAGAAAGTTCTAGTTTCTCAGCCTAAACCAACATCAGAAAAGTCACCCTATTTTGATATCGCTGAGAAATACGGAGTGAAGATAGATTTTCGCCCGTTCATAAAAGTAGAAAGCTTGTCGGCTAAAGAGTTCAGACAACAGAAGGTTTCTATTCTGGATCATACGGCAATCGTGTTCACCTCACGTCACGCCATTGATCATTTCTTTAATCTTTGCGTTGAGCTTCGAGTAACAATTCCGGAAACCATGAAATATTTCTGTACTTCCGAGACTATTGCATTATATATCCAGAAGTATGTGCAATATCGCAAGCGCAAAGTATTATTCGGTGCAACAGGAAAGTTCGCTGATCTGGTGCCCCTCATGGTGAAGCATAATACAGAAAAATACTTCGTACCGATGTCAGACGTACACAATGACGAAGTAAAGGATCTGCTCGACAAGAACAAAATCCAGCACACTGAAGCTGTCATGTACCGCACTGTCAGCAACGACTTCAAGCCGGAAGAAATGTCCGACTATGACATGCTGGTGTTCTTCAGTCCGGCCGGAATCCAGTCACTGATGAAGAACTTCCCGGGTTTCGAACAGAAAGATATCGCTATCGGATGCTTCGGACCGACTACTGCCAAAGCAATCAAGGAAGCTGGTCTTCGCCTTGATCTGGAAGCTCCCAGCGCAGCTGCTCCTTCCATGCCAGCCGCACTGGACCTGTTTATTGGAGAACAAAACCGATAATTCGCAGGAAAAAGCGTTTTTTTAGTTTATAATAAGTTAGCAGGTTGCACTTCCGAAAGAAGCAACAGCCTGCCGACTGAGTTCAGGAGTTAAAGTCAATAACGCCAGTTTCAACGGAGTATTGACTTTAACTCTTTTCCTACCAAACAACAAGTAAGGAATATACACAACCGGTTTTCCGGCCTATTTATCCCACCCCAAAAGGAAAGCGTTTATGACAGCAACCCAAACCTATACCCTGCCCAAGAAAGAACGGTTGAACAGCCGCCTGCTTATTGAAAGACTGTTCTCCGGAGGAGGCAAGTCATTGCCGGCCTTCCCTCTGCGCATCGTGTACATGCCGATCGAAGAAGAAACAAGGCCTACTGCTGCCATACTGATCAGTGTGCCCAAAAAACGCTTCAAACGGGCAGTGAAACGTAACCGCGTCAAACGCCAGATCCGCGAAGCTTACCGCAAGCACAAGGATATTCTGCTTGATGCCCTGAATGCTTCCGGCAAGAAAGCCATCGTAGCCTTTATCTGGCTGGACAATAATCTTCACTCCTCCCAGGAGGTGGAAGAGAAGGTAAAGCACCTGCTCCAGCTGACAACAGAACGTCTGGTATGAAACGGCTGCTTACTTATCTGCTGCTGCTTCCGATTTATTTTTACCGGAACTGTATCTCACCGTTCACCCCTCCTTCCTGCCGGTTTACACCGACCTGCTCACAATATGCCATTGAAGCGCTGAAGAAACACGGTCCGTTCAAGGGCCTCTGGCTGGCCATCCGCCGTATCCTGCGCTGTCATCCCTGGGGGGGGTCAGGCTATGATCCCGTCCCTTGACCAACCGATCCCGCTATGCTGCTCGACATTCATTCCCACCAACTGACCGACCATCCGGAACACGTGCTGCTGAGCTGCGGCATGCAGGACTGCCACACTCCGGAATTCCAACAGGCCCGTTACCTGAGTGTCAGCCTTCATCCCTGGTATCTTACAGAAGAGAATCTGCCCGGCCAACTGGAATGGATGGCTGAAACGCTGGCTTCCGACTCCCGTGTCATTGCATTGGGAGAGGCCGGCCTCGACAAATGTTGCCCGGTCTCCTATGAACTTCAGCGGACAGCTTTTCTGGAAACCGTCCGACTGTCCGAACAATACCAGCTTCCGCTGATTCTGCACATTGTAAAGACTTCCAACGAAATCATTGCCTTACGGCATGAGACTTCTGCCAGCCAGCCCTGGATTATTCACGGTTTCCGCGGGAAAAAAGAACTGGCAGCCAGCTACCTGCGTCACGGATTTTATCTCTCGTTCGGAGAAAAATACCAGCCGCAGGCACTTGTCTCCACTCCCTCCGACCGCCTGTTGTTAGAAACCGATACTGCACCGGTCTCCGTCCTGCAACTGGCAGAAAAAGCTGCTTCCCTGCGCGGCATTTCCGGCCGGGAGCTGCTCCATGAAATCACGGAAAACACTAACCGTCTCTTTTTTAGCCGCTAAAAATTGGTTATTCAGATAAAGTGTCGTACTTTTGTCCGCAACATCCGAAACCGGATGACGAGAACTAATATGTTAAATTAAGTATTTCATTCGATGAATTTTGTAGAAGAATTAAGATGGCGCGGCATGGTACACACCATGATGCCGGGCACTGAAGAACTGCTGGAAAAGGAAATGGTTACGGCTTACCTGGGTATCGACCCCACTGCCGACTCACTGCATATCGGCCACTTGTGTGGTGTGATGATGCTGCGGCATTTCCAACGCTGCGGACACAAGCCGCTGGCTCTGG
>ENA-ORRN01000691-ORRN01000691.1-human-gut-metagenome-genome-assembly--contig:-NODE-691-length-25857-cov-7.286954_pt1 | contig 25857 bp, 24 predicted proteins | sample MGYA00242174_ERZ509132 | MGnify/ENA primary metagenome ERZ509132 (study PRJEB26280, sample SAMEA2338671) | human gut metagenome | biome: human gut; feature: human-associated habitat; material: faeces... | reverse complement strand
TCTATAGAAAGAGGGCTGCGCCCTAACGGTTATTTTCCGTTAATGCGACAGCCCCGTGTTTTAATGACATTAATTTTTCTTATTTTTATTCCTTCACAAGCTCCTTCACCGATGTCGCAAGGCCTGCAAGTCCTTGAATCTCGGATGGGATGATAATCTTGGTTGCCTGGCCGTCGGCAGCCTTTTGGAATGCCTCGAGACTCTTGAGCTTGATAACCGCATCATCCAGCTCCGCTTCTTTAATCAGTCTCAGACCGTCAGCGGTAGCCTTGTTAAGCATGAGGATCGCTTCGGACTGACCTTCGGCTTCTTTGATTGCTGTCTGCTTCTTTGCTTCAGCCTGAAGGATAGCCGCTTCTTTCTGACCTTCCGCGATGAGGATTGCGGATTTCTTTTCACCTTCTGCGATAAGAATTGCTTCACGTCTTTCACGCTCGGCTCTCATCTGCTTTTCCATTGCTGTCTGAATGTCGCGAGGCGGGGTGATGTTCTTAACCTCTACACGGTTAATCTTGATTCCCCACGGGTCGGTTGCTTCGTCGAGCACAAGACGAATCTTTGAATTGATATGTTCACGGCTGGTCAGGGACTCATCGAGTTCCAGCTCCCCGATAATGTTTCTGAGTGTTGTTGCTGTAAGGTTTTCAATCGCGTCCATCGGGCTTTCTACGCCGTAAGCATAGAGCTTCGGGTCGGTGATCTGGAAATAGATAACCGTGTCGATTTCCATCGTTACATTATCCTTTGTGATTACAGGCTGTGGCGGGAAGTCGATGACTCTTTCTTTAAGGGACACTTTGCGTGCGATTTTATCGATCAGAGGCACTTTAAAGTGAAGCCCTACCTGCCATGTTCCGTGGTATGCGCCCAGTCGTTCAACAACATAGGCTCTTGCCTGCGGCACAATTCGGATGTTGGTCACAAGAAGACCGATGACAATCATAACAACGATTGCGATAATAATTAATTTCAAAATTCCCATACATACTCCTCCGATAATTTAATGTTCTTCTATAGGGACAACGATTAGTTTAACGCCTTCGACCGCATGGATTACAACAAGCGAGCCTGCTTTGATTTCCATGTCCTGTTTTTCACAGACCGCAGACCAGACCTGTCCTCCGACTTTTGCCTGGCCCACACCGTATGCGGGTATGTCCGTCTCAATTACGGCTCGTTCTCCGATGAGCGCATCCACATTGGTTTTTTCAGAACCCGTTTGCAGTTTTTCCACAAAAATCTTTCTGGTAAAAACGAGCAGGCAGATCGAAACAATAAAGAAAAGCGCAATTTGTACGACAACCGGCGAATCAAACAGGGCACATATAAGTGCCGCAAAAGCTCCGCCCGCAAACCAGATGGTTGTAAGTCCGGCAGTTAAGGCTTCCACAATCAGCATAATCAATGCGATGACGAGCCAGCAAACAATCATACTGATGGATATTCCGAATAGAACCATAAAATCCCCCTCTCTTGTGTTTGTAGAAATATTATACCATCTATCTTGAAGAAGCACCATAATTATATTAAAATGTAGGTAACGAATTTTTGGCAGATGCCTGCAAAAATGGCAGGAAAGGAGTTTTAGGAATGAAATTTACAATGTATCATACATGTATTACTGTTTTCGATTTGAAGAAATCCATGGATTTCTATGAAGAGGCACTTGGTCTCCATGAAGTGAGAAGAATTGAGGCCGAGGACGGATCGAGCATCATTGTTTTCCTTGGAAGTGAGGGCGGATTATGTCAGCTTGAGCTTACATGGTACAAGGACAGGAAGGAACATTATGACCTTGGAGACAACGAAATTCATCTCGGATTCCGTACCGACGATTATAATGCGTCTCTCGCAAAGCACAGGGAGATGGGATGTGTGTGCTTTGAGAACGAAAAGTTCGGTGTATACTTTATTGAGGATCCGGACGGATATTGGTGCGAGGTCGTTCCGGTAAGATAACAAAAAGCTGCGGATTTTCGCAGCTTTTATCGTAATGTTACACGCTTTCCATCGCATCAAGAATCGTAATCTGCTCTTCGACAACCTGGTGTTCGGCATCCTCTTCGGCACGGTAGCTTTTCATGATGTCAGCAAAAATTTCCGCAGTTGACGGCGGCGTATAGCTGATGCAGTTTGCCCCCGCTTCGATGGTTTTGATGATGCTTTCGGGCGTAGGCCCGCCGGTTGCGATAATCGGAACAGTCGGAAAGTCCTTGCGAATCGCACGAACGACTTCCGGGGTTCGTGATGCTGCAGACACATTGAGAATAGAAACTCCGGCTTCAAGTCGAGCCTGGATGTCTGCATGCTCGTTTATAACCGTCGCAATAATCGGTATGTCAACAGCAGCGTCAATCATAGTGATGTTTTCGTTGGTCATAGGTGCGTTTACGACAACACCGAATGCTCCGTCTCCTTCGGCATCCTTTGCGATTATGGCAGAACGCACACCGTTTGTAATACCACCGCCAACACCCACGAACACAGGCATGGGGGCAACATTAATAATAGACTGTGAGATGACCTGCTGAGGCGTGAAGGGATAAACCGCAAGGACGGCGTCAGCATTGCAGCTTCTGATTATGGCAATGTCGGTGGTAAAAATTACCGATTTAATTCGCTTGCCCATAATGACAATGCCTTTTGCTTTATAGATCTCTTCCGGCATTTCCAGATATTTTGAGCGAAGCTTTCCTGCGATTCTAGGGAGTTCTTTTTTGTCCATGTGCACCCTCCTTTTATTCTGTATCGCTCGGAAGAAAAGTCAGACATATTTATCGACGTTTATATATGCTTTCCCTTTCTTTGATGTTCCCGAGACTCCTTTATAAATTGCCTTTCCTTTGCCACGCAAAACGATTTTCTCGCCACCCTTCAGAGTAAGGTCGGGCTTGCTTACTTCACGGCCGGAGACAAAGACTTTTCCATGTGCAATATAGAAAGTGGCATCCTTTCGGGATACTCCGAATATTCCTGCGATTATATTATCAATTCTAGGTGATGATACCGTGAATTTCAAGTTAATTGTTTGTATTTCTATGCTCTTTAAAGCATAAATTGGCGCTTTCTTAACAGATATCCTTACAGGACCTACCTTGTTGAAATTGTGAACCAAATAATCAGCCAGTTCCGCTGCTATGATAATCTGTGCACCCTTTTCGGAGACAAGTATATCACCGACTTTTTCCCGTTTAATACCTTCTCCCATCAATGCTCCGAGATAATCGCGGTGACCGAGGGTTTTGCGTTCCGCGGCGGGAACGATTATATCAAGAAGCGAGAGCGGACAGGAATCTTCGTTTTCGGCAAACCATTCCGTAAGCCTCTCTGAGGAGCCTTCATACAGGTAATCGGGGAGGAAAACAACCATCTTTCGTTCGGCATCATCGTATCCTCCGTAAAAAAAAACTCCGTCACGGCTGTGAGCCCGCATAAATCCCGAAAGCATGCTTTGCTGCTCAAGACTTAGAAAATCGCTGCTCATCAGTGTATAATAGTCCTCAAAACGCTCATATTTTTGTTCAATTGTTTTCAAAAATAAGTTATTTTCGTCCATATCTATACCTTTTTTTCATTATTCGTGATATACTATTTCGTTGTATAAAGATTATACATTATTTTGGACGAGGTTGAAAGGAGATATTTGCATAAATGAAATATGAATACAGACCGTCCGGCGTGTGCTCACGCGCAATCATAGTTGAAATGGACGGAGACGTTTTGAAAGATGTCGAATTTATCGGCGGCTGCAACGGGAACCTTAAGGGAATAAGTTCTCTTGTAAAGGGCATGACATACGATGAAATCAAAGAAAAGCTTGCGGGAATAACATGCGGATTCAGAAGCACTTCATGTCCGGATCAGCTGGTGAAAGCGGCAGGAGAGGCGATAGCACATGAATAATTTCATATTTAAGACTTTTATAAAGGACTGGGAAAATGTGAAGGATGCGAAGGTTCGCGACAAGTACGGCAAACTTGCGGGAATCGTGGGAATCCTCTCAAATACCCTGCTTTGTATAATGAAAATTCTCGTGGGTTTGATTTCCGGCAGCATTGCAATCGTGGCAGATGCGGTCAATAACCTAGCCGACGCATCTTCGTCGCTGATTACGCTTATCGGGTTTAAGCTTGCAGGAATGCCGGAGGACAAGGAGCATCCGTACGGGCATGCCAGAATTGAATATCTGGCGGGACTCCTTGTGTCGGTAATAATCATCGTGGTGGGATTTGAGCTTGGAAAAAGTTCTGTTGAAAAAATTCTTTCGCCCACGCCGACCGAATTCAGCGCAACGGTAGTTATCGTGCTTGTGCTCGCGATTGCAATCAAAGTCTGGCAGGCGGCATTCAATATTTCCGCCGGAAAAAGAATTCATTCTCTGACATTAATTGCAACGGGTGCGGACAGCCGTAACGATGTGATCTCTACATCGGCAGTATTAATCAGCTTAATAATCGGTCATGTTTTTGATGTGCAAATTGACGGGTACATGGGTGTTTTGGTGGCGCTGTTCATAATGTGGTCGGGGGTCTCCCTTGTAAAAGAGACGGTAAGTCCGCTGCTGGGAGAGGCTCCGGATCCCGAAATGGTGAGTGATATTGAAACCATTGCAAACAGTTACGACGGGGTGATCGGAATTCACGACCTTGCAGTACATAATTACGGACCGGGGAAGGTTTTCGCATCTTTGCATGTGGAAGTTGACGCAGCGGTCGATGTGATGCTCAGTCACGACATGATTGATAACATTGAGCATGACATCGCGAAGAAACTGGGGATAAACTGTACGGTTCACATGGATCCGATCGATTTGAGCGATCCGAACAGAGAACCGCTGAAGCATGTTTTGATGGAAACGGTAGGCAGACTCGACGGAATTTGCAACTTTCACGATCTCAGGATTGTTCCGGGGCCGACCCATACCAATGTGGTATTTGATATTGCGGTATCACCGGAGTGCAAGCTGTCAAACGAAGAAATTTCCGAGGCGTTTGCAAGTGCGGTGGCATCATACAATCCGAATTTTCATGCGGTTGTCGAATTTGACCGTGCATATGTAGAATAAAAACAAAAGACCTGCGGTAACCAAGGCAGGTCTTTTTGCATGCTCAAAATTGAGCAGAAGTTATACGATTTTCGTTGTCCAATCTTCCACATTCCAGACATCGGTTACGAAATCTTCATAGAAGAGCGGGTCGTGGGAAACAAGCAAAATCGTTCCCGGAAATTCAGTCAAAGCGCGCTTTAATTCGTCCTTTGCGTCCACATCAAGGTGGTTCGTCGGTTCGTCGAGCACGAGCCAGTTGTGCTCGCGGTTCATCACGATCGCAAGACGCACCTTCGCGTTTTCGCCGCCGGAAAGCACCCGCATCTGACTTGTGATATGTTCGTTCGTCAGACCGCATTTGGCAAGGCACAGGCGGACTTCACGATTTTCCATCGAAGGAAACTGTGCCCAGAATGTGTCAAGGGCGGTTTCCTGCGAATCGCGGTCTGCCTCCTGCTCAAAATAGCCCGGGAAAAGGTAGTCCCCAAGCTGAACTTCGCCGGAAAGCGGCGGAAGCTTACCGAGAATCGTTTTCAGAAGCGTAGATTTGCCGAGTCCGTTGGTTCCGACGATGGCAACCTTTTGCCCGCGTTCAAGTGTAAAAGATACAGGTCTTGTAAGCGGTTCATCCTGGATGTAGCCGATGACTAAGTCTTTTGCTTCGACCACGAAACGGCTCGGTGTGCGCGCCATCAGGAAGTTAAATTCCGGCTTAATCTTTTCGGTCGGACGCTCGAGTATCTCCATCTTATCAAGCTGTTTCTGACGGGAGTTTGCCATGCCACGCGTCGCAACGCGGGCTTTATTTCTGGCAATGAAGTCCTCGAGCTTTTCGATTTCCGCCTGCTGGCGTTCGTAAGCGGCTTTTTCCTGTGCTTTCTGAATTTCGTACATCCGGCGGAAGTTTTCGTAATCGCCCGTGTAGCGGGTGAGATTGCCGCCGTCCAAATTATATATTACATTAACTACGGAGTTTAAAAATTCTACATCGTGTGAAACGAGAATGAAAGCATTCTCGTAGTTTTGTAGGTATCTGGTGAGCCACACGATATGCTCGTGGTCCAGATAGTTCGTCGGTTCGTCCAGAATCAGAATCGACGGATTTTCGAGCAAAAGCTTCACCAGCAGAACTTTCGTGCGCTGACCGCCGGAAAGGTCGGAAACATCCTTATCAAGCCCGATGTCGCGAAGCCCCAGACCGCCTGCAACTTCTTCAATCTTGGCATCAAGCTGATAGAAGCCGCTGTATTCGAGAATCTGCTGGATTTCACCGGCGTCTTCCATCATTTCATCCATTTTCGCCCCGTTTTCGGGAAGCACCATATCCTGGTAAATCTTCAGCATCTCCGCTTCCAGTTCGTACATATGGTTGAAGGCCGTACGAAGCACTTCGCGTATTGTCATGCCTTTTTTCAGCACCGAATGTTGGTCGAGATATCCGACTGTCACATGGCGTGACCATGTAATATTGCCGGAATCCGGCATAATTTTGCCCGTTATAATATTGAGGAAAGTTGATTTTCCCTCTCCGTTGGCACCGATGAGACCGATGTGCTCGCCCTTGAGCAGCCTGAATGAGGCATCTTCAAGGATTTGTCTGGCACCGAAACCGTGTGTTACATTTTCTACCGTGAGTAAACTCATGCTTAATCGAAACTCCTTTTGTCTGATTTCTTAACTAAGTAGGTACCCAGACTTTGGAAAACCTGCACCATGACAATTAAGAGAATCACTGCCAGAATCATCACCAAAGTCTTATAGCGGTAGTAGCCGTAATTGATGGCAATTTTGCCGAGACCGCCGCCGCCGATAATCCCACTCATAGCAGAATAACCCAAAATGGTCGTAATTGCAATAGTTGCATTGGAAATTAATGAAGGAACACTTTCGGGAATCAGCACTTTCACGATAACCTGAAGAGGGGAGGCCCCCATGCTCTGCGCTGCTTCGATGATATTAGGGTTAACTTCGCGCAGACTGCTTTCCACGAGCCTTGCGATAAACGGAAAGGCCGCAATTGTAAGAGGCACGATGGAAGCAACCGTCCCAACCGGAGTCCCTACAATAAGTCTTGTGAGCGGAATTACCATGATCATGAGAATCAGGAAAGGCACCGAACGAAGCAGGTTTATGATAACATCAAGAACCGCCATCAACCATTTCGGAAGCGGCAGAATACCATCTTTGCCGCCGACTGTAACAAGTACGCCGAGCGGAAGACCGATGATGGATGCAAACAGTGTTGACAGCACTGTCACATAAAAAGTTTCCCATATTGCAAGCGGAAACTCCGTTTGCAGGATGCGAAGAGCTTCCTGTACGCTTTCGGAAGCAAGTATGCTATCGAACATCTTGATCCACCTCCTCTATAATAACATCGCCGACCTCGCTCAAGTAGGAGATAGCTTCTTTGACTGTGTCCTGACTTCCGGAAATACCCAGCAGCATATTGCCGTACGATTTTCCTTCGATTGTTTTTGTGTTGGCGGATAAAATATTCGCCTCTATGTTTTTCTCAATTGCAAGCTTTGCAATGAGAGGTGTGTTTGTGGCGTTTGCTCCATTGAAAACGATACGGATGTGATGCTCCCCTTCATTAAGCGGTAAGGTCTCCGTAACCCCATCCGGGAATACGAGTTTTCTTGCCGCGGCCGATTTCGGCTTGGTGAAAACATCTGAAACCGCCCCTTTTTCAACGACTTCGCCATGGTCAAGGATTGCAACCTTATTGCAGACTTCTTCAACAACGCTCATCTGATGTGTAATGATAATTACTGTGATTCCAAGTTTGCGATTGATATCCTTTATTAATGAAAGCACGGAATGCGTTGTATTTGGGTCGAGCGCGCTGGTCGCTTCGTCGCAGAGCAGGATCTTTGGATCCGTCGCAAGGGCCCTTGCGATGGCGATTCTCTGCTGCTGACCGCCGGAGAGCTGTGCGGGATATGCGTCCGCCTTGTCCGGAAGACCTACGAGTTCAAGAAGTTCCATTGCACGCGTTTTCGCTTCTGCTTTCGGTACACCTGCAAGTTCCAGAGGAAAGCAGATATTTTTCAGACAGGTACGCTGAGCAAGCAGATTGAAGCTCTGGAATATCATGGTGACATTTCTGCGTATTTTTCTCAGTTCCGCTTCGGACAGCGTGCTGAGATCGCATCCGTCAATCAATACACTGCCTTCCGTGGGACGTTCCAACATATTTATACATCGCACAAGTGTGCTTTTTCCGGCACCGCTCATACCGATAATGCCATAAATATCTCCATCAGCAATCGTGATGGAGATATTTTTAAGTGCTTCTACGGTATCGCCTGTGCCTGAGAATGTTTTTGAAAGATTTTTAATTTCTATCATTTTATCAGGCTCCCGTAATTATTTTAATGCATCAAGTGTAGTTTGCTTACCGCCGTATAAGCCCATCGGTTCCACGTGAATTGCTGCTACGGAAACAACGTTTGTACCGTTCTGATCATTGAAGTCTTCAAGATAAGGCAGGTGCTGGAAGTAGTTCGCATCAATGTCGCCGCTGTCCACAACATTGTTCGGCTGAACATAGTCAGTGAATTCAACAATCTTTAATGCAACGCCCTTAGCTGCGAGGATTTCTTTTGCAACATCGAGGATTTCAGCATGCGGTGTAGGGGATGCAGCAACTGTGATTTCTGTGCCCTTTAATGCATCGTAATCAACACTTGCATCATATCCGCTGCCAGGGTTTTCTACTGTGCTTACTACAGCACCGTCATATTTCTCTGCGATGAAATCAGCAACCTGCTTGCTTTCAAGAGCAGCCTTTAAAGCTTTAATTTTATCTGTGTTTTCGTTACCCTTCTTAACAGCCAGAATGTTGCTGTATGCGGAAGATGCGCCTTCGATTGCAAGAGAATCGCCTACCGGGTTGAGACCTGCGTCAAGTGCGTAGTTGGAATTGATAACTGCGTAGTCAACATCCTGTAATACTGTAGGAAGCTGAGCAGCTTCTACTTCCTGGAACTTGATGTTCTTCGGATTGTCAACGATGTCCTTTACGGTTGCAGTGATGCCTACACCGTCAGCAAGGGTGATGATTCCCTGATCCTGCAGAAGAAGAAGAGCTCTTGCTTCGTTTGTGGTGTCATTTGGAACTGCGATTTCAAGAGACTCATCGCTGCTTCCGCATCCTGTGAAAGCAATCGCAAGTGCGAATACTAACGTCAATGTTAAAACTGTTGATAATACTTTTTTCATTTTGGTTACCTCCGTATTTTTCATAAAAATTAGTTTTGAGTTTGGAATAAAAAAGAGAGCTCATTCAAACGAGCTCTCCGGGATATTCCGTGTTCACTTATTAAAAACAAGTTTTCGTCTTGGTGATGGAAAGCGCGTTTGAAAAAATTGTACTGCAAAGCATGCACATGCTGCACATGCACATTTCCATCATCATCATAATGTTTGCTCTGCCGATCAACTTAGTCATTGCGTTTCTCCTTTCCTCAAGAATCAATTTTCAAATATGCATGGATAATACCATACAATTTGTTGCATGTCAACACATATTTAGAAAATTTTTTATTGTTTTTGTTAAAAAACATAAAAACAAATCCCTGCAGTTTTATGACACGGGCAAGGGAATGTGTGGTACAATACCATCATAAGGCAGATGAGACATCGAAACAACAAGAAACAAGAGCAGAGGGAGATGAAGGAAGATGAATATAAATGAGATTACAAGGAAGCAGCATGAATTTTTTGCGAGCGGAAAAACTTTTGATATACAATATAGAAAGGAAATGCTCGTAAAACTGAGAGCGGCTGTGGTGAAATATGAAAAACGCATCGCAGCAGCGCTCAAGGAAGACCTGGGAAAGTCGGAGACGGAAGGGTATATGTGCGAAATCGGACTGGCACTTGAAGAGATTTCCTTTATGATTTCACATGTGGCAAAACTAGCCGCACCGAAGAGAAAGAGGACTCCGATTGTTAACTTCCATGCGAAGAGTTTCATCGTCAATGAGCCGTACGGATGTGTGCTGATCATGTCACCGTGGAATTACCCGTTCCTGTTGTGCATACAGCCGCTTGCCGGCGCAATCGCAGCCGGAAACTGTGCGCTGCTGAAACCTTCGGCATATTCCCCGGCAACTTCTGCAGTAATAAAAGAGATGATAGGCGAAATTTTTGATCCGGAATACGTTGCGGTCATAGAAGGCGGAAGGGCGGAAAATCAGGCATTGCTTGATGAACGCTTTGATTATATATTCTTTACGGGCGGCGTGAATGTCGGAAAGCAGGTGATGGAAAAGGCTTCTCGATATTTGACGCCGGTGACGCTTGAACTCGGCGGCAAAAGCCCGTGTATCGTGGACAAAGACTGCAATATAAAGAGGGCGGCAAGAAGAATTGCTTTCGGTAAATATTTGAACTGTGGGCAGACCTGCGTGGCACCCGATTATCTTTTGATTCACAAAGATGTAAAGAAAACCTTTCTTTCGGAACTGTCTGTGCAGATTAAGGCAATGTTTACGGAAGAGCCGCTTTCAGCCCGCGATTACGGTAAAATCATAAATGAGAAACATTTTAACAGAATCCTGGGGCTTATAGATCCGCAAAAGGTTGTTTTCGGCGGACATTCGGATGCACAGAGGCTTAAGATTGAGCCAACGGTGATGGATGGAATCACGCGCGCAGATGCCGTAATGCAGGAGGAAATCTTCGGACCGGTGCTTCCGGTTATAACGGTTGACAGCATGAAGGAAGCGGAGCGTTTTATAAAAGAAGGTGAAAAACCGCTCGCTCTGTATATTTTTACGGATGATAAACAAACCGCAAAACGCTTTACGGAACATGTAAGCTTCGGAGGAGGATGCGTGAACGATACGATCATGCATATTTCCAATCCGAACCTTCCGTTCGGCGGCGTGGGTGCAAGCGGCATGGGTTCCTACCATGGGGCAAAGAGTTTTGAAACCTTTTCACACGCAAAGAGCGTTCTGCATACGTACAATTGGATTGATCTGCCGCTTCGATATCAGCCATATACAGAAAAGACCACAAAGTTGATAAAGAGATTCCTCAGATAAAAATAACAAAGCCCGGCGCATGGAAAACACCGGGCTTTACTCGTTCAAACCTTAATTGCATAAAAATAACCTTTCCAACCGCCGGTAAGAAAGGTTATCTGTCTGGTGGATCATCAGGGGCTCGAACCCTGGACACCCTGATTAAGAGTCAGGTGCTCTGCCAGCTGAGCTAATGATCCATATTTTCGCTGCCTGTTTGGCACATTTGTTATCTTACCATTTTAGGACAGGCTTGTCAATATAGAAAAAGATTTTTTTCAAAAAATTTCTTTTTATAGTTTACACGAAAATGAGCAAAATATAAGCAAAAGGAGGGGTTGAAAATGAAAGAGAAAAATTGTAACGAAAAGTCTGATTTCAGAAATGAAAAGAGTCAGAAGAATCAAAAAAATCAGAAAAATGAAAAAAACAACAACTGTGACAAACAGTCTGACGAAAAGAGATATTAAGAAAACGCTAAACTATACGGACAAGGGTGGGTCAAACCACCCTTTTTCTGTTTGCATTTAATGCCATTTTAGTATATAATAAAATGAATTACATGCTTGTACAGGAAAACAAAGAAAAGGGCGAAATGATGTTGGCTGAAATGAAAGAAATTATTTTGATAATTGAAGAATTCTGCATTGACAATTGCATAATAATCTTAGCTTGCACCAACGCACTTGCATTGCTCCTGGCGGTAATTTGTCTTGTCAGGACATCGAAGAAAAAACACACGAAAAGAAACAGCGACGAATCCGAAGAGATGCTTCTTAATCTTAATATAAAGAAAGCTGAGGTAAATATCGCTCAGGTGAGCAGGGAGTTTGAGAATAAGCTTATAAGTGAGAGTGCACAGCCGGCAGAAGAACAGCCGGAACCGGAAGTGCCGCCTGCAGGAGAAGAACGAAACGAGCAAGTGAAACCGAATACGGTTTCGGAGCCGGTTGTAATTGAGAAACTGATTCCAATCGAAGCAAAGAAGATTGAAACAGAGGAATTTTACACAAGCCGCTCAGGAAAGGTTTATTCCGAAGAGGAAATTCAAAGTCAGATCAGAGACTGACGATAAAGCATAGAGAAAAAGAACGAGATTTGAGTTACGGAGGCAAAAAATGTTTTGTACCAAATGCGGAAAAGAATTATATGAGGGTGATAGGTTTTGTGCGTTTTGCGGGGCTGAGGTAAGAAGCCGCAGCGCATCAAAAAACGACGACATTGTTTTTAACCCACCTTTTAAGCTTGAGGCTCAAAAGAAAACGGAAGAAATTCTGAGGGTGGCCGAAGAACGCAGAGAAGAAGAGAAAAAAGCAAAAAGGGAGACGGTTGCTTTTGACTGGAATTTAGAAGGCTTTCCAACCAACCGGCCCCAAAAGACGGAGGATGTTGATTTTAACTGGGACAGCGTACTCGAAAAGCGCAGCAGAATCGGTTCGGATGCGGTATATCCGGAGAAGAAAGAACCTGTGGAGCTTCAAGAGCCGACAGTCGAAAAGATCGAACTGCCTGAAACCCGGGACGAAGCAATGCCCGTGGAAGAACTTGAAAAAGAACTTTTTGGCAGCCTTGAGAAAGAACCTGACAACAGATTTTATACATTTAATCAGAAGAACAATGCCTTTCAGGAACTTTTGGACAAGGAGAAAGAACGTGTCCGGAGTCTGGAGGATGAATACAACAAACAGCTTGCCGAGATGGATTATACCTGGGTACCGGATGTTTTTCCGGCAAAGCATAAACCTGAGCCTGTGAAAGAGATTCAAGCCGAACCGGATGAACCGGTATTGATTGGCGTTGTGCAGCCGCAGACACCGCGGGTGCTTGATTTGACTAAGGAAACTGTGATTCCGCCCAGTAATGTCTCAAATGAGGAATCTGCGTCCACGGACAAAGAAAAACTCAGATATTCGGATATTTTCCCCAGGGTCGATACTCCGGGCAGCGGCGGCAGCGGTTTTGCTTTTGATGAGGAAGAGGAAGAACCGTTAAAGAAGCATACAGGGCTCAAAATTTTAATCGCAATACTGATCATTGCTTTAGTGCTGGAAGGAATCATCCTTGCCATAAAGTTTTTTGCTCCGGACAGCAAGGCGTCACAGATGGTAAACGATGTAATCTTCAAAGTGGCGGACATTTTTACGGGAGGCTCCGATGAACCCGCAAATGATGTACAAGACGATGATGTGAAATCAGCATACATATCGGGCATCATTACCGAAAAAGCAGCAGATGTCAAAACCATAGGATCCGTAATATATAATCCGCAGCTTGTCTATGATAAAAGTAAGGCATACTCATTCGACGAAATCGCTTCTGCAGACGAATTTGTCGATGCAGAGTGGAAAGACGCGTCAGCAACCTACGGCGAAAAGCTGATAGAAACAATTATAAAATATTATGATGGATGGATAGATACCAAAAAGGATGAGAGTCTGGTTGGAATCAATACTCTGGAAATAGGTGAAATCAAGACCGGACAGTCGGGATTTTATACGCTGTGCAAAGTCACATATGCAGGAGCCGACGGCTCGGAAATCTCGGATGTTCAAACAGTATACACTATTATTTCCAATGGGTTGATGGTGATAAATGAAATCAAGGAGGAAGTTTTATAATGGAAAAACTCGAAAAGAAAGTCAGTATAATAATCCTGATTGTAGTGGTCGTTGCATCACTCTTTCTGACACTTGTCGGCTTTATATCTGACTTCATGTGGTTTAAAGAAATGGGGTATGTTGCTGTATTCTTTACACAACTCGTAACGCAGCTTAAGGTTGGGATACCGACCTTCATTATTGTGACGGGTCTTGTAATGCTTTATCTGCACCACCTCAGAAAGAGCTACTTTGCAAAGATTGCGTCTTCGGAGGCAACCGACATGAAGAAGCTCAACCGCACAACAAACTGGCTTGCAGTGGCTTTTGGCGTTGTTGCAACGGTGATGAGTGTTACGAACCTTTGGTTTGAAATTCTCAAGTTTGCCAACAGCACGGACTTTGATATTACAGATCCCCTGTTCAGCTTTGACATTTCATTCTATTTGTTCAAGCTTGAATTTCTGAGCCAGCTGAATGAAATTCTTATCGGGGTTATCGTTGGATTTGTAATTCTTACTATTGTATATTACATTATTCTTATGACGGTAAGGACACCGGATGTATTCAAGGAAGAACCGGTACAGGGAGCAGAAACTGCTGAAGATTCCGAAGAAAGATATACCGGGAACGCAAATCCGTTTGGCGGAAATCCTTTCGGTGACAACCCGTTTGGCGGTAACAATGCGAATAATGCAAAAGATCCGTTCTCGAAGATTTTCGAGTCGCTCACGGGCAAAAAGGTAAACGCAAGACCAATTAAACCGAAGAAACAGTTTGATGACGGCAATTTCAGACAACTCATGAATATTGCTTCCGGTAAGATTACAATACTTGGATTCATCTTTTTCATCATGCTGGCAATCAACTTCTTCCTTCGCCAGTTTGACTTGCTTCATGCACACACGGGAGTTGTTTACGGCGCAGGATTTACGGATGTGAACATTACACTTTGGATGTACAGAATTCTGTGCGGACTTGCCATCCTTTCCGCAATAATGTTTATCGTACAGATGGGAAGAAAGAAATACAAGAGCCTTCTTACGGTTCCTGTTATTATGATTTTTGTCGGACTTGTAGGTACAGGGGCAGGCATGCTCATTCAGAACTTTGTTGTATCTCCTGACGAAATCAACAAAGAAAGCCAGTACCTTGAAAGAAACATTCAGTACACGCAGTATGCTTATCAGCTTGATGATGTTGATATAAAAGCATTTGCGGCGGACAACAAGCTGACGGATTCAGACATTAACGCGAATGTCGAAACGATAAACAATATCCGTATCAACGACTTCGACCCTGCACAGCAGTTCTACAATCAGACGCAGAGTATCCGTCAATACTATACATTCCATGATGTTGACGTAGACAGATATATGATTAACGGAAAATATACGCAGACGTTCCTTACAGCCAGAGAAATCGATGAAAACAAGATTGATACTTCATGGCTGAACAGACATCTGAAGTATACGCACGGGTATGGTGCTACATTATCTCGCGTAGATAAGGTTACAAGCAGCGGACAGCCGGATGTTCTTATCGGAAACATCCCGCCGGAATCCGAGGTAAAAGAAATCGAAATTACTCGTCCTGAAATTTATTTCGGCGAACTTTCAAATGAATATATCGTTGTAAATACAGACGAAAAAGAATTTGACTATCCGGATGGACAGAGCAACAAGTACACAATGTACGAAGGCAAAGCCGGTATCAAGCTTAACTTCTTCAACAGAGTGCTTTTCTCCATCAAGGAAGGAAGCCTTAAGCTGCTCGTTTCATCTAACATCGACAGCGATTCCAAGATTATCATTTACAGAAATGTAATCGACAGAGTCAGAAAGATTATGCCGCACCTTTCCTATGAGGCAGATCCATATATGGTTACGGTAGATGGAAAGCTTTACTGGATGATGGATGCTTACACAACGAGTTCCTATTATCCGTACTCCGAACCGATTGACGGAAATACGGGAAGCACGAATTATATCAGAAACTCCGTAAAAGTTGTTGTCGATGCCTACAATGGCGATACCAACTTCTATGTTGTTGACGAAAAAGATCCGATTGCGACGACATTCCAGAAGATTTATCCGACACTTTTCAAGAGCTTTGATGAAATGCCGGAAGGTTTGAAATCACATATCAGATATCCAAACTATTTGTTTGAAATTCAGGCAAGTGTTTATGCGAAATATCACATGGAAGATGTAAACGTATTCTATCAGAGAGAAGATATGTGGGATATCGCGTCCGAAATCTACGGAATGGAAAAGAAGCAGATGACGCCGAACTACTATATTGCAAAGCTTCCGGGTGAACAGAAGGCTGAGTTCTTCAACTCGATTCCTTTCACACCGAAGTCAAAGCAAAATATGACGGCACTCATGGTTGCACGCAACGACGGCGAAAACTACGGACAGCTTGTCCTGTATCAATTCCCGAAATCCAGAACGATTTACGGTCCGGAACAGATTGAGGCGCAGATTGACCAGAACACTGAGATTTCAAAGGAATTCTCGCTTTGGTCATCTGCCGGAACAAAATACAGAAGAGGAAACATGTTTATCATTCCGATTAACACTTCCATCCTCTATGTAGAACCTGTATACCTGGAAGCAACCAACTCCAGTATTCCGGAAGTTAAGAGAATCATCGTTGCATACAATGATAAGATTGCATACGAAGAAACTCTTGCAGACTGTCTGATTTCCTTGTTCGGCACCAAGGCACAAAACGGTGTGAGCGGAAGTGAAACCACGACTCCTTCCCAGTCGGGCGGAGAGGATTCTGCTGCGAACATGAGTGCAAGACAGCTTGCAGAACTTGTTCAGGAATATTTCACTAAGGCACAGAACGCACAGAAGAACGGCGATTGGGCGAAATACGGTGAATATCTTGACAAGATGGAAGAATATTTAAACGAACTTACGAAGTAATACAAGACAGTAATAAAAATAAAATATATAAGAAAAGGAGGTAAATTATGCTGGAATTTGATTTAAACAAAATGCTGTTTAATATCCCAAAGGATATGCATAACAAAGAAGAACTTACAAAGATATTAAAGGAGCATCCCGAGATCCAGTTCGTGTCATATGCGGGACTTGACATGGTTGGCAACGACACGGATGAGAGAATTCCTGCCAGACTTTTCTTGGACGACATGGACGCTATGTTGGCACATGGTGTTCAGACTGACGGTTCCAGTGTAAATTTGCCTAAAATTGCAGAGCTGAACAACGCAAAGGTTGATATGATACCGGACTTTTCGGTTAACTGGTATATTGACTACAATTTTGACAATATAGACAGAGAAACCGGACTTCCGGTGGGAACCTTGCGGATACCTGCGTTTCTAATCCACAATGACCAAACAGAAGTAGGTTCCAGAGTAATTCTCAGGGATGCTGTTTCTAAATTCAAAGAAGACCTCATGTCGCTCCTCGCTGAGCACCCGTATGTGTTTGAATACATCGACGGTGCGGACAGTGTGGATGACATTGAGGAAATCAGGATTACCAGTGCTACAGAGCTTGAATTTTGGGTAAAAACACCGGATGATAAGGCAGACAGAGAACAACTTTCAACCTCACAGGAACTGAAGGAACAGTACTGGAAGAGGACATACGGACCGGTTCGAACCGCCCTTGAAAAGAGCATTGAGATTCTCGATCGTTACGGAATCGAAATGGAGATGGGACATAAGGAGGTTGGTGGAGTTAAGTCCAAGATAACCAGTGCCGGCACACATGACCATATCATGGAACAGCTGGAAATTGACTGGAAATACTCGGATGCGATGCAGGCCTGCGATAATGAAAAATTAGTAAGATATGTTGTAAGAGATGTTTTCAATCAGTTCGGTCTCAACACGAACTTTATGGCAAAGCCAATCGTGGGCGTTGCCGGAAACGGGGAACATACCCACATAGGAGTATGCGCGAAACTTAAGAATGGGAAGATGACAAACCTGTTCTCACCTATCAAGATGGGCGAGGAATTCCTTACCCCGATCGGTTTCGGAGCGCTTATGGGAATTTTGAAGAACTACGAAGCGATGAATCCGTTTGTAAGCTCTACCAACGATTCGCTGAACAGGCTGAAACCGGGGTACGAAGCACCGGTATGTATTGTTACCTCGCTCGGTCATGACCCGAAAGACCCTTCCAGAAACCGCACGGTTTTGATTGGTCTAATCAGAAACTCGGCGAATCCGATGGCTACAAGATTTGAACTCAGAGCACCGAATCCAAAGAGTAACACATACCTTGTTTTGGCTGTTTCCTATATGGCAATGATTGACGGTATAAAGGCGGCGCTCGGTGCTGAAAAAACCGCAAACGAACTGGAACTCTCCCTGTCGAAGAAATGCGGTGACACTGACTTCTATCTTGAAAAAGACAGAGAATACCGAAGTGAAAAAGACGTATTTGAGGATTTTTCAGAGGAAGAGCGCACGAAACTTTTCGGAAAAGCGCCGAAGACCGTATGGGAAAATCTCAAAGGTCTTTCTGCATATCCGGAGAAAGCGCATACGATTATGGGCGATGGTGTCATTACGCCGATTTCGCTTGAGTCGTATGAGCAGTCCATCCTCAGTCAGTGGAAGACGGAACTTCATAACCGCATTATTCCGAATCACATGACATTTGTCAGAGAGTGCAGAAGAATTCACGGTGATGATGCTACGGATTACGATTTGGAAAACTGGGCGAAGATTGACCGCATGAGACATTATATCGCAAAAGACTCTTTGCATGAAAAGTCACTTTTGACTCGTGCGAGCGAAGCACTTGACAAGGATGACTACGATTTAGCATCGGACTTGCAGATTGAAATGTCTCAAAAGATTGAGCAGCTCAGAAAATTATATTTGACATACAAACGCAACTTATTTTAATCAACATATTTTAAGGAGATAAGAAATGTTAGACATTAAGAGAATCAGAGAAGACTACGAAAGCATGAAAGCCGGCGTAGAAAGAAGAACGAAGGGAAGCTTCGGCATTGAGAAGATTCCTGCACTTGATGAAAAGAGACGTGCTGTTTTAGCTGAAGTTGAGGCAATGAAGAACAAACAGAACACGGTTTCCAAGGAAATTCCGAAGATGAAAAAGGCGGGTGAGGACACAACCGCAATCATGGCAGAAATGAAGGAACTTTCCGAAAAGATTAAAGTCCTCGACGCAGAAGTATCTCAGCTCGACGCGGACATCAAAGATACTTTGCTCAACATCCCGAACATCCCGGCAGATTTCGTGCAGATTGGCGAAGATGACAGCGCGAATGTCGAAATGAGAAAATTCAAAGAGCCTACACAGTTTGATTTCGAGCCGAAGGCACACTGGGATATCGGTACAGATCTTGACATCCTTGACTGGGAAAGAGCAGCAAAGATTTCCGGCACGAGATTCACTGTGTATAAAGGTCTCGGAGCAAGACTTGAAAGAGCAATTATGTGCTTCATGCTCGACCTTCACACTCTCGATCAGGACTACACGGAAATTCTTCCGCCGTTCATGGTTAACCGTGCTGCAATGACAGGAACCGGTCAGCTTCCGAAGTTTGAAGAGGATATGTTCTATGTACCGCAGAAGGACTTCTTCCTGATTCCGACAGCAGAAGTTCCTGTAACCAACCTGCTTGCACAGGAAATCATTCCGGAAGAACAGCTTCCGATTCACTATACGGCATATACTCCTTGCTTCCGGGCAGAAGCGGGTTCAGCAGGCCGCGACACCAGAGGCTTAATCAGACAGCACCAGTTCAACAAGGTAGAGCTTGTTAAGTTCTGTAAGCCGGAAGATTCCTGGGATGAACTTGAAGCACTTACTGCGGATGCGGAAGAAGTTCTCAAGCTTTTGGATATTCCGTACAGAGTTGTAAGACTTTCCACAGGCGACCTCGGATTCTCCTCCGCTTGCACATACGACATCGAAGTATGGATGCCATCCTACGGAAGATATGTTGAAATTTCTTCCTGTTCCAACTTCCTTGACTACCAGGCAAGACGCGCAAACATCCGCTTCAGAAGAGAAGGCGGCAAGCCGGAATTCCTGCACACGCTCAACGGTTCAGGCCTTGCAATCGGCCGTACAACTGCAGCGGTTCTCGAAAACTATCAGCAGGCTGACGGAAGCGTTAAGATTCCTGAAGTACTCAAGAAGTATATGGGCGGCGCAGAAGTGATTGCAAAATAAAAATTGCAGCAAAACAAAAAAAGGAGCTTCGGCTCCTTTTGCTATGCACAGAAGCTTCCCAGAAACAGCGGCAGGACGCTTTGCGAATACTGACAGAGCGAGTAGCTTCCGCCGGAAATGCACCAATCGTACATCAGGCCGCGTTCGAACATGGCATAGGCTTTTGTGATGTCGTTGACGGAAAACTCTTCTTTGAAAAAATCAAGCTGTTTGCCTTCGCTGACAACCTGGCGCAGAAGCTTATAATAAGTACGGCTCGGACTCATCATGTGTTTTTCGCCGCTGGTGATAAGCTGCGTAGCGAAAAGCTGGCTCAGCAGGTCAACGGATACCGTGTTGTCGATCATCAGGAACAATTCCTGATTCATAAAGATCAGTTTTTCAACCGGAGTGAGCGAGGCGTCCATCGTTTCGGCAAGTTCATCGTATTTTTCATCAAAAAGATAGGAAAGCGAAGACAGAAGCGCGTCTTTCCCATCAAAATAGTGATAAAAGGAGCCTCTGGAAGTACCGGAGGCTTCTACTATTTCCTCCACTGTGGTGTCATCATAGCCTTGCTGATAGAACAGCTGCCATGCGGCGGAGACGATTTTGCCTTTCGTGTTGCGTGCATTTTTTTTCTTCATAATGGTTCCTTTCTGCGTAAAAGTCCAAAAATTTTTAAAAAATTTTAAAATTTATTTTTTATGCATTTTATTGTATAGAATATAGTATAGCTTATAAACATTGAAAATTCAAGACAAATATAAGTAGTTATCATAAAAAATCTTGAAAACTGTACAGAATTTATTCTGTGTTTCATTCTTGTTTGGAATGTGTTACAATGGCTGCATGTTAAGAAAAGAGGTAGAAAAAATGAGTTTTCAATTGGCGAAATATATAGAACCGGATTTTACAAAGGAAATGTTCGTGAACGCACCGAACGCAAGGCTTATCAAGGCACCGTGTGCGAAGGCGGCACCGAAAGGGTTTCACGCAACTTCCATTTTTCCGGAATATTTTAAAATAGATGGCAAATGGCATTTGGCGGAGGACAGCAGAATGGACGCGGTTCCGATTTGGGACGGCGAAAAAATCAGGGTTGTTGAATTCCGAAATATCAAAGAAGGCGACATGGTCGTAGTCGGAAGAACCGAAGATGCAAGCGAAGGCATCTATGTGCACGACAACTGCTGGAAGAGAGCAGACGAAGAAGAGGATGCGAAGAATACCTTTGCTTTTCGTCAGTCCAGAAGCAGAGAAACTTCCTTTACACAAGACTACAAGGACTTAATCGAACTGCTGAAATACGAAAAAGAACACAACGGCTATGTTGTCTGGGTTTTGGGTCCTGCGTGCAGCTTCGATGTGGAAGCGCGCCGCGTGATGGGCGAACTGATTGCGCAGGGCTACTGCCAGGCACTTCTTGCGGGAAACGCACTTGCGACGCATGACCTTGAGGGTGGATACTTGGGAACCGCACTCGGATGCGACATCGTAAATCAGAAGCTTCACTTCATGGGTCACTACAACCATCTGGATGCAATCAACGCGATTAACACTTACGGCTCCATCCCTGCGTTTATCGAGGGGGAGGGCATTAACAGCGGTATCATTTACAACTGTGTGAAACACGATGTACCGTTCGTGCTGAACGGCTCGATTCGTGACGACGGTCCGCTTCCGGAAGTATACGAGCATACTTACGAGGGACAGGACACCATCCGTTCCCATGTACGCAAAGCGACAACGGTTATCGGCATGGCAACCGTACTGCACACGATTGCAACGGGAAATATGACACCGACATACAGAGTACTTGGGGATGGAACGATTCGCCCGGTACATTTCTACATGGTAGACACTTCGGAGTTCGCTGCTAACAAGCTCGGTGACCGCGGAAGTCTCTCAGCAAAAGGTATTGTTACGAACGTGCAGGATTTCATGCGAAATATCAGCACAGGACTTGGGATATAAGGAGGAATACGAATGTTCAACGCAGAAATGATAGCGTTTTTAGGTTACTTCATAATATTGTTTTTCGTAGCACTGTTCTTCTTCTTTAACGGAGGAAACAGAAATCAGGAAGACTACTTCTTAGGCGGCCGCTCGATGGGACCTTGGGTTACGGCGATGTCCGCACAGGCATCGGATATGTCCGCATGGCTTTTGATGGGGCTTCCGGGTTCCATCATGGCATTCGGCTTCGGCCAGATGTGGATTGGAATCGGCTTAGTGCTGGGAACTGCCGCAAACTGGATTTTCTGCGCGACAAGACTTAGGAAGTTCTCTAAGGCAGCGGGAGATGCGATTACGGTGCCGCAGTATCTTTCAAATCGTTTCGCAACGAAATCCAACACGCTGCAGGTTATCTGTGCGATAATCTTTTTGGTTTGCTTCACCGTATATGTTGCTTCCGCGTTTGTAGCAGGTGCGTCGGTGTTCAAAATGATTTTCCCGGGCGTTTCGGAGAGCGTGGGAATGATACTTTGTGCGCTAATCATCATCGGGTATACTTTCCTCGGCGGATTTAAAGCTGTCTGCTGGACGGACTTTTTCCAGGGGATTCTTATGTTGATTGCACTGCTTGCGATTCCGATCGTCGTAGTTCTTACACAGGACATTGACACGACTGCAATTCATACGGTTTATCAGTACACAGATGCTTCAGGCGAACTAGTAACCTGCGATTTCGGCTCGGGCATTTTTTCGGCAAGCTGGAAGGAAATTGTAAGCGGTCTCGGCTGGGGTCTGGGATACTTCGGAATGCCGCACATCATAGTACGCTTCATGTCAATCGAAAAACCATCGATGATCAAGAAGTCTGCAATTGTTGCAATCGTATGGGTCGTACTGGCACTCGGTGCTGCTTGCCTTGTTGCTTACTTCGGAAGAATCTTTGTCGGTGAAGAGCTTTTGACACAGGGACTGCAGAAAACAGTATTCATGGTAATGTCGAGAAAATTCTTCTTCCCACTTGCGTCAGGGCTTTTGCTGGCGGCAATTATGGCAGCCTGCATTTCGACTGCCGACTCACAGCTTTTAGTTGCGTCAAGTTCGTTCACATCGGACATCTACAAGCCGATTATCAGAAAAGCCGCTTCCGAAAGAGAAGTTTTGTGGATTGGAAGAATTGTGGTTGTAATCGTTGCACTTATTGCATTTCTGCTTGCATCCTCTAAGGGCTCCGGCGCTCAGGCAATTATGAATCTTGTAGAAAACGCATGGGGCTGCTTCGGATCGGCATTCGGACCGACGATTCTGCTTTCGCTTTTCTGGAGAAGATTCAACTATGCCGGTGCAATCGCAGGCGTTGTAACGGGTGCGGCTATCGACGGACTTTGGCTCGCGTTCTTATCCGGATCAACCGGAATCTATGAAATCGTGCCGGGATTTATCTGCTCCATGGCGGCTGCGGTTATCGTGTCGAAGCTGACGGCAGAACCGAAGAAAGAAGTAACGGATATTTTCGATACAGCAAGCAATGCTGCTTTTAATGAATAAAGAAAAAATAAGGGGCTGTCGCATTAACGCTTACTTCCCATTAATGCGACAGCCTTTTGTATCTGAGTGTTCAGGTAAGCAAGCTGCTGGAAAAATTAGGCAATTCCCACCAAGTGCCTCGTATAGCCCCCCTTTTCGTGTATTTTCGCCTATTTAACACCCCTTCGATTCCGTTTTTCTCCGGATTTATGGCATGCTTTTACTCTTTTCAAAAATGTAATATTTTGGGATGTTGGAATTTCAATGTTTTTCTATGGCATCATTTTGCAATTATTTTACAGCAGCATCTTTTCCCCTCTAAGAATCCCTTAGATACACGAAGCACCCCTTTATAGAAGCTGTCCTTCGTGTAAACACTATTTCCGGATCCGTAAATAGCTCAGATCTATGAAACGCAATCCTGTACGAAAGGGGCTGCACCCTAACGGTTATTTTTCTGTTAATGCGACAGCCCCGGCATGAGAGGGGATAACCTGCAGCCCATACTTGATTAAGGTAAGGTCTATAATTCTTCGACTTCCTCGGCGGAAAGCCCGGTTGCCTTGATAATTTCCGCAGTGCCTACACCGAGATCTTTAAGATTTTTCGCAATTTCACGCTGTTTCTGTGCGGCGCCAATGGCTTCGCCTTCTGCAAGACCTTGTGTTCGACCTTCTGCAAGACCGGCCTTGCGTGCATCTTCGCGCATAGAGGCCATATCGTGCTGATACATCATGCGGCACTCCGCCCATGCTGCCTCTCGCTCTTCTTTCGTTACCGTTCGATACAAGTTTTCAGCCATGATGATTCCCTCCTCACTTCCGCATATTTCCTGTATGGAGTCTTTGTAGTTTTCATCATCGGCATATCTTAAATAAACCGCAAGTTTTTCAATCTGCGTCATTTTCTCAAGTGGCTTTCGAGGGTCGACTTTGCCAAGCTCAAGAAAATGGAATTCAAGGCGGTCACACAAGCGATGTCCTGTGTTTTGCTCCCTGACGGAGAAAATGCTATGACAGCCGATGTCCTTTGGAAAGAGCTTGCTTTCTATAATGGAAACTACAATGCTCTTCTTCATATTACCATAAGGTTCGCCGGATTTCAATGAGGAATTGACAAGTCTGCCGCCGTAGAACAGGATTCGGCAGCGATAGTCGGTGAGGTGGGAAACCTGCATTTCGATTGTCAGAAGCTCACCGGAATCGGTCTCCGCTTTGATGTCCATCGTCGTATCTTTGTCAAGAATCCAATCGCCAATATCAATCGGATTTTTGATTTCGAGGCGGCGAATCGGGTCATCCTTTCGCTCTAAAATAATATTAAGCAGGCCGATAAGTGCTGCTTTTGATTCCTCCGTATCGCTTCCGTAGATACGATGAAAGACATAGTCGTTATAGAGCGGCATTCGCGTGCGATAAGTATCGGTATAGAGTTTTGCGATTTCTTCGCTGTTTGTTAGCTTTTTATTTTTCATTCATTCCTCCTTCACATATAGTGGGGAGAATGGATCCATTCGTGTTAGATAGAAATTTCTGTAAACTAATGATAACATGTTATGGAATAAAATACAAGCAATATACTGGAATTTACACCAAAGAAAATTCCGACGGATTCCGACAAAATTCGACACGCGAAAGCCGAACGGCAATTACACCCCAAAAATCTTCTCAACTAATTTTGTCACGCTTTTCTATTGAAAAGCATTTATTGAAATGATAAAATGAAACTGTAAAAACCTATTTTCAAAAAATGAGTAAAGGTGAAATTATGAATGAAATAAAGAAGAAAAAATATAACATTAAGGTCGTAAATCCGGCAGAGCGCGAACAATACATTTCTGATAATGATATGGAGATGGATCTCAGAGCATCTGCGGCAGTGAAAGCGGCATTGAATAAGGCTGAAATTTGCAAAAAACCAATCGCCAAATACGATAAAGAAAAAAAGAAAGCCTATGTCGAGTATCCGAGTGGGAGAAGAGTAAATGTCTGAGAAAAAACCAATGGTTCTTGTTTTGGCAGGGCCAAATGGGTCAGGTAAAAGCACGATTACGCAATATTTTGATAAGATTGGAACTTATACAAATGCGGATGACATTGTAGCAGCAACGGGGATGAGCAATCAAGAAGCAGCCGAGTTTGTTGACCATAAACGATATGAGGCTATTGAGAATGGAGAAGATTTTACTTTTGAGACGGTATTATCATCTCAATATAAAATAGAGATATTAAAGAAAGCAAAGGAATCCGGATATTTTATCAAATGCGTTTTTATGTTGACTGTTGACCCTGAAGTTAATGTGGCGCGTGTAGCAACAAGAGTCGCTTCGGGTGGACATGATGTTGAAAAAAGTAAGATTATAGAATTAATCGGAGAATGAGACACACCTAAAAATCCTCCCAAACCCTCTAAAAATTTTCCCCCTTTACAATCACCTCAGATTGCGGTAAGATAGGGATGTAAATTTTGGAAAGGAAGTGTACGCAATTATGGTAAATAGTTACGAGAAT
>ENA-ORRN01000688-ORRN01000688.1-human-gut-metagenome-genome-assembly--contig:-NODE-688-length-25953-cov-3.087265_pt1 | contig 25953 bp, 10 predicted proteins | sample MGYA00242174_ERZ509132 | MGnify/ENA primary metagenome ERZ509132 (study PRJEB26280, sample SAMEA2338671) | human gut metagenome | biome: human gut; feature: human-associated habitat; material: faeces... | reverse complement strand
TTTGAAAGGTGCAGGATTAGAACCGAAGGCTGATAATTATACCAACTGGGAAAATACGGGTCTGGACGGTCATATCGGGGGACATTACGTTTCGGCGCTTTCCTATATGTATGCCGCCACCGGAGACGAAGAAATCAAACAGAGGTTGGACTACATGTTGTCCGAATTGAAACGTGCCCAAGACGCTGCCGGTGACGGTTACTTGTGTGGCGCATCGAACGGACGTAAAATATGGGAAGCTGTGTCTAAAGGGGACATCCAAGCTTCCTCTTTCGGACTGAATGGAGGATGGGTACCGTTGTACAATATCCATAAGACTTATGCCGGTTTGCGGGATGCTTACCTTTTGGCGGGAAGTAAGGAGGCGCGTGACATGTTGGTAAAGTTGACCGACTGGATGATGAATATGACGAAAGACTTGAGCGACGAACAGATACAGGACATGTTGCGCAGCGAGCACGGGGGATTGAACGAAGTGTTTGCCGATGTGGCCGACCTGACGGGAAAGGACAGCTATTTGCAACTGGCCCACCGTTTTTCACACCGTGAGATTCTCGACCCTTTGTTGAAGCACGAAGACCGACTGACAGGCAAACATGCCAATACTCAAATCCCGAAAGTCATCGGCTATAAGCGCATAGCGGATTTGGAAGGAGACCGGGCTTGGGATGATGCGGCACGTTTCTTTTGGGAAACGGTGGTGGAGCGGCGCAGCATCTCTATCGGTGGAAACAGTGTGCGTGAGCATTTTCATCCTTCGGAGGATTTCTCCAGTATGCTGACGAGCGAACAGGGGCCGGAGACCTGTAATACTTATAATATGCTGCGGCTGACCAAAATGTTGTACCAGACCAGCGCGGACGTACATTATATGGACTATTACGAACGGGCGTTGTACAATCACATTTTGTCTACCATAAATCCGGTGCAGGGAGGTTTCGTATATTTTACGCCGATGCGTTCGGGGCATTATCGGGTATATTCCCAACCGCAGACGAGTTTCTGGTGCTGTGTGGGCTCCGGAATGGAAAACCATGCCAAATACGGAGAGATGATTTACGGTCACAGCGAGGATGAACTGTATGTCAACCTGTTTATTCCTTCGGTGTTGCAGTGGGGGAAGGTACGCGTGGAGCAATTCACGGGTTTCCCTTATGAAGAGGCTACCACCCTTCGCCTGTCGTGCGGCAGGGCGAAAGAGTTCACGGTGAAGTTCCGTGTGCCGGAGTGGACGGACGTTTCCCAGATGGAACTGACGGTGAACGGGACGGCTCAACCCGTGTCGGTATCCGACGGTTATGTGACGGTAAGCCGCAAATGGGCCGATGGAGACGAAGTGCGGCTGACGTTGCCGATGTCTTTGCGTGTGGCCGCTCTGCCCGATGGTTCGGATAACTATTCTTTTATGTACGGCCCAATAGTGTTGGCTTCGCGCATGGGGAAACAGGAGCAGGTAGGTCTGTTTGCTGATGATAGCCGTGGAGGACATGTGGCTTCCGGTCCGCAGTGGCCTTTGCAGGATATGCCGGTCATTGTAGGTGACAAAGACGACCTTTTATCCCATATCGAGAAGGTGGAAGGAAAGCCGTTGGAGTTCAAACTTCGTGGGGTGTATCCCGAACGTTATGAAGGAATGACGTTAGAGCCGTTCAATTGCCTGTATGAATGCCGTTACATGGTGTATTGGCCGGTGATTTCTCCCGATAAGCTGAAAGCCCAGCAGGAGGCTTTGGCTCGTTCGGAACGGGAGAAGAACGAACTGGAGGCTGCTACTGCGGATAAGGTTATCTGTGGGGAACAGCAGCCGGAGAGCGATCATTTCATCAGGTCGGAGCAGTCACGTAACGGAAGCCACAACGACCGCCATTGGCGTGACGCTACCGGAAAGGGTTGGTTCTCGTACCGCATGAAAACGAATGGACGTGATGTGTCCCGTTTGCGTGTGGAGTACGAGGGGGGTATGGCTGATACGGACGCTTTGGTTATGGTAGAAGAACGTACGGTCGGTATGCTAAGTCCGGTGGATGGACGAGGGATGAAAACGGCGTATTTCGATTTGCCGGACGAGATGGACGGGAAGGACGTTCTGACCGTCAAAATCACTCCTTCGGAGAAGAAAGCCACTCCTCGCGTGTATGAGGTAAGGCTGATGACGGCAAAGAAGTAGACGTGGCAGGACACGACTTTTCAGCGGAAACGCGATAAATAAAAAACAGCAGGCGGGTGTGACCGTCTGCTGTTTTTTTGTGAGCCGGGTAACATCCGGCTTAGGGTTTCCTGCAAAAACAATCCTTTTTCTCTTAAACAATCCTACCACCTAAGAACCAATCATTAACCTAATTTCCAATTATGAAACTCCTGAATATCCTGATACCTTCACACAAAGCTACCTGAAAAACCAACATTAACCTAATCATTATATTATGAAACCTATTTCCACTTTTATGATTGTCTCTATGGCAAAGTTAGGATATTCTTTCTTTTTTCGTTTTTGAATATGTAGCGGATATTTTATATTATGAAACCTTACGGCATTTTTTTTTGCAAATGAAACATGAGCAAACAAATGTGTTACACGACGTAAAATCGAGTAGGCATAGAAGGTGTATCTTTGAATCATTAAAAACAGGCTACGATAAGCGATATGGTTTTAACATTATAGTGCAATGGATATTTTAGTTGAAAAAAATGGCCGATATGAGCCGAAGCCTATTGTTTTAGACAGAAGAACAGAAGGACAGAAGAAAGTTACGACAACAAAATTTGTTCTTTTGCTCTTTTGTCTAAAAAAAGTGAGTCCGGTGCTTTTGTTCCTCGCCGGTTTGGTAGGAGGCGGCGAAGGATGGGCGGCGGTCAGGCTGCCTAAATTGGTAGGCGACCGGATGGTGCTTCAACGGGAAACCGAGTTGAAAATTTGGGGGTGGGCGGATCCTGGTGAGAAAGTCACGGTGCGTTTCCGAGATACACCTTATTATACAGAAGCCGACGGGACGGGGAAATGGCACGTCATGTTGCCTCCGCAACAGCCCGGAGGACCGTTTCTGATGGAAGTGAATGAAAAGGTGATACGCGACGTACTCGTGGGAGATGTCTATCTCTGCGGAGGGCAGTCGAATCAGGAGACACCTATCGAACGTCTGGTGGAGAAGTTTCCGGAGATACCGGTGTCGAATAATCATATGATACGTCACTATAAAGTGCCTTCGCAGGATGTGACGGATGGTGTAAGGGAAGAAATTGCCGGAGATGCCGTGTGGCATTCGGCTACTGCATCCGAAGTCATGAACTGGACTTCACTGGCTTATTTTTTCGCCACGGAAGTGTGGAACCGCTACCATGTGCCCGTGGGCATGTTGGTGGCAAGCAAGGGAGGTACGGATATCGAGTCGTGGATCAGTCAGGAGCGTCTGAAAGATTTTCCGCGTCTCTTGGTGGACGAAGAGGCTGTGCGCAAAGTGAAGGAATCCCGTCAGGATAAAGGTTCCGGCAGATGGAATCAAAAAGATTTCGATGATTCGGATTGGGCTGAGACGGAAGTGCCGGGTACGTGGGATGAGCGCGGTATCCGGACGAAAGGTTCCGTATGGTACCGCAAGACTTTCGATTTGCCTTCTTCCATGGTGGGGCGGCACGCACGGATTTATATGGGACGTATGGCCGACGGTGATTCTGTGTTCGTGAATGGGCGTTTGGTGGGCACCACCTCATATTTCGGTCCTCCACGCAAATATGACATCCCGGCCGGTGTGTTGGTGCAGGGCAAGAATAACGTGACGCTGAAACTTACGGCGATGAACGGCCATGGGGAAATCGTGCCGGACAAGCCCTACGTGATAAGAGGAGATGAGGACTCCGTGTCGCTCTGCGGTACTTGGAAGTATAAAACAGGCTTCGACCGGACCGGTGTGGAAGAATACGTTGAACGTCTTCGGCAGCAAAAAATGGTGGGCTCAGGACTGTATAACGGTATGATTTATCCCATCCGGGACTGGAAAGTGCGGGGAGCCATTTGGTACCAAGGCGAGAACAATGCCGGACGGGCAGGGGAATACGCGCCGTTGCTGAAATCCCTGATAGCGGATTGGCGCGAATCATGGCAGATGCCGGACATGCCTTTTCTCTTGGTGCAGTTGCCCAATTATATGAAGAAGTACGACCGTCCTACGGATAGCGGTTGGGCGCGTTTGCGGGAGGCGCAATTACAAGCGGCTTCGGAGGTTTCCCATACGGCTTTGGCCGTAACCTACGATGTGGGTGAATGGAACGACATTCATCCGTTGGATAAGAAAAGTGTGGCGCAACGGTTGTTTCTCGGGGCGCGCAAATTGATTTACGGGGAGAAAGTGGTCTGTTCCGGTCCTATATATAAAGGTATGGAGGTGGATGGCGACCGTGTCGTAATCTCTTTTACTGAGGTGGGGCGCGGACTGGCAAGCCGTGGAGGCGGCTTGAAACACTTTGCCGTGGCCGGTGAAGACCGGAAGTTCGTATGGGCGGATGCCGTGATTAGAGGAAACAAGGTCATAGTGAGCAGTAAGGACGTGAAGCACCCTGTAGCCGTGCGGTATGCGTGGAGCGACAATCCTTCGGATGCCAATTTGTGCAATAAAGACGGGTTGTTGGCTGCTCCTTTCCGTACGGATAATTGGTGATATAGAATTATTTAAATAGATTTGTATATGAAAAAAATGTTTTTGGAGTGCAAACAGGCATGGCTTTCGGCTATGGCGTTTGTGGTAATGTTCGTGGTAAGTATGGAGGTGTTGGCCGATGTCCCGTTGAGACGTCCCATATCGCCGGAGCGTCCCATGTTGCTTGTGCATATTGACACGTGGAACTATCCGGATCCTGAGCGCATCATTGAAATGGTGCCCGAAGACATCCTTCCGTACGTGGTGTTCAACATTTCATTGTCGGCTTCCGACAATGTGTGTGCGGATGGTTATGCCGTGGCAGGCTCTTGGCTGAAGGCTTGTGCACAAAAGCGTGCGTGGGCTATCGTGCAATGTGCCAGCGGTGGTCACAGCCGTTTTTCCGATCATGACCTTTCGGTGTATGAGGATTATTTCCGCAAATATCCGAACTTCCTCGGTTGGAACTTTGCAGAGCAGTTCTGGGGATTCGGCGAGGAGGGTACGCCTTCCTTTTTGGAGCGCCTTTCGTTGTTCGGCGACATTTTGAAGATATGCCACCGTTATGGAGGTTATCTTGTGGTAAGCTTTACCCAGGCATATTATTCGGCCGACATGATGCCCATAGCTTATATGAAGCGAAACCCTGAAGTGAACCGCCTGTTGACGGAACATCCCGAGCACTTCATCTGTTGCGAGAAGTACACGATGCAGAATGGTTTCTTCGACATCGAGAGTAATTGCCTCGGGGCTTATCTGGGTGGCTATGCCGGGAATTATGGCATCCGCTTCGATGATTGCGGATGGTCGCCGAGCGACGGGAATGATGCCACGGAAAACGACGGCGATGTCTATCCTTTCGTGAAAGCAGCCGGTGCGGTTCCTATCATGGAACACGTTATGCTGACGGGGCAGACGGTGATAGACGGACCGGAATTGATATGGACGGATGTGTCGCGTGAAGTCGGTACTTCTGTGACTCCCGACGGATACACTCGCCGTAATTGGGATTGGTTTCCGCAATATGTCAACATTCAGATGGATGAATTCCGTAAGGTGTTGGATGGAACGGTGCGTATCCTCAGCCGTGAAGAGGTTATCGACCGTACCAAGATTTGTTTGCAGAATGATATAAACGACGGGACTTTTGACAGCTATTTGACACCGGCCACTTTGTTTGACGGGCTTTACCGTCCGGATTGCGACCGTGACCGTGCAGATGGAGTTTATAATAATTCGTGGTTGGAAAACAAATGGTGGATGAAGGTTTCCGGACGCTATCCTACGATTCCGCAAGTTTATGATTTGCTGGATGATACGGCTAAAAAACTTCAGGTCGTGAAAGTTTCGGAATACAATACCCGTTGGCCGAATGAGGCTGCCAAAGTAGCTGAACTCAATGAGTTGTTCCCGCAGGAATACACAGGTGATATTTATGCCGCCCATGCCGAGAACACATGGATGACGTACAATCCGTACCAATATGAAGACAAAATAACCAATGGTGTGCGTACGCGTTATACTTCTGCGCGCCGTGCTTCCGGGGTCATACCTTTCTTATATAATACGGCGGACAGTATTTCGTTGGACTTTTCTCCGTATGCCATGGCTGTAATGAAGGAATATCCGGACAGCGTGATGCTTTATATGAGCAATTATCGTTTGTCCGATGACAACAACCTGACAGAAGCTGAAAACGTTGAAGACACGGTGCGCATCTACGGTATCGTGGAAGAACCTGTGGTGACTTGGTTCGACCGTGCAGCCCATCGGGCCAGCGAAATAAAACAGATATGGAAGGATGGGGTGCTGACCTTGGTGGTGGCTCACAACGGGCCGGTGGAAATCACGGTTAAAGGCAAAGGTGAAGCCACCGACCGCCAGACGGAGTGGACGAAGGCTCGGATAGAAGTACCTGAGATTCCTTCCGTTTACACCGGGACTTTGCAATATGAAGCTGAGTTTTTTGACTACAAGGATATCGGGGCATGCCGTACTAACGGTTATTATAACGGCCGTCCTGGTTACCAAGGTCAGGGATACGTGGAGATGGGAACAAGCCGTTCGGCCTCCATTCGTGATACCGTGACTGTGCTGCGGAAGGGAACCTATGCCATCACTGTCCGTTACCTGCTGCCGAGCGGCAGCTTGCGCTTGCAGATGAACGTGAACGGCAAACGGCAGTTCCTGAATTTGCGTTCTACGGGTGATGCTTGGGCCGAAACGTCCGTAGAGACGGAATTGAATGCCGGGACAAACGAAGTGGAATTGAAATTTGCGACGGCAGCTGCGAACGTGCTGATAGACTGCATTAAAATAGACCGTGGCAATGCCTACGTCTATGACTTTGAAGATGACGAGGCCGGCACTTCGGCTACGGAGCCTGCTGCGTCCATGTTGACTCTGGCAGGAGGTGAAGCCGGTGTGGTGACTCAGGAAGGAAACCAAGCTCTGCATGCTTATGCCGCCGGTTCTGACGGAATGGGGCAGGCTATATTGGACTTGTTCCCTCGTGATGCGGTGGATTACAGCGTGTCTTGGCATCAGTTGGAAGGCGATGCGGGCATGTTGCTTCGCGGTGGTTACTTGTTCCGTACGCAAGGAGACAAGGTTTCTGTAGCTATGATGGGAAAAGACGAGAATGGTATTCTGAAACTCGGAAGGACGTTGGGTGAAGGTGATAAGGCCGATGGAATGGCCTATTTCCGTGCAACTCTGCATGGTACAAAATTGTACTTTGACGGTTCTACGGACGGCAAACAGTGGCAGAATATGATTTCTGTCGAAGATGCCACTTTCGCATCCGGTGAAACGCGCCTTTGTTGGGAAGCATCTATGACGGTGGACGATATAAGGTTTTATAATACCGGGCTTATGGTGTCCCAGACCGATATGGAAGACATCAACATGACTTATGGGGGGACAAATGCGGTCATCCGCAGTTTGGATATCAGCGGAACGGATTTGTTGGAGGACGTGAGCCTCTCCATGGCAGGCCGGGCTTTTGAACTTTCACTCGATTCCTTGGGTGAATATACCGATGCATTGGTCATTGGGGCTGAACGTTTGGCAGACGTGAACGGTACGGTGCGCGTATTCGTCCGTTTGAAGCCGGAGATGGCTGTCGATGACTATGAGGATGCGATTACCATCGCTACATCTTATTTGGATGTACGTACGGTGAACCTGAAAGGAAGTGTGACACCGGGAACGTATTCCACTTTCTATGATTTCGAGGACGATGCTGTCTCTTCCGGAGCTTCCAACCCGCCGGCCGAAGGGATTACCCGTGGCACTGGTAACCTTTGTACTGCGGGCGTGTCGAAATATACGGATACAGAAAGCCGGGCAAGCAAGATGTTGCGGGCGTATTCCGCACCGAGTGCCAACGGTACAGGTGTCTTGAATTTGGATAAGTTTACGCGAAAGAGCACGGATTACAGTGTGATGTGGCGTCAAATCTTGACTTCATCAGGCGATTACAAGAACGGGGTTATTCTCCGTGGTGATACGCTCACGATAGGGAACGCCAGTCAAGGTTATACTCCGGGTATCATGGCTGGTTATTATATGAATGTGTATAATCACGGTACGGTTACCGATTTCCGCATTTACAAGTCCACGGCTTCCAAACAATTAAACATGTTCAACAGCGCGAGCGTATCTTTACAGGCTATTTCGGGGAAAAGCATCTGGTATCGGGCTTCTGTTTCGGGAGCTTCCAAGGTTACCTTGAAAATAGAGTACTCCACCGATGGAGAGAATTGGAAACTCGGAACTTCTACCACCGACGAAGGGGGAGAATTTCTGCAAGGAGCCACGCAGTTCGTATGGGGCTTGGCTGCTTCTACGAATAATTTCCTCATCGACGACATTGCTTTCGAGGGAATCACGTACGATGAGGGAGTGGCCGATGGGATCCTGTCAGTGGATAGCCCGGCTACTGTGAAATATGAAGAGTATTTCGACGTGGCCGGACGCAGAATTCGTCCAGGCGACGTGTCGAAGGGTGTCATCATCCGTCGCAGCCACTTGACAGACGGCACGGTGAAAGTAGAGAAAATACTGAAAAAATAAATCCAAAGGGAAAGGGAAGGGACGAGTTTGGATATCGTCCTGTCTCTTTCCCTTAAACGAAAAAACAAAATAGAAGAAATGGAAAAAATGAAGATGATTTTTAAAAGTGGGGGAGTGGCTGCCTGCCTGTTTGCAGCGGCTTTCTCTTCCGTCACGTGCGGATTGACGGCGGCGGAGCAGCCGCAACAGGCGGAGTACGTGTTCCATGGTGCCGGAAACCCTTATCTTCCGCTGTGGGAACATTTGCCGGACGGTGAACCCCGTGTGTTTGAAGATCCGGACAACCCCGGAAAATACCGCGCTTACATCATCGGCTCCCACGATTTGCGGATGACGAGCTATTGCGGTGCGGATATCCGGATGTGGTCAGCACCCGTAGAGGATTTGTCGAGTTGGCGCGATGAAGGCCCTATCTTCACTTATCCCATCGAAGGACAGTGGGACGTGATGTATGCGCCCGATTTGGTGGAAGTACGTCGCCGGGACGGGACGAAAGAATATTATTTGTATCCGCATAGCCGGGGAAGGAACCGTGAAGCGATGGTAGCCAAAGGGAGTCGTCCCGACGGGCCTTTTACGCCCGTGAATCTGAATGCCGATGGCACGAAGACCCTTCCGGGCAGTATCTTGGGTTTCGACCCTTCGATTTATGTGGAGCAGATTACCGACAAGAACGACCCTGACTACGATATTGGTTTCAGGGCGTACGGTTACTGGGGCTTCCAGCGTTCGTCTGCGGCCCAACTCGATCCTAATACGATGTATTCCGTCCGTCCGGGCACGGAACTGATACCGTATTTCATGCCGGCCGGGACACCGCAGGGAGGCATTCGTGATCCGGAAGGTACTGAGTATCCGTGCCTCTTTGAAGGACAGGATCCCAAAGCGTTCAACTTCTTCGAGGCTTCTTCCATCCGCAAGGTGGGGAACAAGTATGTGACGATTTACAGCGGTTATTCAGGCCCGGATTATGGATTGGGAAACTCTAATTCTACTTTGCGTTATGCTTACGCCGATACCCCGTTAGGGCCTTGGAAAAGCGGCGGAGTGCTGGTCGATTCGCGTGCTCCGGTATTGAACCAAGACGGTTCAGGCTTACAGACCACCAACGCCGGGCATAATACCCACGGGAGTATCGAACAAATCAACGGACAGTGGTACGTGTTCTATCACCGTCCGCCGCGCGGATTCGGTTTTGCGCGTCAGGCCATGGTTGCCCCGATTCAGGTGGAGTGGGATGAGAAGCCGGTGGCCAAAGGGGGCAAAGTCTCCATCCGGGCTTACGACCCCTATGCCAAGAACCGCATTTGGACAGCCAAGGACAAGCAGGGCAATGAGTACAAAGGGGCAGAAGTCACGTCGGAAGGTTTCCACATCTTCGGGCTTGATCCTTACCAATACTATTCCGCCGGTATCGCCTGCTACCTGTCGGACATACGGCTTCAGCAAGATGCTTGGGACATTTGGGACAACCATGCCCCGATTACCGGTGTGAAAAACGGGAATATCATCGGATATAAATATTTTGGTTTCGGAGGTTTGAAAAAGGACCAATTAGGTCTGAAAGCTTTCGAAGGTACGAAAAAAGGTAATCAGACCGCTTTCAATCTTTTCCTGACCCCGAAAACATCCAAGGCTTTCAAGGTGAACGTGTGGATGGACGGGCCTTGGGACAACGCTACGTGGAAAGGCAAGAAGATTGGAGAAATCCAAGTGCCTGCCGGTTCGGCACAAGCTGTCACACAGTTTACGGTGGATGTGTCGGCTCATGTGGACGGATTGAGCCGGAAGCATGCTATTTATTTGGTGGCCGAGGGCGGTGCCGGAGAGGAGCTTTTCGACCTGACCGGTTTGGGATTCAGTTCGGTCGAGAAGAAGATAGCCCGTCCCGTCGTGCCTTCCGTCAGCATATCGGTGGATGGGAAAGCCATTGAATTGCCGAAAACTCCGGTACGTTCTACCAATGCCAACGGTATAACCGATTATAAGACGTATGAGGTCGTATATGTGCTTCCTTCCGAGATTTCCCGCTTGCCCAAGGTGTCGGCATCTTCCGATAATAAGGACGTGAAAGTAGAAGTCAAGCAAGCACGCCCGGATGCTGAGACTGCCGTGGTAACGTTCGACTATCAGGGGATGGTCAAGACCTATAACGTGGTGTTCTCCCGTTCTTTTGTGGTAATTGGGAATAAATAAGCTGTTCGTTTCCGGATACCGTTTCCGGTTTCTTAAGTGCAAAAATAACGGGTGCGTTAGCGGCGCACCCGTTATTTTTGTATTCGTATTTCTTTTTTTATTGTTCGGAGAACTTCTTGTCGGTTTTCACGCTTCCGTCGCTGTAATATGCCTTACGGATATACATGCCTGTGGCAGGCCGTTCTGTAAGGCGCATACCGTTGGGGAGGTAATATTCGTAGCGCAGGGGAGTGCTGTCTTCCATTTCGGTATTCGTGATGGCATCGGAACCTTTCCCGTCAAACTGCCACGTGTCGAATTTCACCTCGCCTCGTGTTTCCGTGAAAAGGAAATACACGTCATGTGAACCGGTAATCGATGTGGGACAGTCGATGGATACTTCTGTGGCTTCCGGTGTGGAGAAGTCGAGGGTGGCCACGGGGGCGGCTTCTATGTCGTCCAGGCGGATTTCCAACGTGCCTTCCCCTTGCAGGTTTGCCGTGAACTTTTCGATGCCGTCCGTACCGAATACTACGCCTTTTACCATGGTCCAACCTCCCGATTGCGGGATACAGATACGGGTATTGCCTGTTTCCCCGTAGCTTTCGGCACTCACTCCGGCTGCCGTGCACAAGTTCTCCGCCTGTTGGAGGGCGAACGGGTCTACACGTTTGGCCGTGAGTTGTATCACGCCGGTCGGGGAAGCCGTGACGGCATTGATGCGTTGCGAACGTTCCACCACGGTACATCTGTTCATGGCTATGCTGCGGTATCCCCCGTTGATGGCCATTCCTTGTTCCAGGCCTTGCGTGTGGTAAAACAAGTAATAGGAGTTCCCGAATTTTTGGAGGTGCGAATGGTTGTTGCCGTACGGGTAGCCGAACGTGCCGGGGTTGGCTAAATATTCGCCTTTATATGTCCAACTCTCGGGGTCGAGAGGCGTATCACTGACCATGTAACATATACTGCATGCCGAAGGAGCTTCAGAGATACCGCCGTATGAAGGCCAGTTTGTACGTTCACGCCAACTGGTACAATATGTATAGACCAACTTTCCGCCCATTACGTTCAGTTCATTGGCTTCGAAATGATAAGGTGCAGGAATCGGCATGATGTCACTGTCGAGTGAAATCATATCCTTACCGAGGCGTACGATACGGGCATTGCCCGGCATGAGTTCCGTTCCTTCCGCATTCGGATTTCCGCCGCCGAAGGCCAACCATCCCGTACCGTCGTTGTCGATGACGACACCCGGGTCGAAAGGTGTACTGCAAAGGCCGAGTCCGGGTGTGCTGCCGGAAATGAGGCTTTTGCCGAGCGGGTCGGTCCACGGCCCCAGAGGAGAAGTAGAGGTAATGACGCCTACGCCTCCTCCGCTATTGGAGAAATATAGATAGAAATGGGTTTTTCCGTCGGCTTCTTCACGGGAGACGATAGAGGGTGCCCACGAAGCGTTCAGCCATTGTCCGCAGACGGCCGTCATATCTATGGTGCCGTGGTAAGTCCAGTTTACCAAATCCTCCGTAGACATCACGACCAAGGAACGGATCTTTCCGTAAGTGTTGGAGGTCAGGCCTCCTGTTGCGTCGAATTCCTGCTGGTCGTTCGTTCCGTACACATAGAGGCGCCCTTCATATTCGACGGATGTCGGATCGGCACAGAAACGGTACGGATTGAGTGGGTTCACCTCGTTTGTTTTCTTGTAGGCTTCCATGACGGTAGGTTCACTCGGTTCGGGTGTCTCTGCTTCCGTCCGGATAAATTGCAGGGTATAGAAAGCGTTTCCGAGCAGGTCGATTTCCGGTGAGTCCGTTCCCGCATATTGCGTACTAACGTCTTGCACGAAGCGGTTGCGCGTGGCGTTCGTCAGAGCGGCGTATACCTGCCGGCTTTCAAACGGGAGGTTTGCTTTCAACTTTACAGGTTCGGAAGAACGGTTGAGGACGAATAGACTGAGGGTGTCGCCGTTCTCACTGACGTATGCCGAACCGTTGACCGGAGTTTTTCCTTTGTCGGAGAATGAGGATTTAATGCGCGTCATTCCGGTTGCATATCGGGCATAGTGCCCCAACACGTAGGCGAAAGTACTTAATTCCGAAGCGTTGCCACCTCCTTTCCCGTCGCCGAACATGTGGTTTATCATATTGTAGTAAACGTAGGCACTGAAGCCGGCCCGCATGCAACTGTCTATTTGTTCCTGGAACTCGCAGGCACTTTCCCACGTACCCACCTTGTCTTCATCGAATATATATTCAGTCATCCACATGGGGCGCTTCGTCAGGCTGCGTACGTAGTCCACGTAGGTCATGTCGTTTACGCCGTAGATATGGTTGCCCCAGATGTCGATACTGTTGCGCATGGCAGCTGATTTTACTAATTCCCGGTTGTATTTATGGCTGTCCCATCCGAAGCATTCCGGTGCCATGACCTTGCATTCCGGTGAAAGGTGTTGGCGTAAGGCTGTCACCATGCGTGTCATTTCGTCGACGGTGTAGAGGCAACCTTCGTATCCTTCCGGGTCGTAGTCGCTTTCGTTTTGGACGGACAGGATGTCTATGGCCGCTCCTTGGTCTTCCATGAACTGTCGGTAACGTTCCAACCATTTGGCGTATGAATCGATGCTGTCCGTGTTGATATGCCCGTGGTTGGAGGATTCTCCCCATGTCTGTTCGGCACCGACTTTGAAACGGTAGGGTGGTGTCCACGGGCTGGCGAAGACTGTGGCACCGTGTGCCTTGGCCCATTTGACAGCGTTCACGTAACTCTTCCAGTTACTTTCGTCGGGGTTGATACGGATACGCATGATGTTATAGCCCATTCCGTCCGGTCCCCACAACAAGTCTACTTTTTCTTGGGTATAGACGTCAGCCCATTGTCCGTTCATTCCGCAGCCTCCGAATCCGTCTATTTTTTGGAATTTCGTTTCGGGGTCGAGGCTTACGCTGGCCGTGCGCTGTGCGCAGAGCGGTATGCATCCCGTGAGGGCCGTTACATACAAGAGGGTAATCATTCTTTTCATGTGTCTTTTGTTTTAAAGTTTACAGGATTAAATCCATGGTTCGTTCGTTTTTCATGATGATAAGCAAAGTTACATATTTTCAGCCTGTTGCATTTTCGCCCCGATAGCAAATACTTTCGCGCAAGTAGCATCCTTTTCTTTGGTGTAACGTATATTTTTGCGCATGTAACATGGAGCTTTAAAAAGCTTTTTCAGGGCAAATATTGGTAACATGCGATAAAGCCCCTTGCTTGGGATTTTCCTAACTTTGCTGCGAGAATCATGAAAAACTTGAAAACGTATGATGAAGAAGAGATTATGGAGCCGGTGGATACTGGCGTTAGCGGTGGTTTGGCCATGCATGGCCGCAGCCCACGACCGTGTGAGGGAAAAAGAGAATTTTGATTTCGATTGGAAGTTCATCCTGAATGCCGACGACCGGGCAAATGCCGGCATGCAAGTGTCGGAAGCCGGATGGCAGGACGTACAGTTACCGCACGACTGGAGCATCTCGCAGAATTTCGATCCGAAGTTGAGCGGAAGCAACGGGCATTTGCCCGGCGGTATCGGTTGGTACCGGAAGACGTTCCGGGTGGACAAAAAGGACAAAGGAAGGCGTATCGCCGTGTTGTTCGACGGCATATACAGCCGCAGCGACGTGTATGTGAACGGGCAGCATTTGGGATTCCGCCCCTACGGTTTCTGTTATCAGGAGTACGATCTCACACCTTATTTAAATTATGGAGCCGAAAACGTGTTGGCTGTCCGGGTAAACAATCCGTTGGAACACGACAGCGTGGCACGTTGGTACACCGGTGCGGGAATTTACCGCCATGCCTGGTTGGTGAAAACAGCCGAGGTGCATGTGGCCTCCTACGGGACTTACGTCACGACTCCGGTGGTGACGGCGGAACGGGCGGAGGTTCGTGTCCGCACGTCGGTGGCGAACGAGTCGAAGCGTATCAAGACTTTGTCCGTCCGCCAACAGATTACGGACGGAGAGGGGCGCACAGTCGTGCAATCCGGCAAGCAAGCCTTGCAAGTGGCTGCCGGGCAGACGGCTGACACAGAGCATACGCTCGAAATTCCCCGTCCGCAGTTGTGGAACACGGAACATCCCTATCTTTATACTTTGCATACCACGGTATATGATGGGCGCAAACTGGTCGATACTTACGAAACGGTATTCGGCGTGCGTACGTGCGAGTTCACTTCCGACCGCGGTTTCCTGCTCAACGGGAAGCCCTTGAAGTTGAAAGGTTTCTGTTTGCACCAAGACGATGCCTCTTTAGGTACGGCTCTGCCTTTGCGTTCCATGGAACGCAAATTGGAGATTTGTAAGGAGTACGGAGTGAATGCCATCCGGTGCAGCCACAACCAGCCGTCGCCGGAGTTCCTCGACCTTTGCGACCGCATGGGGTTTGTCGTTATTGACGAGGCGTTCGACAAGTGGAAGTCCGGCTATTATGCGCAGTATTTCGATGCGTGGTGGCAGGAGGGCCTGAAGAACATGCTGGTGCGCGACCGTAACCATCCCAGTGTGGTATTATGGAGCATCGGCAATGAATTGCAGGAAGCGTGGGACGGGTCGGATACGGGATGCCGACGGGCGACTATGTTGCAGGACTTCGTGCACGAGTTCGAACCGTCGCGGCAGGGTTGCCTCGCGGCACAGAACCGCCATAACGAGAAGTTTTCCGGAGTGACCGATGTGGTGGGCTACAATTATCTGGAGGCACGTATGCTTTCCGACCATAAGAAATTTCCCGAGCGTCGCTTCTTGGTGACGGAGGAATTGCCTTATTACTGCGGGGCGGAAGGGAATATCCGTAGTTACGACACGAACAATCCGTGGAACATCATTGCCGAAAACGATTTTATCGCGGGCGGTTTTCTTTGGACCGGTACGGACTACATCGGTGAAGCCGGTTGGCCGAGCCACGGTTGGCCTGCGGGACTTTTCGACATTTGCATGGTGGAAAAGCCGCGCGCGGCTTTCCATCGGGCGATGTGGAACGACGAACCGATAGTGCGTATCGCCGTGCGCGACAATGCGCTCGACATCGACCACGGGCGCGACCTTTGGCAATGGCCGAACATGGCGGCGATATGGAATTTCCCCCGCGCTTACGAGGGTTTGGTCATCGAAGTAAACACCACGACTAACTGCGAGCGTGTGGCTCTGTTCCACAACGGCAACGAGATGGGCGTACGCCGGACGGCAGATTACCCGAACCATACGATAACATGGTGTCTGCCTTACCGGCGTGGGACGCTCGTGGCTAAGGGTATCAACGGGACGGATACGGTGGCTGTGCATGAAATACGTACGGCAGGCGATGCCGTGAGACTGAAAGCCACGGCCGACCGTGGAAAATTGATGGCCGACGGGCAAGATTTGAGTTATGTACAGGTGGAGTTGTTGGACAAAGACGGAACACTCGTGCAGCATGCCGACCGCCATGTGAAAGCCTCCATCGAGGGCGAGGGGTGCTTGGTGGGATTCATCAGCAGTGACTTGCGGCGCAAGACTCCTTTCACTTCCCATGAAGACAAGACGTATTTCGGGCGTGCCATGGCCATTGTACAGTCTACCCGGAAGGCCGGGACTATCCGTTTACGCTTCGACGTGGAAGGATGGGATGAACCCGTGTGGGTAGAACTGACTTCGGAAGCCTTGCCTAAGGATTACGTGTCCGACATTCCGAGTTTCCGGTAAAAAGCGCAGGGTGAGGACATGACAGGACGGTCAAAAGAAATGGTTTCATTTTTTTTGCCGTCTTTTCGTTGGGACGGTCTGGATTTTCTTACCTTTGTCTTACGATTAACCTAAACCATTAAAAAGACATGATAAAGAAAAGAATGTGTGCATGGGTGTGGGCCGTGCTTTTTTCGTGCGCGATGTTTCCCCAACGCCAACGGATGAACTTGCAAGGCAAATGGACATTCAAGTTGGATGTCAGGGGAAACGGGGAAGAAAGCGGTTTTGCCACAGCACCGTTTGCCGAGGAAGTGGTACTCCCGGGAACGATAGACACGAACCGGAAAGGATTCCGGCCCGCAAGGACGGACGAAACCACTTATCTCACACGGTTGCACGCTTATGTGGGCAAGGCTTGGTATAAGAAAGTGGTGGACATACCGGAAAGTTGGAAAAATAAAGTCGTGACACTGACTTTGGAACGTACGAAGCCCACTCGCGTGTGGGTGGACGGCAAGGAAGCCGGGACGGCATTTCCGTGCGCCAAGTGTACGACCTCAGCCGTTTTCTCACGCCCGGCCGGCATGAAATAGCCGTCAGGGTGGACAATGGCGAGTCCGTGCCGCCGGAATTGATCGGGTCTTCCCATGCCTATACGGAATCCACACAAACGAATTGGAACGGTATCATCGGCGACATTTTCCTGGAAGCGAAAGAACCGTTGCATTTGGCCGGTGTGCAGGTTTATCCGGATGCGGAGAAAAAGTCGGTCCGGCTGAAAGTGAGGCTGGCCTCGCCCGAAGAAATCCGGAACCGTATGCGGCTGGAAGTGCGCGCTACAGCATGGAATACGAAGAAAGAGCATCGCGTCCGTCCGCTTAAGTTCGGTTTGGAGAAGGGGCAGGCGGAATACGACTTCGATTTCCCGTTGGGCGAAGAAGCTTTGTTGTGGAGCGAGTACGACCCTGCGCTGTATCGGTTGGAGGTCGAACTGCCCGGGTATGACCGGCTGTCCGTCGATTTCGGTTTGCGAGACTTCCGTGCGGAGGGAAAGCATTTCGCGATTAACGGTATGACCACTTTCCTGCGCGGAAAACATGACGCCTGTGTGTTTCCTTTGACAGGACATACGGCCATGGATATGGAGACGTGGCGGCATTATTTCCGGGTGGCCAAATCTTACGGCATCAACCACTATCGTTTCCATTCCTGGTGTCCGCCCGAAGCCTGCTTTGAAGCCGCCGACATCGAAGGAATATATTTGCAGGCCGAACTGCCGTTCTGGGGATGGATGGGGAAGGACAACACCCGTTTGATTTCGTATCTGCGCGAAGAGGGTTTGCGCATTCAGCAGGAATACGGCCATCATGCTTCTTTCGTCATGTTTGCGTTGGGCAACGAACTGTCCGGAGATTTTGAAGTCATGCAATCTCTGGTCAATACTTTCCGGCAGGCAGACTGCCGGCATTTGTATGCTTACGGTTCCAATAATTACTTGGGTTTCAAAGGGCAGCTTCCGGGTGAGGACTATTTGGTGACGTGCCGTATTGGAGGTGAAAAGCCGCAGAGCCTCGACACGCATGTCCGTGGCTCGTTCTCATTTGCCGATGCGTACGACGGAGGGTATCTCAACCATACCTATCCCAATACGGTGATGGACTTCTCCGGAGCCGTAGCGCGGGCGGACGTTCCGGTGGTGAGCCATGAGACGGGACAGTTTCAGGTGTATCCCGATTATCGCGAGATAGCCAAGTACACGGGTGTCTTGTACCCTTATAATATGGAAGTCTTCAGGGACAGGCTGGCCCGTGCCGGGATGTCGGAACAGGCGGAAGATTTCTTTCTCGCTTCCGGGCGGTGGGCAGCCGAACTTTACAAGGCCGACATCGAAATGGACTTACGCACGGAGGGACTGGCCGGCTTCCAGTTGTTGGATTTGCAGGATTATCCGGGGCAGGGTTCGGCTTATGTCGGTATCTTGGATGCTTTTATGGACAGCAAGGGACTGGTTTCACCTGAGCGTTGGAGAGGATTCTGCAATGAAGTGGTTCCCTTGCTGCTGACGGAAAAATTCTGTTGGACGGAGGGGGAGACGTTGATGGCCCGGGTGAAGGTCGCCCATTATGGCGCACGTTCTTTGCAGGGAACCGAACTGGCATGGACGTTGAGGGACGAACAAGGGCACGTTGCCGGGAAGGGCGTGTGCCCCATAGTTTCTTCCGGACGGGGATTGCTGGAGGTCGGAGATATCCGGCAGCCGATTCCTGTGACCGGCAAGGCGAGGAGGTTGGATCTGGAACTGGCCATAGAAGGTACGGACTATAAAAATACTTATCCGCTTTGGTTCTATCCCGAGAACCGGAGCGCGGAAGAAAGCCATCCGGGCATCATGGTGGCTAAACGGTTGGACGGCCACGTGCTTTCGGCATTGGAAAACGGCGGGAAAGTATTATGGTTTCCCGAACGGGACCGCTATGCCTCCCAAACGGTAGGCGGGTTGTTCCAGACCGACTATTGGAATTACAGGATGTTCGAGACCATCAGCCGCAACAACCGGAAACCGGTCTCTCCAGGGACGATGGGGCTGCTGACCGACCCCGGCCATCCGTTATTCCGTTCCTTTCCTACGGATTTTCATACGAATTGGCAATGGTTTCCTATTGTGAAGCAGAGTTATCCCTTGGTTCTGGACCATTTTCCGAAGGGCTACCGTCCCATCGTACAGGTTATCGACAATATCGAGCGGAACCATAAGTTGGGGCTGATATTCGAACTGGCGGTAGGGAAAGGGAAATTGCTGGTGTGCATGTCGGATCTTGAGGCGGTGGATGACAAGCCTGAAGTACGTCAGTTGTATCGCAGCATGTTGGATTATATGGCATCCAGTGATTTCAATCCGAAGGCCGCTGTAAGCAGCGGTGAATTGCTTCGCTTGCTCCAGATGCGGCCAGAGGAAACAAAACGGGAAGAGTTGAGGAATATATCTTTTGAATAGGAAAAGGGGAAGGCGCGTCCTTCCCCTTTATCGTATCCGTTTGCATTTTCCACTGAACTCCGCTATCTGTAGCCGGATGATTTCCGTGCGGTGGAATGACTTTTCCGCATATTTTTCCCCGGCGGCCAGATGTTCCGGTGTGTATTTCTCCATCAGCAACCGGAGGGCGTGCATCCGTTCTTCCGGCGAAAGACCTGTCCGTGCCCGGCATGTCAAAACGATGGAGGAATAGTTTGTGGAAAATTGTTCGGGTACGACATGGGTATTCCCAATCACACAGAAAGACACCTCCGGATAGAGGGCGATGCAGTCGAGCTTGCGGCCCTGTGGGGCGCAGTGGATATAGATGTTTTCTTGCCCGTCCCAAACGAAATTGAGCGGGATGCCGTAGGCGCCTCCCGTGGGTGTTGTCATGGATAGTACGCCGTATTCGCCTTCGCGGAGCAGGGCGTATGCACGGTCTTCCTCCAAAAGGCGGTCCTGCCGCCTTACGTTGTCGTTGTTGTATTTCATTTCCTTTTTATTGGCTTTTATACGGATAAACGTTGGTTTGCCCCGTTTTATTTTAGCGGGAAGGGCATTTTTCATTGTCAGCCTTCCTTTCCGTGGAAAAAGTCCGCTTTTCTTTCCGTTTTTGCAAGCGTAAGGAGCCGTGTGGGGATGTCGTTTCGGAGGATGCCGCAGAACTGAAAATCGTTTGGCTGAGAATGAAAAATCGTTTGGCTGAGAATGATTTTTCAATCGGCGCAGATTTTTTGAGGCTCTGTTGTCCGGAACTTGGAGCTTGAAGGTGCGGAGAAAAGAAGAAAGCCTGTCCGTGCCGGTAACGAAAGGCACGGACAGACTTTTATAAAGGATTTTTGTCGGAAGTTACAAGGACTTGATATCTCCGAACGGGAAGTTGATACCGATACTGATGTTCATATTTGCATTATTCACCGGAATGAATTGCGGAGTTACCTTGAAGAACTGGTGGTTGCTACCCAAGAAGAGGCTGAATCCTTTTCCGTGGTAGTTGGCTATCCATCCGAAAGACGAGCCGAAAGATGAAATGGCATAGCTGATAGAGGCATCGAAGCACTTCACCGGAGCCACGTTGGCCGAGAAACGGCCTTCCGACCAAGAATATTGACCGTTGATACGGGTGGATTCCAAAAAGCCGAATTTCAGTTTGTCATAGAACGGGAAAGTATAGAGCGCACCGATGTTCAGTGTAGCTCCCAAAGCCTTGGTGTGCTTGTCCTTACCCTGTACTTTCATTTGAAATAAGTCTTCCAGGTCGTCCGTCAGGTTATCTATCTGGTCTTCGATGGACATGCCCGGAGCGGCTTTGTCCGAATCGAACGGAATGTCATGGAAACCATCGAATTCCCACGGCTCCATAGCCATAGCCGATTGTACGGCATTCTTGTAGCTTATCCATCCTAAATCGAGCACAGCCATGGAAAGCTCCAAATCCTCGCGTAACTGGTAAGTCGCACCGAGGTCGAAAGCCATGCCGAAGCCTCCGATGGCATTGCCGGTTCCGATGTTGTCGAAATCGAGTTCTTCTTCCGTTTCCTGATGTATGTTACCGTAATCGTCCGTGACGTCTTTGGTTTTGAGTTTGGTCGGTATGTCTACGATACCGGCTGTGGAAAACTCGCCATCGCCGGACACAAGCCATTTGTCGTCGGACATGACAAGTTTCATGTCGTTGATATGGAAGTCGGCATTGTAGATACCCAATAGGAATTTTACTTTGGCACCGACCGTCAACTTGTCCATAATCTTGCGTGAATGCCCTAAGGCGATTTCCGCATAGCTGTTGGAGTACATGCCCATGTCTTCCAGATTGTATTCCGAATGTCCGCCTTGCATACCCACTTTGGCAAACTCGAACAGGTCCTTAGGCAAGTTTGCGCGTGTACCGCTTTTTATGGAGAGGTCGAACGTATTGAAACCGCCCCACTTGTGGAACCCGAAGGAAATGATGTTCATATCTACGTCGAGGTTCAGACGGTTACGGTTTTTCAAGCCGTCCAGGAACTCACCGCTGCTGACGCTTCCGTTCAGGAATGTCGTGAGGTCACCGTTAGGCAGTTTGTACAGAAAGTTGGACACACCGATGTTGGACTGTAGGCCGATATTGAAATTGCCGAGTACAGGCATACCTACGTAGTTACGTTCACTGGCGAATGCCGGGTTCATCTGATGGCGGTAAGTGTATCCCTCAAGGAAATAGGCCGAACGCAAACTGTTCTGCGTCCACGTTGAAACAGCGGGAATGGAAACTGCAAAGAGCAGGGCTGCTGCGATTTTATTTCTTCTTTTCATAATTTTATTCCGTTATAAAAATGAGATATTAGTTCAAGTCTACCGTTACTCCGTCTTTGATGCGGATACGGATATTGGAGAGTTTCAGTGTCATGCCTTTGTTCAGCGTGGCATTTTGGTTGACACCTTCCATGTTGGCCGTGAAGTTGACAATCAGTCCGTCGAGGTCTTTCATGTCTCCGCTTTCGCATACGATTTCCAATTGAATAGGACTTTCGGTAGCCGTTCCGCCGTTTTCGCCTGTCAGTTTCAGACCCGGGGCAATCGTGTTCTTGACCGGATTAACCGTTACGTTGGGATATACGTTGCCGTTCCGGTCTATGGCTTGTGCGTTAAGCTCGAAGTTGAGTGGAATACCGTTCAAGGCATCCATTTCTACTATGGCTTTTTTGATGGTGATGTCTTCAAGGTCACCACCCCAATCGTTGATGGTATCTTTATATACGATGTTCAGTTCGTTTCCGAATTGCAACGGGGCATTCAGTTCGTAAATGGTGTTTACTTCATAATTGGCACCGTCGTTGCCGAGTATCACTTCCGTATCGTGTTGGAGAGCCTTGGCTTCTACGTCGGTAAGTTTGATTTCGTCCGGAATGTTACGTATCAGGTTGTACAAATTGTCACCCAATACGATATTCTTGGCACCTGCGGGAAGGTTATTCATTGCAATGCGTGAGAGATAGTATTCCGAAGTGGCATTTCCGGAGAGAGTGATAGTCTGGTCTGTATTTTCATTGATATTGGTACCGATTTGGAAACCTTCATTGAACACTCCGTCTTTGGTCCATGTCATGCGTGCTTTTAAGTTTACATCGGCCGGACTTCCGTTTTCGAGTTTCAACTTGATGTACGGGTTTTCCAAGTCCAGATTCACGTCGTCTTTCAAGAAATCAGGTATACCTTCCACGGTAATCGGGTCTACATTGATATCAATCTTCGGGTCTACGATTCCCGTTACGCTCTGCAACGTGATGTCGGGCACTTCCGTGTCGGTAATCAAGTTCACTTGAATATTTCCGGCCGGAACACCCGGGGTCGTAGCCGTACCGTTGGCTATGACATTCGTTTGCAATTTGAAATGCCCCGGTTGATATATTCTATTCCTTGGCCTTCAGGGAAATTCTGTATACGCTTGAAGTGTACGGGTATTTTTAGCGTTTCTCCTTTGCGTATCTCTTGGTCGTGCTTAAACTCAATGGTTTGCGCCTCTCCGGCCTTGATGCCATAGTTTTCCGGGTCTCCTAATTCGAAAACCAATCCGTTGGGTTGGGACTGGCCTTCCAAGGTCATTTCTATATTGAATCCTTTTTTCAAGGTAATGACATCTACGTTTTGGCTTGTCTGGCTGAAGCTGAGCGTCAGATTGGCCGTGAAATCCACATTTGCGGATGTGAGCGACACGATATCCGTGGTTACGTCGTCTTTCGAGAAAATGAAGTCCGTGGTCACATCGTTTACTTCTGCTTCCACTTCTTCACTTGTGGCTGCCGGTGTGTTGAAGTATAGTGTTGTCGTCGTCGGATTGCTTGCCGGGGCGTTGATGTGTACGGGGTCTATTTCCACATCGGTTTCTGTGGTATCGGCTTTGTTCAGAGCGTAATTACCTTGTGCATCGGTTTTTACTACGCTGTTGTCTTCCAAATCCATAATTTCTTCCAACGTGAATTCTTCCGTTCCGCTGCCCGGAATGCTGAGGTCTCCGCCCACGGTGATGGTCATGTCAATGTCCTTGGTGAGGTCATAACTGTCATCCACGCAGGATGCGAAGAAGAACGGAGATAAGGCGGTTGTCCATAATGACGCCTTGATGAGTCTTCGTTTGTTCATAATTAATAATGTTTTGAAGTTATTTCTGAATCTAAATAATACTAACGTATCTTCTTGACTAAATGTTTAGCTTAACCGGCGACAAAGATATTTAAAATAAATATAATAAAGCTATATTTCTTGAAATATTTTAGAGGAAAAACTATTTTTCACGGGAGTTTCTTTATTTTTCTCTTCTCCTGATTACTTTTCTGAGGTGTCAGGACGTGCAATCGGGCTTTTTTGCTTAACTTTGCAACCAAAGTATTTATTCTAATCTGTTACAAATAGTAATTATGTCTATTTCATTCTTTAGAACTCCCGGCGGGAGCGTCATCGCTACAGAGGCGGACCATCGTCTCAATGCGGAGGAAATCGAAAAATTATGTTGGCTCTACGGTGGTGCCACGGTGGAAACCGAAGACGGACTGAAAGGTTGTTTCGTAGGTCCGCGTCGTGAGATGATTACTCCGTGGAGTACGAATGCCGTTGAGATTACTCAAAACATGAGCCTCAGCGGTATTTCTCGTATAGAAGAGTATTTCCCCGTGAAAGACGAACATGCCGAGCACGACCCGATGCTGCAACGTATGTACAAAGGTTTGGACCAGAATATTTTTACGGTTGATATCCAACCGGCACCCATTGTGTATATAGAGAATCTGGAAGAATATAACGAACAGGAAGGGTTGGCACTCTCGCCCGAGGAAATCGAATACCTGCATCAGGTGGAAGGCCAATTGGGGCGTAAGCTGACGGATTCGGAGGTGTTCGGTTTTGCGCAAATCAACTCCGAGCATTGCCGTCATAAGATTTTTGGCGGCACGTTCATCATCGACGGGAAGGAAATGGAGTCTTCTTTGTTTCAGATGATTAAGAAAACGACACAGGAGAATCCGCATAAAATCATTTCGGCTTACAAGGACAATGTGGCTTTTGCACAAGGGCCGGTGGTGGAACAGTTTGCGCCGAAAGACCATTCCACGTCCGACTATTTTGTAATCAAAGATATCGAGTCGGTGATTTCCATTAAGGCGGAGACGCACAACTTTCCTACCACGGTGGAACCTTTCAACGGGGCTTCCACGGGAACGGGCGGTGAGATACGCGACCGTATGGGCGGAGGTGTCGGTTCATGGCCGATAGCCGGGACGGCGGTTTACATGACTTCTTATCCGCGTACGGATGAGGAACGTGATTGGGAGGACATCTTGCCGGTGCGCCAGTGGTTGTACCAGACTCCGGAACAGATTCTGATCAAGGCGTCCAACGGTGCTTCCGATTTCGGTAACAAGTTCGGACAGCCGCTGATTTGTGGTTCTGTACTGACTTTCGAACACGAAGAGAACAACGAAAAATATGCTTACGACAAAGTCATCATGCTGGCAGGAGGTGTAGGTTACGGTACACAGCGTGATTGCCTGAAAGGTACTCCGGAAGCTGGTGACGAAATCGTCGTACTCGGTGGTGACAACTACCGCATTGGTCTGGGAGGTGGTTCTGTATCTTCCGTAGATACCGGACGCTACTCTTCTGGTATCGAGCTGAACGCCATCCAGCGTGCCAACGCCGAAATGCAGAAGCGTGCCTACAACGTGGTACGTGCCTTGTGTGAGGAAGATGTGAACCCGATTGTATCTATCCACGACCACGGTTCTGCCGGACACGTAAACTGTCTGTCTGAGCTGGTGGAAGACTGCGGTGGTCTGATTCACATGGACAAGCTGCCTATCGGCGACGAAACCTTGTCGGCCAAGGAAATCATCGCCAACGAATCACAGGAACGTATGGGCTTGCTGATTGAAGACGAGGCCATCGAACATGTACGCAAGATTGCGGAACGTGAACGTGCCCCGATGTACGTGGTGGGTGAAACGACCGGCGACCATCGCTTTGCCTTCGAACAGGCTGACGGCGTACGTCCGTTCGACCTTGCCGTAGACCAGATGTTCGGTTCTTCTCCGAAAACATATATGGTGGACAAGACCGTAGAACGTCACTATGAAAACGTTTCTTACGATGTCACCAAACTGAATGAATATTTGCGCCGCGTACTGCAGCTGGAGGCCGTAGCCTGCAAAGACTGGTTGACCAACAAGGTAGACCGTTCCGTGACAGGTAAGATTGCCCGCCAGCAGTGCCAGGGCGAATTGCAGTTGCCGTTGAGCGACTGCGGTGTGGTAGCCCTCGACTACCGTGGCGAGAAAGGTATCGCTACTGCACTGGGACACGCTCCGCAGGCTGCCTTGGCCAA
>ENA-ORRN01000670-ORRN01000670.1-human-gut-metagenome-genome-assembly--contig:-NODE-670-length-26310-cov-4.144468_pt1 | contig 26310 bp, 14 predicted proteins | sample MGYA00242174_ERZ509132 | MGnify/ENA primary metagenome ERZ509132 (study PRJEB26280, sample SAMEA2338671) | human gut metagenome | biome: human gut; feature: human-associated habitat; material: faeces... | reverse complement strand
CCTTCCCCCGTGTCGTTCTTTTTACTTATGATATATTCCGTCGGGCGGGAAGGCTGTTAAAAGTCGATCATCTGATATTTATATACTTATTTCGAGACCGAGGAAGCCCCTCTTTGCCGTTTTAAGCGTATTAAAAAAACAACAAATCGTGGCGACGGCATTTCCCCCAATTTAACCAAAAACTTAGATAAAGTCCGCCGAGTAGGAACACTTTTTGCCATGCAGTTTAAATGTCGAGTTGAAAAATAAGAAAGTTCGCGCCCTATGTAGAATATGGGATAAGTGAAAACGGTTGTATGCGGGAGAGATGTCGCCAGCCCAAAGTGATAATTTTTACGGAATAAATGGCGACAAAGAGGGGCAAACGACCACATAAAATAAGAATGGATTAAACCACAAAAATTAGTCTATAAATCGATTACCTGATATTTTCGCAACTTATTTTAGGTCTACTTGCGCCCCTCATTCGGCGCATACGCCGACACCTTCCCCCGTGTCGTTCTTTTTACTTATGATATATTCCGTCGGGCGGGAAGGCTTTCTGCCGATACACTTCACGAGAACGTTCTTTGTGTAGCTTATAATCAAAACGAGGGCGCGCCGCCTTACACGCGACGCGCCCCACTGTTTCTAATCCCCTATAAAAATCTGATGATCGTTTTTCAATTCTTAATTGGTAGCATACTCATGACAATACTAAGCACACTATCAAAAGTATACCGTTCAAATAGAATTATGTTACTTCAATCAAAAATTATGCTTTGTAATATGCAGAGCCTTCTCCACCATTACTACCCTTTTTTTGATCACCGCCCCAAACATTCCACTTTTGAGCGTTACCTCCAGCACCAGCACTACCACCAGAGGAAGAAACACTGTTGGAAACAGAATATGTATTGGAATATCTTATTCCGTGTCCACCATTACCGCCATTTCCGCCAATGCCTGCGTTATTCTTTGTTTTATAACCGTAACCACCGTTACCGCCATTTCCTGCTTTAATAGCAACATTGCCGATAATTGTGCAGGAAGTACAAGAGATCGCGTCTGCGCCATTACCCCCAGAACCAGCGGTTCGTAAAGAGTTTGCTCTACCCGTGTCGGAGCTTGTGTTGCCACCATTGCCACCATTGCCGCCTTTTATTGTCATAGTGCCACTTGTATTGATGATAAGAACGTTAACACTAATAGCAACTTGCCCGTCTCCACCTGCAGCATATTGACCGCCATTGCCGCCATTTGCACCGCTTATCGATAAGTTTCCGCTACCAGTAATTTCAGTGTTTGCTAACTGACTTAAAGCAGATCCACTGCTAGATGATATTTCATTATCACCGATAAATTCCATGTTTAAGTTGAAATTTTTACATTCATATCCCCAAATCGTATTCGACGTTCCTTGAAACTTAAAATCTTTGAATTTCAGATTCAAAGTTTGCCCATCATCAAAGAGACATAAAACAATTGATAAGCCTGTAAACGTAACACGCGAATTTCCAATGAAATAAATTTCAGTAATGGAATTGCTTACTTCAAGATTTGTGTTTCCACCTTCGTTACGAACGTTATCACCATCGGGATCTATTGCTGCACTATAATTGTACGTTCCAGCAGGGTATCCCGACCAATCAATAATCACTCTATTTCTATCGCCAATAGCACTTATTTTTGGTGTTTCCTCAAGCGTGTTATAGCAAATAACTAAATCCCATTTTGCAAAAAGCTCAATATCTCTCGGATTCTCGTTTAAATCATTAGCAAACGGTTTTGTAAATTCAGCATCTTCATACCATCCAAGGAAGTAGTTATACTCGGGATAAGAAGAGTATTGCAGATCAGAAATGGTGCAGTCTTCCTCGATATTGTAATAATCAACAGGATAATTTCCACCGTCAATCTTTACACCACCGTTGAACTCATACGAAATTCTATAATCAACCTTTTCCCATTTTGCATACAGACAAACAATTGCGCCGTCTTCCGTGGTGAGATTTTTAACTGTTGCTTTGTCTCCGTATAAGACGTTGCCGTCTGCCGATGTCGCCCAGCCGATAAATCTGCAACCTGTTTTAACAAACGTGTTTTCGTTAAGCTGAATTTTTTCATCATAATTAAGTTCGTTGTCGGTCATCGTTCCCGCTCCGCCGTTAGGGTTGTAAGAAACGGTGTAAGTTATCGGCGACCATTTCGCATAAAGAGTTGTCACTTTTTCTGTAGAAAGATTTTCAAAATTGCTGTCGTTGAAAATTGTTGCGTCGGTTACTTTATTTTTAAAACTTTCTTCTTTATACCAACCGATGAGTTTATATCCTTCGCGGTCTACAGATGGGAAATTAACTCCGAGCGTGGCGTTATAATTGATTTTTCTGTCGTCGATTTTAATGTCGCATCCGCTGTCAAATTTAACCGTTAAAAGATTGTTTGCCCACTTTGCATATAAAGTCATGTTTCCTTTAACTTTATCGTTTGCAAAGTCAAACAAAACGGTTCTATCGGGGTCGATATACCAACCCGCAAACTCCGCGCCAACCTTTGAACATACAGGAGCTTCAATAAGCGAATTATATTTTACCGTGACTTGATTTTTACCGCTAACAATAGAACCGCCGTCCGGATCGAACGTTACGGTGTAAGAATTGATATTCCATTTAAGGTAAATCGTCGTATCTTCGGTTATAGCTTTGGAGAAATCAAACGGGGTAGTCAACTCTTCATTAGCATAAAACCCGTCAAAGGTATAGCCTTCAAGCGTTGGATCGTCGGGTCTTGCAAATACTTCGTTATAATTTACTTTAACGCTTTCAAGCGCACCACCCGCAATGTTGGAAGAAAACGAAATCGTCGGGCAGAACGTATCCCATTTTGCGTAGAGAATTGTGTCTGCTGTTATTGTCTGACGTCCGAACTTAAATTTATTTTCTTCTGAGCAGATTTCATCGGTGTACCAGCCTTTGAAAACATAACCTTCTTTATAAATTTGTTCCGGGGCTTCAAGGATATCCCCGTTGCAAACTTTAATTGCCGATAAAGCTTCTCCGTCTTTTGTTTTTCCGCCGTCGCAAGCAAATCTTACAGTGTAACTTCCTAAAACTTTAATTGCTAAGTCTTTTGAGAAGCCGCCGCCGATGTCTACGTTTATATAAATGATGGTGTTGTGAGGTATACCGTCCTTAATATAAATCGAGCCGTCACCGGAATTATATTTTAGATCGTATAATTCACTATCCTTAATTGTGACGCTTTTTGATATCGGGGCATCTTCTGGATCTACAATTGCTTTAATATAAATTGTTGACCCCGCCATTGCGACATTGTCCTTTAACGGTTTTTTATTTTCATCAAGCAATACAACTGAAAAGTCGTTAATCTTCGGAGGCTCTTTAATATTAAACATTTTAAGAGTTTCTCTGTATGCTTCATCGCCGTATTTTGTAAAATACTCGGATATTTCTTTTTTTCTGGCTTGCTCTTCATTGCTGTCGCCGAGAAGATTCCATATCGGATAAAGTGAATTTATATCGCATATACCTATAAGAGCGGGACTTTCCTCGATTGTTGACAACCACTTCTGATAATTTGTTAAGATTGCCTTTTCATTGTTCATTGCAACGCTCCCGCCGCCTATAGTGTTAGCCTCGGTATGTATTGTACAGTTATTGGAGGTTGCTTTTGAAGAAATTTCCGCACTGGCATCAACATTAACATCGACAGACCATGCTTTTAAAGTAGTATCCATGCTTGCGGATAATTTTTGGGTATCGATAACTTTGTCGCTAAGCATGGTATAGTTGATATCAAAACGACCACCCATCGCCGCGCTTGTAATCAAATGCGTTCCATAATATTGAAATAAAGACGGGATGTCAAGGTTCATCAAATCTCTTTTAAAAGAATCCGACAACATGTTTTTATATTCTTGAAAATCACATTGAAGATAAAGACGATAATACGTTGTTGAATGGCGATACTCGTAGAATAACGCGCTTGCCGTAGATTCCGATGTCGATTCATATTTTCCTTTGAGCGAAGCGGAAAATGCTTTTTTTACTTTAAGTTTAGATTCTAACTTTGCCATAAAGTTCTCCTGATAACTTTCCATGGAGTTACCGGATATGTATTCATCGTTAGTGTTCCTTTCTTTGTTTATCAATAAGCGTTGCTGCTTCAACTTTTCCGTATCGAAGATAGGGTATTGCCATTTAACTTCGTTTGCGTTTACATAGGAAGAATCGATTACATTGTAACCATACCCGATGTAAGCTTCTTTTGTTAAAATGTCTTCAAATTCGCCGAAAAGTTTTGTTTCGGTTTGTTTATCTCCTTCATCCGCTTTTGCGCCCGTAAACTTAATCGTAACGCCTTCAGAATAATCGCTATCCGAAATATTGATTTTGTCAGATTTTGCTTTGACAAAAACTTCGTAAGTGCCGTTGGTTTTTAAAATTTTCTTTAAATCACACGCAACGGTCGAGCGTTCATAATCTTTTTCCTCTATAGTAACTATGTAGGAAGCGGCATTCGGAACGCTGTTCCAACGAAGGACGTTATCTTCGTCAAGATAAATCCCCTCGGGCGTCTGTAATTTGCCTGTGTAGTCGTTGAGCGCCGAAGTAATTGAGCTTGGCGAACAAGAACAAGCAAACATTGCCATGGTAACGATTGCTACAATGGCGAGCATAATTTGAAACAATTTTTTCATCTCTTTTCTCCTTTTGCCGAACTTTTTCTTTCAGCCCTTAAAATTTCAGTGTTTATTCGTCTTCGGCAGATTTGTTTTTTATTAAGTATAACATATCGCACTTGGTTGCTTTAATATTATATCCTACAGAATGTAGGAAGTCAACAGTTTGTAGGAATAATTTGGTAAAATTTTACATTATGACAAATAATGTGATAGGCAACAGAATAAAAGAATTAAGGACAGAAATGAATATTTCACAAAAAACGCTCGGAGAAAAGCTCGGATATTGCAACCAGACCGTAAGCTTCTGGGAGTCGGGGCAGAGAGAGCCGTCGTTAGACGCGGTGGTTAAGCTCGCGACTTTTTTTAAAACATCAACCGATTATCTTCTCGGCTTTTCCAATTATTGAAGAAACCGAGCAAGCGAAGCTGCGAAAAACAGCCGATTTAAAAGCGGGTTTATAAAAAACAACCAATTAAAAAAGTGAGATTTTGACGTATTGTCATAACCTCACTTTTTTTGTGCAAAAAATGTTCCGATACAACGAATTGTATAAAACAATGCAAAAATATACACTTTACGATAAGACAAACAAAACCGAATCCCGTATCCGATTTTCAACTGTCGTATCGATGAAAAAAGATCAAACAACCATAATTTCGATTATTCGGAATTCACACCCGCTATATATTAACGCCTGAAAATATAAAACAGCCGACGCTTTAACACGCGCCGACTGTCTTTGTTTTTCGCGCCGATAAACGGTATTTTCATTAAATAGAACCGTTATCGATAAACGACGCGTTTTTCGTTTTTTATAATTTATTCGAGAATGTTCGTAGTAATAAAATCTACGCCCCAAGAAACAAGCTTTTCCGCATGCTCGAGGTCGTTCACTATCCAACAGTTGATTTTTATGCCGCGGCGTTTGAGTTCGGCAATATTCTCCTCGTTTAAAGACATATAGTCGGCGTCGATTTCAAGCGAATTGTTCTCGCATATATCCATAATCCCGGAATTTATCGGTCCTGTGAGAAGTTGGAGCGGATGGTTCGGTAATATCTTTCTCAGACGAATCATATTGTCGGGGAAAAACGATATAAAAATGACGTTCTCAAACTGCTTTTCCTCTTTCGCTATTTCTATAATCTCTTTGAGTTGCTCGTCGGTGTATTCCACTTTAAGCTCGAGAACGCTTTTCTTGCCGTAACGCCTGCAAACGTCGAAGTACTCCCTCAAAGTCGGAACAGCCATATACTCCACCGTATCGCCCTTCTCGATTTTTCTGACTTTACGCAAATCTTCGTACAAATAGTCCTTTATTTCGATATCTTTACCGAAAATACGACTTAAATTACCGTCGTGACTGATTACGTACTTGCCGTCTTTGGTAAAGTGAACGTCCGTTTCTATGCCGTAATAACTTCGGTTGCCTGCGGCAACGAAAGCGCACTCCGTGTTTTCGGTTTCAAGCCCCGAAAGTCCTCTGTGCGCGATCATTAAAACGCCCGTTCCCTTTTTATCTAATTTTATCGTATCGGATAGTATTTCTTCCATAATTATTCGGGTTTATCCTCTAAAACAAGGTCGTAGTCGCCGAGTTTGTTGACTTTGAAACCGTTTTTCTTATACTCGTCGTAATTGAACGCTTCGAGTTCGTCTATCGCGAGTTTGTGGAACTCGTAGAAATTATGCCACCAGGTCTGATCGGAACCGAGTTCAGCCGAAAGATATGCGTCCGCGATATCGCAACCCATTGCGGGAGCGACGTAAAACGCGCCCATCGCAAGAACGTTTACGCCGTTACCCGTGATTGCTCTTCTCGCCGCGGGAACACTTTCCACAACGCCCGCGTGAACGTGCGGGCATTTGCTCGCCGCGATATGAATACCCATACCCGTGCCGCAGAACAGAAGCGCTCTTTCATACTCGCCTTCCGAAATCATCGCGCCGACTCTTAGTCCCACTCTGTGGAACATAAGGTCGGTGTCGTTGGGGTCGCTGTCCTTTTTAACGCCCATATCGAGGATTTTCCAACCTTTCTTTTCGAGGTGCGCAACAACCGCCTCTTTAAGAGGGAAGCCCGCGAAATCCGCGCCTACTACAAGATATTTGTCTTTAACTGTCTTCATTTTTCCTTAAACTCCTTATTTGTTTTTATTTTTTACGGGAACGTAAACGCCGCCCCGCAATTGTCTTTTAACAATCACGCGAAATTTTTTATCGCAAAACCGATATATCTTTAATCCCGAAAGGTATAAGTCTTTTTTGCCCGTCGTAATTTTTGTTCGTTCCGTCGTCGTTCCAACCTCCGCGAAGAGTGAATGCGTCGCTGCCTACTCCGCTCTCTTCTTTTCCTCTATAATAGAAAGGACCGAAAGCGTTTCTGAGCGAGGAATAACATTCAATCTTAACGGTCTTTTTGCCGCTTACCCCCCTAACGGTAACGCCGTCCGTCAGCAATACTTCGTAATTTTTGCCGTCAATCGTCAGCGCGCACGCCGTGAAATCTCCCTTCGGAGCAAACCTGACGGGTGTGCCGTCGAAATCGTAATCGAAAGTATATACAGCTTTGCCGAAGAAATTTTCAAGCCCCTGCGAAGTCAGATCGCCCGCAACCTTGCGCTTTTTGGCGACAATCTTTCCGTTTTCGCAGTCGAAATCTCCACGGACGAAAATCTGCTCGATACCCGTTTCGTATGCGATGCAGTTACGCAAACTTTCGGGAACGGTCGGGTCGTAAAGAATTTTACCCACTCTTTCGCCGTCCTCGAAATCTATCGTATACGAGAGAACGTTCTCACCTTTTTTTATGTTTATATCCGAATACTCGTATCCTATATCGTTTGCAGACTGTTTAAAATTAAGTTTTTCGCCGTTAAACGACTTATAGCCCGCCTTTTGCTTTTCGATTATGAGTTTTGCGGGATAATTTCCGTCGCTTATGAACTTAAAGAAAACCTCGGCTTTTCCGCAGAACCCCGATTTTACGAGTCGCTCGTAAACGCCGTGAAAATAACCTTCAAAGGTCCTTCCGTTCTCCGTTTTAACCGTAACGTTGTCTACAACGAGCGTATTCTCGTCCGCCGAAACGTACTCGGGAACAATCGCCGAAAAAAGCGACAAATCTTCGCTATTGCCGATATCGCCGAGTTCAAAGATTATACCCGAACGTGCGGGAATAATATTTTCCGTTTTACCGCCGTGATATTCGCCCGCTTCGCCGATAGTCAGATCATAAGCAGAAAACTTCTCTTTTGTCGTCATCGTTACGGGTTTTTCGCTCTCGTTGACGACGAAAACGAATTCTCGCCCGTCAATCGTTCTGTATGAATACGACGGTTCGCCGTCGAACGCTATCTCGGTCGGCTTTTTGAGTTTATCGAAATCGGATACGAGAGGAAGGGTGACTTCCGCTCTCTTTCCGTCTATAAATTCGGGCAAAGTTCTGCCGAAAATCTCGCCGCCCTCTGCCGAAAACTCTTTCAAAAGAGAAAGCGTTGAGCTTTTCATTTCCTTTGCGGGGTTTAAAACAACCTGCGAATAACTCTTTTCGCCGATTATAAGTTTGCCGTTTTCTACGCGCCCGAGTTTTTCGGCTATCTTCTCGTTTATGAAGTGGTAAGAAACGCCGCGTTTTTTGAGTTCTGATAAAAGCCCGATAAACGGCACGTCGACTTCCGTTCTCGATTTGTCTTCACTAAGCCTTAAATAGTCGAGATAAATACTCTCCATAGGCGTTACGACGGCGACTTCGGTTTTCTCTTCCGAATTCGCTATCATATAGCCGAGCTTTGAAAAATATTCGTTAAACGACTTATAGAAGGACTTCCACGGCATGATTCTGCCGAACGACGGCGGACAATCTATCTTGCCGAGCTTCGAGAAGGTGTAGTTATAAAGGTGTTGACACATAAGGTCCACGCCGTAAACGTACTGTTTATCCGCTATTAGTTTAAGTTCCTTAGGCGTTACGCCGTAACCCGAACAACCGAACGTTTCGGTCAGCACAAGTTTCTTTCCCGTCTGCGCCGCGACCGAACCTATCGATTTTGCGGAAATTTCCGCCGTGCCGTCGCGCGCTAAGTTGTCTATCGCGGGAATATGCTCGTAAAGGTAGCTCGTCGCGCAGTCCGCTCCGCCCCACATCTGCGTGAAGAAAAACGTTTCCTCAACGCTATGCCCCGTGAGCAGAATTCCGTGACTATCGCACCAATCGTATAGCCGTTTATAGTAATTTTCGCAATATAATTTGTTTAAAAGATTATAATATTTAACTCTGAACGGATAACCTTTTTCGTTCTGCACGAAAAGCCGGATAAGTCCGTCTTTCAGATTTTCGCCGTATGCCTTGCGGTATTCTTCCTCGCAAACGGACGATATCGGCGTTTCGTAACGATAATATTGCGGTTCGTCGGTGAAAAAGCCCGCAAGTTCTTTCCCGAACGAGTTTTTAAACCTCGCGTAATATTTTTCGTGAGTTTCATTTATGAAAAGGTCGGTAACGTGCGGATTAAGTATATCGCAATATGCGTCCGATAACAATTTGTTTATCGTGTGATATTCTTTTTCGCCCGAAACGGCTGCTTCCGTACGCACGAAATCATCGCCGCGTCTGACAAAAACGGCAAACGCCGAATCGTCGAAATCGGGCTTCACCTCATAGCGAAGAAATCCCGCGCGGTTTTTTTCGTCCTTTAAAAGTTTACCGCCGACAAAACCGCTCGGCCAACCGTACTCGTCGTACAACCAGACTTTAAGACCGAGTTCTTTCGCCTTTTCGAGAGCGGCTTTTACCATATCGAACCACTCGTCCGAAAGATACGGCGTTTCAAGTCCCGCCCTGGCGTGGAATATAAAGCCGCCGAGTCCGAAATTTTTCATTTCGGAAATCTGCCGCTCTATTTCGTTCCGTTCGAGTTTCGAGTTTATACTCCAGAACGGAACTGGTTTAAAAGCCTTTAAATCGGCATTTTTCAATATCTCTGAAATGTTGTTCATAAATTTATTTATAAGCCGATAAACATAGCGTTTATCGACTTATAGCCTTATATTTTAATGTCGTATACGCCGTGAACAAGAGTTTTTTCAACGCCCTGAGCCTTGAAACGAGCGGTAACTCCGCAAGGGATTTCAACGTGGTAAACGGTAGAGTCTCCGTTCTGTTTCCAGCATGAAACAATCTTACCTCTCACCGTATCGAAGCTGCAATTCACATAAGTCATACCCGACGGCTTCACGGGCGAAATTGTAATTTTATCGCACGCAAACGCATTATCGTCCACGGTTATGCCGCCGAGGAAGGCGTAGAAAAACGCGTCGTAACTTCCGAACATCGGGTGGTCGAACGAATCCATCTCGTTGGACATCTCGCTTTCCCATCTCTCCCACACCGACGTTGCGCCGTTTTCCACCATATATCCCCAACCGGGATATTCGGGATTTTCGAGGATTTTAATCGCCGCATCCTGATACCCGAACTCTCCGAGAACGTAGAACAGGTGCCTGTACCCGACGTTTCCGCAAGTCGAATGATAATTTCTCGCGATAACGTCTTTAACGACGTTTTCCGCGATAGCCGCCCTGTCTTTTTCGGGGGCTACTCCGAGGGTTAACGGCATTGCGTTTTCGGTCTGCGTACCGCCGGCGTAAGAATGAGTTTTCTCGTTATAATACTTGGCGTTAATCGCCTTTTTAACCTCTTCCGCTCTCGCGGCGTAAAACTTCTCGTCCTCTTTCTTTCCCGCAACTTCGGAAATCTTAATCATAAGTTTAAGATGCCAGTAAAGAGAGAGCGTGGAGACGAAGAGATTGTCCGCCTTAACGCCGAAACACGTGGGATTGACCCAATCGGCATAGTAAGAATAGGTCATTACGCCGTTTTCGGTTTTGGAAAGGAGGAAATCGACCCACTTTTTAAGGTTAGGATATTCCGTTTTTATTACCGAATCGTCGCCGTATAAAGAATAGCAGTAAAGGGGCATCAAAAGATAGACCACGCACACGGGGTCGGCGGGTCTGCCGCCCGTATAGAAAGGCGCGGTGTCGCCTATCTCGCCGCCTTTAAGCTGAGTGTCGGTTATATCTGCGGTGAACTTCGGGAAAAACGAAGACATATCGCAGTTGTAAACGGTCTGATAAAGCCTTGCGCCGAGGTCGTTGAGCCAGCCGAATCTTTCGTCTCTCTGCGGGCAATCGGTCAAAATGGAATGTTCGTTGTTATGCTCCGTTCTCACGGCGATTTTGTGCAGATAATTGAGTTTTTCGTCGGAACAAGCGAAATTTCCGACTATTTTCGTATCTGTGTGAACATGTTTCGCGACTATCTTTTTAACCGTCGCTTTGCCCGAAATCTCGACTTTTACATACTGAAAACCGTGATAAGTGAACCTCGGCATATATTTTTCAACGCCTTCGCCCTTTAAGATATACTTATCCGTAGCTTTCGCGCTTCTGAGGTTCAGTCTGTTCACGTCGCCCTTGTCGTCAAGCCTCTCGCCGTATTTAAGGGTTATTTCCGCACCTCTCTCGCCCGTAACTTCGATTTCGCATACGCCCGCGATATTAACGCCGAAATCGACGATCGTCGAGCCTTCGTATTCTCTGAAAGACAAAGGGGCGTATTCGTCGCAAACTCTTATCGGTTCGATTTTCTGAGGTTTGAGATTTTCCGCGGGCATATCGGCGAAAACGGTGTACATCCAGCCGTTTTCCCAGGTAGGCTCAAACTCGGGCGAAGCCCAATGGGGAGACGTTTCGTCCTCATATCTCGCGTCGTAAGTTTCACCGTCGTAAATGCTGTTTTCTCTCACCGCGCCGCCGCGAACCCACCAACCGCAGCCTACCGCCGAATGGAATTCGGTTTCCGTTCCGTCTCCGAATAACACGTTCACCTGCAAAAGCATGCGCTTTGCGCCGAGCCAGCCGTGAGCCACTTCAACGCCGAACACGTTGTCGCCGATTTCCAAGATATCGGTTACGTCGTAGGTATTATAGTAAATGCGCTTGGCGTAATCGGAAGTTGCGGGGGATAAAAGTTCGTCGCCGACCTTTTTGCCGTTTATATACAGCTCGTTATATCCGATACCTGCGACGTATGCCGTAGCAAGCACGGGCTTTTTATCCAATCTGCCTCTTATTCTGTAAAGCGAAGAGCCGCCCTGACTGTTCACGGGAAGATTGACCCAATCGCCTTTGAAATCCTCGCGGATAATCGCCGTTTGGAAATAAGACTCTCCGCCTTCGGTCGCCTTTTCTCCGTTTAAGGAAATAAGCACGTCGTATTTTTTGCCGCGTTCGAGTTTTTTCCCGTCCGCCCTGCAAAAATTATCGGCAGAGTTAACTTCTCCGCTGTCGAAAACGCAGACGTCGCCTTTTCCGTAAACCTCGGAAAGCTTCACTTTAAGTCTGTAAGAAATCTGGTCGTCGCCTTCGTATTTCCAACTTATAAGCGGATTTCCGTCTACGCCGAGAGCATTTACTTTATGTTCTGTTTTTATTTCGGTTATTTTAATCATATTACCTTTCATAAAATTCGTTTTCTTCCCCGCGGCGATAAGCCGCGGGGGAAAACGTTATTCATTAGTCTTTAAAAGTCTGTCTATAAGTCAGTTATCGCGCTTTTTCTTGTTGATCACGACAGCCGCCGCAACACCGCCTAAAATTCCAAGTCCGCCTAAAATTCCAAGTATGCCGAGAGTTCCGCCGCAGCCCTTTTTGCCCGAATTTCCGCTGTCAGCGGGTTGCGTTTTTTCAACCACTTCAACGGTAATCGTTCCTCTCTTCTGTTCGGTTCCGTCGTTATAGAGGATGTTTGCCGTTGTGGTTCCGACCTTAGAAGCGTCGATATCTTCAACGACGACTCTTTCGTCGTCAAGCTTAACCTTAACTTCCGACCCGTCGGAATACTTAACGGTAATTTCGTAATCTCCGAGGTTGACCTGAGCGTCTTTCTGAACGGTTATCTTGCCCGAAATGCTCTTGATTCCGTTTTTAACGGTAACTTTGATAGTCTTTACGATAGGAGCGAGATCGTTGCCGTCCGCGTCTTTGCCGCCCGTCAGGGTGATAGTTATTGTTGCCGTACCGACTTTTTCCGCAAGCATGTTGCCGTCTTTGGTTACGGAAACGATTTCGGGATGATCGGAAACGTAAGCGAACGTACCCGTCGTAGCGTCTGCGGGAACTTTAACCGCACCCGCGGGACTTGCGGTTCCGAGCGACATGGTCTTTTCCGCCGTTACGGTGAAATCGGTGTATTCCTTATAAATCATCCAGAGGCTGCTCGTTCCGTTGTCTTCATAGCAGAAGTAAACGATATCTTCGGTTACTATTCCTTCGACGATGAGACATCCCGCGCCTTCAAGCGGCTTATTGCTTCCGTCCAACGCGCCCTTCCAAGCGTAGATAGGCATACCTTTCTTGAAGGTAATCTTATCTCCGAGTTTGTAAATGGGGACGTAAGGATGCTGAGCGTCCTTCTTCCAGTGATCTTCGCTGCCGTAACCGAGGTTAGCGGTTGCGCCTTCGGGTTTAATCATGATAAGAAGGTTGGTGCCGAGCTGCCAGAGACCTATTCTGTCATCGATTTCTTTGTCCTTATCGCCTTTGCCGTAGTAAGTTTTGCCGTCTGCGGTCGTGTAAACGATATATTCGCTCATCGTCTCGCAGGAGGCGGTGGAAAGAAGATTGCCCGCGCTTGTGGATACGGAAGACATGCTTATTATCATGTGACCGTTCCAGGTTCCGGAAGCGTTTCTGTCGTCGTTGATATCATATCCGCTTACGCCGAGCGTATTGAAAGAAGTAACCTCTCTGTAGTTATAAACTTCGACGTTTACGTCCGCAGTGAACTCGCCTACGGTTACGGTAAGGTCGTAATTGCCCGCCGTCGTATAATCTATTTCGCCGATCTGATCTTCGGTTACATCGAACTCTTCGCCGTATTCTCCGCCTTCGTAAACGTAACGGGCTTTAAGAGTGTAACCCGCCTTGACAAACGACGTCGGAGCCTCGGTTGTGGAAACGGGGACATAGAATTTCGTGATATCGGTTACGATTTCGATACCCGTTTTCGCGGGTTCGGGCTTAACGGTAACAGTCAGCTCTTTCGCAAGGTTCTTGTAAGAAACGGTAATCTTTGCCGTACCTTCCTTAACGCCCGTGATAACGCCGTAAGGAGAAACGGTTGCGATTTCGGGATGATCGGAAACGTAAGAGTAAACCGCGGTTACCTTATCGTCGTCTTTAACGACGATTTTTTTGGTAACGTTGATGAACACCGTTACCGAAGTTTCCGCTAAGCTGAACGTTTCGGGTTCTACGAGAACTACGAACTGAGATCCGTCGTAAACGTAAGTTACTGTTTCTGCAAGTCTTTCGCCGTTGATTCCCGGGAGACCTTTCTTTATCGTGAGAGTATCGCCGACCTTAATGCCGCTTACTCCGCCCGAAATAAGATGATTGCCGTCAACCATAACGTCGAGCGCATAGTTTTTGGTAAGAGTGATATAGTTGTCTATCGTAAGTTCCTCGCCGTTTCTCATATAAGAGAAATACCCGAGATATTCTTTCTGCGAAGCGGTGTTGTTAGCTTCGTTTCCGGATGTGGTTATAACCTGAATTCTGTTCCATGCAAGATCTGCGGTTACGTTCGACACGGAAATATCCGTGGTTGCGAGAACTTTAACCTTTAACGTGAGCGAGAACCCGCCTGCTTTAAGCGTAACGTCATAACCGTCTTCGTTCACCGTGTTCATATCGGGAGCGTTCTCGACGGTAACTTCTTCCTCGACAAGCTCGGGAACCTTAACTTCTTCCTTGTAAGTGTAATGAAGAGCGGGAACTACGAATTTATCGCCTTTATAAAGAGTGATTTCGGTTTCGTCCGCAACGATACCCGTCTTGGTGAATTTGCTGTAATCGACGTAATCGGCTTCGTCAACCCATACGTTTCCGTTGTAAATATAGGTAACGTCCGCTTTAACTTCGGCGTTGCCGATAGAGAAACCTTTCTTTACGGTAAATTTATCGCCTTTCGCTATGTCGGAAACAGCCATATTCAACGCCGCGTTATTTTTCTGACGAACGAAGAATCTCGCTTCGGCTTTGTTGAGTCTCGCATACCATACATTGCCGTACGCAACCTTCTCTCCCGCAAACGTATATCTTACGAAATTGCGAAGTTCGGCAACGTCTGCATTGCCGTTGTTTACGTCGCTTGAAGAATCGGTATTAACATATACGAGAGCGTCGCCTCTATTTTCTCCCGAAACGCCTACGCCTGCGGTAATGCTGTTGACTTTGAGTTCTGTTTTCTCTGCGGGAAGTTCAGTCGCTTTAACCCAACACGTTCCCGTGTATAAATACGTTATATCGCTCTTTACGATATAATTGTAGTCGCCTTTAATAGCGAAGCCCGCTCCTATAACGAGTTTATCTCCGCGTTGTGCAGAGTCGAACGAATAACCTGTATTATTGAAATAAAGTTTAAACGCTTTTCTCGAAGGAATCTGTCTTCTGTGACTTGAAGCGTAAGTCTTTCCCGTCGTATCGGTAAGAACGATTTTATCTGCGTTCTCTACCGTTAAATCCTTTTCGTCGCCGCCCGTGAATACGGTACAACCGATTTCAATCTGGGTACCCGAAACAAAGAATGCGGAAACGTCGCCGAGAACTAATTCTTCTGCTTCCTGAGGAAGCTCGGTTCCGCTTATCCATTCCGAACCCGAGAAAATGTAATTCTTTCCTTCAGCACAAACATAGGTTACGCCGTTATGATTTACGGTGAAGCCTGCGCCGACCGTTAAAAGGTCTCCACGTTGAGCGGTCTTACCCGTATAGCCACTTTGATTGAAGTAGAATGTAAGGCAGCCGTTCCATTCATAAACGTGCGAAGCCTTATATTCGGTATCTCCTCTCGTTATTTTAACAAGTGCAAGAGCTTCCGCGGTGGGGTTAAGGTTGGTAGTGTTTTTAACCGCGAAGCCCGTGGGAATTCTCACCTCGGTATCGCTGTTCCACGCCGAAACTGAAATCGTTTCGGGGAAATCGATCTCTGTTTCCGCAGGAAGTTCCGATCCCGCAATCCATTTAGTACCGCCGGTAAATATATATTTCTTTTCCGTGGTACTGGTGTACTCATTACCATTTTTAGAAATAGTAAATCCTGCGTCAACGGTGAGAATATCGCCTCTCTGAGCCGCCTGCCCGTTATACCCGCTTCCGTTAAAATAGAACGTGAGCTTGTTTTCCCAACCGTAAACGTTGGAAGCTTTGTATACCGTTTCGCCTCTCGTAATTCTTACTTTTCCGAGATTTTCTGCCGTAGGATTAAGGTCTCCTCCGTTGAAATCGCCGTAGTTCGTAGGAAGACGAAGCTCGGTTGCATCGCTCCATGCCGAAGACGTAAACGTTTCAGGCCATGCTATTTCGGTTGAGGCTTGAGCTATCGTAGTCATTCCGAATACGAGCGACACAGCCATAACCAGGGTCATTAAGACCATTGCCATTTTCCTTTTCATATTTTTCCTCCTGAAATCGGTTTGAACCCGATTTATTTCCTGATTTATAAGCGGTTTGCCGCGAATTTGCAGCTATCCGCCGCCGAAAGCCGTATTTTTACGCGGCTTATTTGCCGTAAGCATAACCGAATCTGCCGATAGGAGCAGAGTCGCCCGTGACGTAATAATCGAGAATATCGTCGGGCTTTTGAACGTTATCGCAGACCTTGAACGAAACCTCTACGTTATCCGCCGTAAGACCGAGTGCGGAAAGCGGAATTTTAACAGCCATTTTATTGCCCGAAACGGCTATTTCGCCTTCGCCCGACTTAGTCCAGTTGAAACCTTTCGCGCTGCACTTCTCTATCGAGGTTTTTCCATTCGAAATCGAACGGTTTACGATATAATTGAAGCCCGCGAACGAAGTTTCGGCGTTACCCGCGGAAATGAGGATATTCATCCAGTTGGTATCCGTTCCGTTATATTCGGTTATGTCGTCCGCCGTTTCGACGTAGAAATAGAGATATTCGTCGTTATGAGCGACTTTTATCGTCTTAATGTCGTTACGGTTGGAGTTGTCTGTATAAGAATGGGGAACGTTTGCCGCGTTTTCGCCGTCACGCGCGATAGCGTCGCCCGCAAAATCGGCATATTCCACGAAGACGTTTTTCCATGCCGAAAAATCGGAGATATCGGCAATTGTCTTTTTCTTCATGTTGTATTTTACGGCGTCGTTCATCTTGAATTGTCTGCCGTTTGAAGCAAGCTGAATGTAGAATCCGTCGCCGTATTCTTTGCCCGGCTCCACTTCTCTCGAATATTCCGCGTCGTAATCGTCCACGAACCACACTTCTTTGCCCGTGTAGCCGCTCGCGCCGTAAGGAATGCCCGCCCATCTGTTGGCGTCTGTGTGATATTTGCCCGACGGATATTTGATAGCCGTCCATTCGTTCCAGCCGGTTATAAAGATATTTTTAACCAATCCCGCTTTGTCGTAAGCGAAAGCCGTATCCCACTGCCATTGGAAATTCGCGCCTTGCTTCCAGTCGGTTTCCTTTCCTCCCTTGCCGTTATATCCTCTCGAAGAGTTCATGAGCCGATCGGAGAAGAAAACGCTTGCCGCGGAGTGCTGAGCGACCGAAACGGAAACAAATCCGTTTTCGTTGGGAACGGGGTCGCCCCACTGCATCCAGGGGAAGCCCTTCTCCTGATTTTTATTTGAAGAAGACGGCCACTGCGACTCATAGAAATTAAAGAATTTATACACGTCGCTGTCCGTCGAAATAAACTGCGACGAGTCCGTCTGATCGGTCGCGCCGCCGTTCTCCGTGGATACGCCTACGATAACGGGTCTTTGGTCGCCGTCGAAACGGAACCACATGTCGTCATACTGACCGTTTGCGTAAAATCTGTTGTAAACGGCGTTTAAGGTATTGAGCGAATAGCTGTTCGTGTAAAACCCTACCTTCGGAACGTTCCAGCCCTGATCTTTAAATTTCTTCGCAGTCTCCAAAAAGAGCTGAACGACGTCGTTATACGTCACGGCGTTCGTGAAGTCGAAAAGCACGTAATCCACACCCGCGAAAGTGAGCATTTCGATGTGACGGGTGATAACCCACGGGTCTTTCATCGAATAATAGCCGAAAAGCGGTTCGCTGTTGAAATGGAACTGCCATGCGGGAGAATCGGCGGTGTTCGTCGGGTCGTAAAGAGCGTCGGGATTATCCCTTTCAAGCTTCGTTACGTCGTAAACGCCCGTACTTCCCTGACTTCCGAGCCAGGCGAAATAGAACATTCCGAGATATTTTTTTGAGTCGTTATTCGGGTCTTTGACGGTAACCGTTCTGCCGTAATCGTCGATCGCGGTGAGATTTGCGATACTGTACTCCTGCGGAGTTAAATATCTGTTATCGTTAGGGATCTTATCTGTCGTCGATTCGCTTGCCGAGGTGCCGCCGCCCGAAGACGCGTTTCCGCCGTTACCCGAATCGCCGCAAGCCGTCGCCGCGAAAAGCATCGCCGCGGACATGCATAAACATGCCGTTTTCTTTAATTTATCTTTCATAATTTTCCTCAATGATATATCTTTGCTATTATCCTTTCAGACCGTCCATCGCAACGCCTTCGATGAGTTGCTTCTGGAAGATGAAGAACAAGACCGCGGGAACCACGCTCATTATAACGCCCGCCGCCATACGAATGTTTGTTTTGTCGTTACCTACCGCGCCGCTTGTAATGAGGTAGAACACCTTATATGCGAGCGTGTCGGGGAAGGATTCGTCGAGCTTCCAGATGAGCGGACCGTAATAATCGCCCCATGCCGCATTGAAAACGTTGATGACGATGTAAATAATCACGGGCTTTAAAAGAGGAAGGGTTATCGCCGCATATCTTCTTATAGGCCCTGCGCCGTCAATCTTCGCCGCGTCGTCGATGTCTTTCGGAAGACTTTGAATAAACGAGCGCGCAAGGAAGATATATATCGCTCCGCCGCCCGTGATGTTCGGGATCGTGAGCGGAAGCAGGGTGTTAAGCCAGTTTATCTTGCTGTATAAAACGTACAGAGATATCTGCGTTACGACGGCGGGAAGCATCATCGTCGAGAGCATGAACATGAAAAGGAAGTTCTTGCCGAAGAATTTGAATCTCGCAAAGCCGAACGCAACGAAAGTTGCCGAAAGAGGAACCGCGATCGAGTTGAAGAGGATAACCTCGAGCGTATGCACGAACGCCATTCCGTAACCGCTGTCTTTCAATATCTCGGCGTAGTTTACCCACTGCAAAGAGGCGGGGAAAAGCACCGTTTTGGGGCTTATCGCCTCCTCGGGGGTCATAAGGCTTTTGCTTATCATAAAGACGTAGGGGAATATAAGAATTATCGCGAACAGCACTAAAAGCGTGTAGCAGACGACCTTATATATCGCCGCGCTCGTCTTTGCGGACATTGTTTTTTTCACTGTTAAATTCGCTGTCGCCATGGCTTAGTTATCCTCCCCGCTGTACATAAATCTTCTGAGGAAGAAGAGCAAGCCCGTGAGGGCAAGAACGAAAACAAGAAGCAACCACGCAAGAGCCGAAGCATAACCGAAGCTGAGTTCCTGAAACGCCTTTTCGTAAATGAGAACGGCGTACATAAACAGCGATCCGTCCTTTCCTTCGCCGCCGTTCGGCGCATAGGTGAGCGTTCCGTTATACTGAAGCGTTCCGATAAGCATCGTTACCACGTTGAAGAATATCATCGGCGCAGACATGGGAATCGTTATGTTGAAGAAGCATTTCACTTTCCCCGCTCCGTCGATTTCCGCCGCCTCGTAAAGCTGCGCAGGGATCGATTTGAACGCCGAAAGCCACAATATCATTCCGCCGCCTATGCCCCACATATTCATGAGGAATATCGAAGGTATCGCAACGAATTTGTTTCCGCTTTCGAAGAAATCGCAATGCGCGCCGAAAAGAGAAAGAAACTGGTTGAAAATACCGTTTTGCGAAAAGATATCCTTCCACAAAAGCCCGCCGACGACGCCGGGGATTACGCAAGGCAGATAGTAAACCACCCTGAAAATACCCACGCCCTTGACTTTCTGATTTACGAGCGTTGCGATGAGATAGCTCGAAACGAGAACTATCGGCACGCTCACGAACGCATAAAAACATGTGTTTCCCACAACGCCCCAAAAATCCCTGTTTTTCGTCAGTATGTGCGTATAGTTCGTCCAGCCGTTAAAAATGTAGTCCGTACCTTTATAACGGTGGAACGAATATACGAGCGACTGAAACATCGGATAAGCCGTGAACACGGCAAGCCCGATTACGAGGGGAAGGACGAACATCCACCCCTCGCGATTGTCGCGCCAGAATTTTTTCGTCCTTTCCCCGAAAGAAAGCGACTTTTTATTATACATCTTCCAGGACTTCCTCTATTTCCGCTTTAAAGAGATTATAAGCCTTGTCGGCAGTTTTATCTTTATCAATGCAATAGCTGCCCGTGTAGCCGTTAAGAGCTTTGATTACAGCGTTTGCAAGCGTGGGTTTAACGTACTGAAGGAAATCCACGCCTACTTTGTACGAACCGCCGTAAGTGTATGCGGCAACGTTGAATTTGTCTTTATACCGAACGCACCATTTAGCGTCGGGATTGGTTTCGGAAAGGTCGTTTCTGATAGAGGGAAGGTTAAGTCCGCCTTTCTCTGCCATAACCTGCTGTCCGTCATAGCTCATGAGGTAGGTCATGAACGCGAGAGCGGCATTGAGTTTGTTTCTGTTGTTTCTTACCGCGTCGTTTACGAAATATCCCGCAAATCCGAAGCCGATCTGAGGATTTTCGCCGATGAGCGGGAAGGATACTACGTCGAACTTGTCGGTATGAGTAGCCTTGGACTGATAAACGTCGAGCGAAGCCGACTGGAAAAGCATCGCGCCCGTTCCCGACTCGAAGCTCGTTACCGAATCGTTTTCGGAAGGAATATATCTCTTCTCTACGAGTTCGCGAATAAACGCGTAAACCTTATCCGAAACTTCTTTGGTAAGGCAGAACTCGCCTTTTTCGTTGAATACTTCGCCGCCGAGAGCTTTGATTATAGGATAACCGACCGATTCCCAACCGATATTCGCGTCGATAGGATATGCTTTTTTCTGTCCGTTTTTATCGTAATACTGTCTGAGCTGTTCGCATACGGAAAGAAAATCCGACCACGTCCAACCGTTTTTGAAAACGGAAAGGTCAACGCCCGCCGCTTTGAGAATTTCTTTATTGTAGAAAGTTACTACGCTATCGGTGGAACGAGCGATTGCGTAAAGGCTTCCGCCCGACTTGCCCATTTTTCCGAACGCTTCGGTAAAATCCTTTTCATAATCGAACGCGCCCGCTTCCTTTGCCTGTTTGACGTAATCGTTAAGGTTAAGCGCATAGCCGTATGCGACGGGAACGAAGAAGTTCGAGGAATTGCACCAGACGATATCCGCCAAAAGCCCCGCTTTACCCTGCTGAGCAATGGTCGTGGCATAACTGTCGATGGTAAACGTGGAAGTGGTTATCGTGATTTTCGGGTATTTCGCGTTGAAAGCCTCGATCATCGCGTTGATCTTCTTCTTTTCCGGCTCGTTATCGGGGATAGATATCTTAAGGGAAGTTTCGGTCGTTGCGGGAAGATCGAAATCTACGGTGTAAGCCGCTTTTCCGTCGTCGGACGGCTTGCCGCTGTTGCCGCCGTTACCGCCGTTACCGCTATTGCCGCCGTTATTGTTTCCGCAACCGACAAACGCCAGAGAACAAGCTATCGCCAATATAAGCGATAAAAGTTTGAATGATTTTTTCATATTTTTTCTCCCTTGACTGAAATTACAGCCTTAGTTTTTATTTGATATTTTTGTAATCGCAGATAGTCGAAACGATATTCATCGCGTAAACTCTGTGGAGGAAATCGTTGGGGTGATTTACGTTGCTGGACGAAATTTCGCAGTATTTCTTCGTCTGCATGTAATATTTACCCACTTTCTGCATATCCGCGACGACGATATGACCGCCTTCGTCTTCCGCCGCTATTTTGTTGAGTTTTTTAAGATATCCGTCGAAAAGCGTAGCGTCTCTTTCGTACAACGGATTGCACGGGAAGCTGTTTACGAGGATAAACTCGCAATTTTCCGAAACGTTTTTGATTTCTCTTATTATCGAACGGATATTATCGTCGTAAGCCACGGGCGAAACCTGCGAAGACGAATCGTTCATTCCGTATGCGATTATGCAAAGGTCGGGAGCGGCTTCTTTTGCTTTTCCGAGCGCGGCGCTTCCCTCGCCCGAAAGCGGCCATTTGCTTTCGCTTCCGCCCTTACCTATGTTGGTAAGCTTAACTTTCGCGCCGTAAACCCTTTCGAGTTCGGTTTTTACTTGTTTCGCATAGCATGGAGTGTTCGGCGCGACGTGAAGATTGTCGCCCGTAGAAGAACATCCTTCCGTAATGCTGTCGCCTATAGTGACGAGGCTTATTTCCTCGCCGTTTTTAAGTTTGTTCCTGACGGCAGTAAGCGTCGTGGCGTCGTATTTCGCAAACACCGAAGTATCGAGGTCTTCGACGTCGTACGCATACGAAACCGAAAGATATTTGCCGTAGAAATACGCGCTTTCGGTGTATACGAAGTTTCCCGTTCCGAGGTTCCATATCGTGTAAAGATCTATGTTGTTCGGCATGCCCGTCGTGTAAGCGAAGCCTTCGGGCGGATTTTCGCCTTCGTCCGCCTTTTCGTAAAGGGCGGGAATAGAAGACCCCTTCGGAATAACGAGCTTTTTGTTCTCTTTATCCACAACGTAATCCTTGCCTTCTTCGTAAGTTTTTTCGAGTTTCTGATCCTTAACGGCGAAAACTTTCGTCGGGGCGTAATATAATTTCGCGTAAACCTCGCCGTTTTCGTAAAGAATGGGGAGAGATAATTCGTTATACATAACGTTACCCTTCCAATAAGGCGCGCTCATCGCGTTTTTGTAATCGCCCTCGTCGTAAGCGAGGTTTTCGTAATCCTTGTCGTAAAGCGGAAATTTCTTCATGTCGATTTCTCCTTTTTCGCTTTGAGATGCGCTTTCGCCGCCGCCAGAATGGGTCGAATCGGATCCGCCACCCGAACAAGCCGCAACCGCAAGCATGGTTCCCACCATGGCAATGCACAGTAAAGATTTCAAAATTTTCATCTTTATTCCTCCGTTATTTTTCTCTTATAAAAGCCTTGCTTTTACTTTTCAAGCAAAAGCAGACTAGTCTGCTTTTTTTCGGTTTTTATCTGCGATTTTAAGTATTTACCGCCTTATTTCCGTTATTTTCGGTCTTCGCGCTTTTTCATAAGCGTTACAGCCGCAATAGCCGCAAGTCCGCAAAGCGTCGCCACGCCGCCGACAGAGCCGCCGCAGCCTTTCTTTTCGCCGTTTCCGCCGGTCGATTCGGTTTTCTCAATCTTTTTGAAGGTTACGACCTTGCTCGAAAGCCCGAACGCGCCCGAATCGTAACAAAGAACGGCTTTAACCGTTTCGTCGTTCCTTTCGAGAACGACTACGTTTGCCTTAACGTCCTTTTCTTCGCCTTTATAAGTTTTTGCTTTTATAGTTGCTTCCGCTCCGTTTGCGGGAAGTTCGTCAACTTCCGTAACGTCGCTCGGGGTCAACGCTTCGATTTCGTCCGCCGTGTAAGTTACGGGGTCGTTGGTCGTGATGCCCGTAACGCCGTTTCTCACGGCTTCTTTCATGCTGTCCGCCTCATAAGTCCAGAGCCAGAGGGACAAACCGCGTTTTGCAAAGTAAGCGTATGCCGTATCGTAAGCTTCCTTTGTTCCGCCTTCGCCGTAATAAGCTTTCATTCCGCCCTTGCCGTTGAACTGCATGTCAACGCCGCTCTTCACGGCCTTAGCCTGCTCAACCGCATTAGCTCCGCTCGCGGTATAAAGCAGAACGGACGTGGGAACTTCGGGAAGTTCGGAACGCATGCGGAGAATCTGTGCGGGATAGAAAGAAATAACAGCTATTCTGTCCGCTATGTTATATTGATTTACTTTTTGAGCAAAAAGGCTTACGAGTTCCGGTTCTTGCCCCTTAATTTCTATAACTAAAATAAGATTTTCGGCGTCTTTTGTAAGCGCGGCTTCGAAAATCTCGTCTATCGTAGCGATTTCGGAAGTCATGTCGCTCATTTTGAGAGCTTTAAGCTCCGCAAGAGTCATATTGCTTACGGCTCCGCTCGCCGCCGAGCCGTCCGCGTTTCTCATCGCGTATCTGATATCGTCGTCGTGAAGAAGAACGATTTGCCCGTCTTTTGTCTTTCTGATATCGATTTCAACGTGATTCGCGCCCGCTTGAGCCGCGTCTACGATTGCTCCCACGGTATTTTCGGTGTGAACCGTAGTAAGTCCTCTGTGTGCTATTATATAAGGGCTTCTGCCCAAGATATAGCCGTTTTCGCTCTTAACCGCGCCCGAAATCTGCAAAACGACTTCGTTAAGATTCTTAACCGAAGAGGAAATTATTCCGTATGCGCCGAGCGATAAAGCGTTTGCCGCGGAGATTTTGTCGCTTCCCGTCTTCACCCACACCGATTTGAGTCTCGACTGGATATATCTCACCGTATCGTAATTTGTTTCGCCCTCTAAAATAATCGTTTGCGCGCCGAACGCGTTTGCCTGAGTTATCGCGCCTGCCGCCGCGGTTCTGTCCGAAACGTCTTCCGCTATATAGTATGTGTTAAGATTTTTAATTTCCGCGGCGTCGATTAAAACAGAACTTGCCGACGAAGCGACCGCTACGTCTTTAAGCCCGCTCGCCTCGTAAAACCTTCTGAACGCCTCGAGAATTACGGAGTTGTCTATACGATAAACAAGCGCGACGTCTTTTACCGAAAGCTTAGCGGCAAGCTCCGCCGCGTTCGCAATCGCGTTTCCGTCGCTATCCGCAATTTCGCCCGTCAGGGTGAATTTCATTATCGCAACGTCGAAATTTTCTTCGTTCGCTTCCTTAACCGAAGCTTCGCTGTCCATTTCAAGAACCGTAAGAGCTTCCGCAACGAATTTATTTTCAACCGTTCCGCCGGCGTCGACAGACGCGCGCGCATACGTTCTGCCGGAACCTGCCATAAGCCCCAGCGAGACCGCGAAAGCCAGAATCATGCAAAAAATCTTTTTCATTTTATTCTCCTTTCCTACCCTTATTAGATTTCCCTGCCCCTTATTACAATTTTACGATTTAATTGTAAATCACAATTTTAAAGATTGCAATGCAATTTATAAAGAAAAAATTGTACTTTTTACAGATTTACATATTTTTTACAATTTTCTTGGGTCCACTTGACAAGACTTATGCAAGCTGTTTACATTGTCTTATCGGTAATTTACATTGCCGCGTTTGACAATTGTTCCCCGCTATGATACAATGCATATATGAGCGAAAATATTATCGACAAAAGCATATTTTTTCAAACGGAAATAAGCGAAACGGGGCGCGCGGTGGTCAATTCCACCTGGAACGAGTTCGTCGGGTTTTTCCCGTACTATAGGGTGTACTATATCGTGGACGGCGAGGCGGATATTATTCTCTCGGATAAAAGCATGCGCCTTAAAAAAGGAAATATCTATTTTATCCCCGCATTTTCGATAAAAAGCGTAAAACTTATAACGGAAACTCTCGACCATATATGGATACACTTCACCGTGGGAAGAGGACTTGCCCGCTATCTCGAAACGGCGGAAAAAGTGTTTTCTTACCCCGCCGAGGAAGCCGACGTGTCGATTTTTAAAAAAATTCTCGGATATTCCGAAGGCTCTCACCCCGAGGCAACGGCTAAAAACGCCGCCGCTACGGGGCTTTTAAGCTATCTTTTCGCAAAATTCTTCATCGGATGCGAACACGCCGCCGAATCAAAAGAAAAAGCGCGTTTCATGCCGGTACTTCAATATATAGACGATAATCTTTCGGGAAAAATAGAAAACGACGAACTTTGCAAACTCGTTTTTTTAAGTAAAATTTATTTTTCAAACCTCTTCACGAAACAGTTCGGAAAATCGCCAAAACAATACGTTCAGGAAAAAAAGATGATGACCGCCGCAACGTTACTCGTCGCAACCGACAAACCGATAAAAGAAATAGCCGAAGAAGTCGGATATATAGACGACGCGTATTTCAACCGCAGTTTCGCGAAATTTACGCACATGACCCCGGGAGCATACCGCAAGACGCTCGGTTCGATGGCGAAAGCGAAAATAAAGGACAAAGCAAAAAAGGCCGATCGAAAAAACCGAATAAGCAAAAATAAGCCGATAACGAGCAAAAACCGCCGATAATCGACTTATAGCCCGTTATTTAAGTCTTTCTTTTGTATCCCTCAGGGTTGCCGCCCCTCTATTTAATTCTTCGATTTAATTCTCCGATAGATAAACTCGCCGCGCCCTGTTTAACCCTCTAATAGATAAACCCGCCGCGCCCTGTTTAACTCTCTGATGACAACCAAAAAACGGGACGGACGAGCGTTTTGCTCGTCCGTCCCGTTTTTTTAGCGGCTCAATTTTCAGAGTATCCGAACTTATTTATAACGAAAAAAATATTTTTCTTATCATCGTTTCTCCTCGTATTTTATTTAACGATGATACAAGCTATCTCACTG